>Ga0082212_10011525_pt1 | contig 11214 bp, 10 predicted proteins | sample TergutNt197P3_FD_71548 | JGI IMG/M metagenome (GOLD analysis project Ga0082212, IMG submission 71548) | Neocapritermes taracua P3 segment gut microbial communities from Petit-Saut dam, French Guiana - Nt197 P3 | ecosystem: Host-associated > Arthropoda: Insects > Digestive system > Gut ... | reverse complement strand
AGTCAGCCTCTTTAAATAATCGCGCCGCTTCTCCGAGCGCGGGAAGATCGTCTGGAGTGTCGAAAGCGAAAAACATCTGCTCCGGACGGAGTTCTTTTAAAAGTTCGACATGCCAGGGTTTTAACCTTCCAGCTTCCAAGCCTCCGGTGAATTGCACTCTTGGCGAGCCTCCGTTTTGCCTCTTGTAATTGTTCAGCATCACGAAAACAGAGCGGATATGATTCTCCGAACAAGCCAGCAGATTATCGTCAAGTACGTTCCAGCCTTCGTTGATCGGAAGCTCCCTAACCTGGTTCCCCTCGCGCCTCGGAACCTCGCAGAACCAACAGTGCTTATTAGGGCAGCCTCTGGAAGTGATTACATAGCCCTTCTTCAAATAAAGCCCAGGGGTGAAATGTTCTCCCCGCATCCCCGTGGCGGGGCCGCCGATTCGTACCGGCGCGACCTTGCACCATAAACAAGCCAATTTTTCCGCCGTAGCTAAATCCCAACCAAACGTCACTGAAATGTGTACCTCCTCGATGTCGTGGGGAAGCCGACTGAAATCCGGCTCTCCGACGAAGGCGTACTCGTCGTCAGGGGTCGCGTTTGTACGGCGGGGAAAAACACGAGCGACTTTAATATCCATTTTTAATGTGCCACTCCTTATGAATGTTTGATAAACACACTGTTGATTTGTGTTTTTTGAATCTCTGTTTTGGGATTTTGTTTTGGCCTTTGTTTTTGTTTGCTTGCCTTGAATTTTGTCTGTGTATTTTGCTTTTGATTTTTTGGCTTTTTGCTTTTGTACCTTTGTGCTTTTCCTCTGAAAGAGAAGCGAAGCGCCGATTGAAGGGTCTCCTCCCCGGAGGGGCAAGCGGGGTTTGGGCGGCGGGACTCGTAGAGTCGTGTCGAACTAACCCCTGCTTGTCCGCCGAGCCCTAATACCTCTGGCTGAGTTTTAGCTTAGGGGATCAATTCGGTTTTGTCACCAGGTTAATGCAAATTTCTCGAATTTTGGTCGCGCCGATGGCGAAAATGCCATCGGGAGTGTTCGTAAAATACATTGCGTAATCGAAATCGCCACCGCCTCGACCAAAATATTGAAATACTGGCTTTTTATACGGGGCTCTGATATAAATATCTGCAAGAAATTAACACACTCCAGCACGTTTATCGGGAATCCTGCAAAAAATTAACAAGCGTATAGCATCATCATTCGATAATCTGCAAGAAATTAACACACTCCAGCATGTTTATCGAGAATCCTGCAAAAAATTAACAAACGCATAACATCTTTATTCGAAAAGCTGAAAGCAATTAACACACCCCAGCGTGTTTATCGGGAAGTCGTCAATACATTGGTTAGTTTGTCAAAGGAGGTGGTCGGCATGATTCCGCCAAAGCAGGTCGATCCGGAAAAAAGCAAAGAGCTTTTGGGACGTTTGGATGAAGTACCTGACCCAATTCTCTCAGTCAGACAATTTATCAATCAAAATTTTGATACATTGCAAAAATCAGGGAAGGAGCTAAAGGCATTACATGATTTTTTTGTGACTCAAGGAGTCGATCTCGGGTCTTTCAAATCTTTTCAGGCGACCTATAGCAGTGTAAAACGCTCTCGAAAGAACGCTTTAGTTAAATCAGTCCCACCAGAAAAAATTTCCGAACCTGAAAAGACACATGAAAAGGGAGAGACGGTGATCCACAAACCCGAGAAAATTCCTGAGTCGGTTCCTGAAAAAGATTCTGGGAAAACTCCTGTAAAGGAAGGTGCAAAGACGGATGCTCAAAGTGTAAACACAGATGAACAGGCGAAAAATCGCGGACTAGGGCTTAGGCCCATTTATTTGGCAGACGGGAAAACAGAAGTAATCATTGACCCCAATACGGGGGGAAGACGTTTCAAAATCTAAAAATCGGAGGATATGAGAGAAATGTCAAAGAATCTTACATACGTGGGCGGCAGTAAGGGAGGGACTGGAAAATCTTTGTTTTCTATGGCCTTGGTGGATTATATTCGTAAAACTTTTCCGGGAGAGGAAATTTTTCTCGCTGAAACAGATTCGTCCAATCCCGACGTAGGGCGGCTCTATAAAAACGTCGATGGAGTAATCACCGATGGCTTTATGCTGGATGAGGACGAAAAAGGCTGGATTATGCTGGCTGACGCTGTTGATGAAACGACCGCAAAACACATTGTCGTCAATTCTATGGCCGCCTCGAATCTTGGTATTCGGGCTCAAGGTTCACTGTTCGAGGAAAGCCTCAAGAAGATGGGCGTAGGTTTCAACGCTTTTTGGGTTATGAACAGAAACAAAGACAGCGTAACGCTTTTGCGCGATTTTCTTAATTGCGTCAAGACCGCTGCCGTGTATCCGGTGCTGAATCTCTACTTCGGAAAAGAGGAAGAATTCATGTTTTATCGCTCCAGTTACGACGTGCAGGAGATCGTCGGAGAACGCAGAGGGCGTCAATTGGTCTTCCCCAACCTCAACGATCTCATTGCCGACAAATTGTACACCGACGAGGTAAACTTCGAAAATTTGCCGTTGCAACTGAGAATCGGGATGCGCACGAGCTTGGAACGCTGGCTCCATGCGGTACAGGACATCCTTAACGGTATTTATTTACCGCCGCTTTCCGAGGAAGCAACAAACGGGGAAACATACAGTTAAAGGACGGGATTGACGTGGGGCGCGTTGCAATCGACAGAACAAAAATGATCACAGGACGCGATGCTCTCTTCCGGGCGTTTCTAAATCGCGATCCGACAAGTGAAGAAATCCAGCGACTTGACAGGCTGGAGCAGTTAATGGGGATTCATGACGACGATTCCCTTTGGTACGGCGTCATTATCGGCGAAATCTATGACGAACGCCTGGCAAAAAGGCTTACGGACATAGACAACGTGGCAAGCGGCGCGGCGGATAAGGCGCTGGAGAAAATAGCAAGCGCCGTCGTGGAAAAGGCCGACGAACTCGCCGCCCAAAAAGACAAAGGCTTTACGTGGCGGTCGTTAGCCCTCCTCATGGTTCCGGTTATTCTGCTTTGCGCCGTGACGTTCAACGCTGGTTACGTCATGGGCAGTGGGAATTATCCTTTTTGGGTTCGCTCCCAAAACGCTTTTCAATTAACACTGGGATGGTTTTTGAGCGTACCGTCCGGATGGATTGCTTTGCTCGGATGCTCGCCTTTCGTATTCGAGTTTTACTCAAAATGCGTCAAAAAAATATTGGACAACAAACGATTCGGAAAACCGGCAGGCAAAGAAAATCTCATTCTGTACGCGAAAGCCATAGCATGTTTGGTTGTTTTAGCCATTACAGCAGTGGTTATGATTTATCTGACAGGAGCGAACTTCATGTTTCAACGGTTTACGTTTTTCTTGGATTGAAGGAGCGTGATATTCGAATATCAATGGTTATCATCAGGCTTTACATTCGCTTTATACAATTATGCACCAGCAGATAGGAGTGAAAGAAAACATGGCCATAGACAGCCGTAATTTTGTTGGAGTAAAAGGAACGACGCCCGTAGGAGAGGTTGTTTGGGCTCAGATTGCCTCTCCCAGCAAAAAATTCAAACCGGACGGAGAGTTTTTGATCCGGCTGCGCATCCAGTCAGAACACGCTCAGAGCTTGATCGACGAAATGAAAAAAGTGATCGCCGAGAAATACGAGGATGAGAAAAGAGCCTGTAAAAATCCCAGAGACGAATCCAGACTCAAGTACGCTCCTCAATGTTGGGAAAGGGAATTCGACGCCTCCCGAAAAGAAACGGGGTTTATTATGTTCCGTTTCAAATCTTCCGCTTCCGGGGTAACGCCGGACGGCAGAGAATGGACCCGTACCATCCCCGTATTCGATACCAAAGGAGAACCCGTCGTTCAAATACCGGATATTGGCCCCGGCTCGAAGCTGAAAGTTTCCTACGAGCTTCGAGGGTACAATTCCCCGGCCCTTGGGGTGGGCTGTTCCTGTCGCCTCCATGCAGTACAATTGTTCAATTTGTCACCGCGAAAAGAGAATAGGACAGCCGAGGATTTTGGATTCAGCCGAGAAAACGCTTCTTTGGAACCTCACGCTTCACTGGAAAATCAGTATTTGGAAGAGATGGAAGCATTGTCGGAATCGGAAGGAATGCCTCCATACGATATGCCCCAAGACGAAATACCGCCTTGGGACGAAAATTGAAACTTACGGGTGATAACTCCATTGAAAAAGGTGGTAGAAGTTAGCCAATAGAGGATCAGAAAAGAACGGACACTTACATCCGTTCTTTTTGCTGTAATCGAGAAAATGCTTATCTCATAATTAAGCAACTTTATTCAAATATAAAATTACCACAAAACTGTTATCCATGAAAGTTCCTGAAACGCAGGGTCATTTGTTATCAGGGTCAGATTATCAGTAACTGCCTGCGCCGCTAATAATCTGTCAAAAGGGTCACGGTGCGTCCATTCAAATTTACCCGCAAAATGCGCGTGCTGCATACTGACAGGCAACGAATCAACGCCTAACCTTTTCACGAAATTAAAATAATCCTTGGCTATGTCGTCAAATTCGGGCAGTTTACCTATACGATGTTTATTCATGATTTCATAAGCACTGGCAGCTGAAACAAAAATTTGCACATTTGTATCTTCAATTATCTTTACGGCTGTATCGCTTAAATTCGGACTTCCGCGTACAGCCCATAGGAAAGTATGCGTATCTAGCAGATAGCCTACAGTCCCCATAATTGTAATTCCTCCTCGGATAACGGCTCAAAAAAACTGTCGGGTATTTCAGCTCCCTTAGCAAAGCCAAGCGGACGTTTTTGGGGCTTTTGCTCGCCCGGTACATTGTCTTCCGCAGGCAGAATGATAACCTGTACTTTTCTATTACGCAGTGAAGGCGGGATTTCAAAAATACCACCCAATTCGGAACTACCCATCGTTTTACAAATATATTCCATTTCGATGTTCCTCCGTACAAAATATAAATAATGCCCACTCATCAACGGTACAACTATAACCTCATGATTTCTCTTTTGTACTTGCGAAGATTTTGAAACCATATCTTTCGCTGACGCTTCGCCACTTTTGTGGTAATACTCCGCTAGCTGTGCCTGGGTCATGTCCTTTGTTCATTTCTCGTAAATCGTAAGCCAGATTGGATTGACCTCTTACTCAATTTTACTAACTGTTTTCATTTTCAACAACCTCTGTGAAAACACAAATTGCCCAGCGAATTCTCTCGAATCGCCGGGCAAAATTTATTATTGCGTACCGATGTTATGTCGATGGCCAAAGGTAGGAATTCTATCGATTTGCCACAGTTCGATTTCGATAAATTGCCCATGTTGCTAAATCAAAAACAGGCGGCATTAGTGTTGGGAGTCTCCGAATCTTATCTTGCTTCGGCGCGAAGCGCAGGCAGGAAAGAAGGACGGACACCAGCGCCAGATTTCGAACGCATCGATGGCAAAATCCGGTATCACCGTGAAGACCTTAAAAAATGGGCTCAATCTCTGGAGCGGCGACAAGCCGTTTAAAGCCGGGCAGATATGGCACAAGAAAAGGAATGGCATGGCCAGATGAGCGAAGTTGGGCGGTGGACGTGGGGTTACATATTGCAACAGGTCATCGTGTTTTGCCTGTATGGGGTTGTTTTCTGGATGGTCTGGCTTTCGCTGAAGGAGTTCAACGTAGTCCGGCCAAAAACGAGCTTAAAAACGGAAGGAGGCGAAGAAGAATCATAAATATAGAAGAACACTGGCTCTTCAAGGCTTGGTAGGCACTGAGGAGAGGCGAGCGGAGGTGGCTTGGGTAAGTCCAGGATTGGCACGGTAAGGTACGGCTTGTTGTGGCAGACACTGAGGTTCGGTGGGATCCGATGAGCTGTGGTGCTGTACGGATTGGGGAGGTATGGCGAGGTGCGGGTTGACAGGGTAGAGCTTGGCAGGCACCGAGGTGTGGCGGGATGAGCTACAGCGGGATGCGTCGGGGTAAGGTTCGGCTGAACGAGGAGTGGCGTGGTTTGCACCGAGATGAACTCATCGCACATAAAAAAGGAGAGGGTATGTTATGGGGAAAACAGCGAGGGCGGAGAATCAGCTTTCAAACAAAGCAGCGGAAATGATATCCGTTCCGTTCAAGGTGGAGATCATGATTGAGGGAACAGCGGATATTCTTTTCCACGCCTGGAATAACGAGGCCATTGAAGAGAAGGCTAAAGCCGCAAAGGGTTCTGAGATCAAAAAAATGGACAACATCGAAAGTTTCATTTATCGCAATGGACAGGGCCAAATTTGTGTGCCTGGACGCTATCCTCTTCGCGCGGTTGTCGAGACCGGGCGTTACCATCAAGACCCGCGCAGCCCGCGAAAGAGCGCAAAAGAATTGATTCAGGCCGGTCTGCTTTGCGATGAAATCCTTTCACCTATCCTCGTTCATGGCAAGCCTACCAAAAACTGGGACTACTTGGATAAACAACGCGTCGTCGTACAGCGCAGCGGAGTGACCCGTACACGCCCGGCCTTCCTGAAGGGTTGGCAGTGCAAATTCAACCTTATAAGCCTTCTTCCTGAATATATTACTCCGAGTTTTTTGCGTTTATTGGTCGATGGTGCCGGTAAGCTCGTCGGGCTTGCCGATTACCGCCCGACGTATGGGCGTTTTGCGATTGTGCATTGGCAAGTTCTCGTACTTTAGAAAGAAAGTCAAGAGAACGTAACCAGAGATTATTCCGATGAGGAGGAAATACCATGACTAAAGGGAAAAGTAAAAAAGCGTTAGATACGCCGCAAATCAAGATATCCGGCATCAAGCGCGACGGCGGGACACAGGCCCGTGAGGGGATAAAGCAAAATACCGTCAACGAATACACGGAAGCTATACGTAACGGGGACAATTTCCCTCCAGTAGTCGTTTTCAATGACGGTGAGACTCTATGGCTTGCGGATGGGTTCCACAGAGTTGCCGCCGCGCTGAACGCAGGGCTTGAGGAAATTTTTGTTGAAATGAAAGAGGGGACTATCCATGACGCGAAGTGGTACGCCCTCGGTGCGAACAAGGATCACGGGGAGCGAATGTCAAACGCCGACAAGCGATGTGCCGTGACTATGGTTTTACTGGACGAAGAACTTTCCAAGTTGTCAGATCGGGAAATTGCGACGCAATGCAAAGTCACTCAGCCGTTTGTTTCGAAGATAAGAAAAGATTTGAGTGATAACGGTTATCATTTTAATGTTCAGGAAAATCAGACAAAGCCAGAGCGTGACCCCAAAAACCTCGAAGAAATCATCGCCGAGCGGGTGCAGGAAGAGACCGAACGCCGCATCGCCGAGGAACGAGAGCAACACGAGAAGGAGATTCAAAAAATCCGCGCCGAAATGGAAGAATCTCAAAATGCCTCACATCCCGAAGGCGAACAGAACGAGGAAGTGGAGCGCCTACGCCAAGAACTTGCCGACAAAGAGCAGTCCGAACAGGAAAAGGACGAAGAGGCACGACAACTGCGGGAGGAATTGGACGCTTTCAAAAACACTCCTGCTCCGGACGTTGAAGCGATTGTTGCCGAGCGAATGAAGGCCGCGCAGGAAGATACCGAACACCGTGCCGTCGAGGAACGGGAGCGACACGCGGAGGAAGTTCAAAAACTTCACGCTGAAATGGAAGAGTTACGCAACGCCCAACGTCCCGAAGACGAACAGAACGAGGAAATGGAGCGTCTTCGCCAAGAACTTGCCTACAAAGAGCAGTCCGAGCAGGAAAAAGACGAAGAGGCGCGAAAACTGCGGGAAGAATTGAACGCTATAAAAAATACCCCTGCCCCGGACGTTGAAGCGATTGTCGCAAAACGGATGAAGAGCACCCAGAAGGAGGCCGACCGACGTTTCAACGAGGAACGGGAGCGACACGCCGAGGAAGTCCGAAAACTGCTCGACCAGGTGAATGAACTGCGTAACGCCGAAGCCGTAACCCTCGGGAAAGAAGACTCCATTTCTTCGTCGGAGCTGGAAAGAGACTTGCTTTCGGAGATTACCAATCTAAAGAACGCTCCTGAATCTGAAACGTACCGTGAAGGCGCCAAAACCCGGTTCAAAAAAGCGGTCTCTGAAATCGATAAAACACTTCACATCATTGGATTATTGAACGAAAGAGTATTGCGCGATCCGGAGCTTTCCAGTTTGATGTCCGACGAAATATCTCTTTTCCGAGAGGGCATGTCGCGCATGATGGATAACGCGACGATAACTTTTGAGCTTTCGAACCAGCTCTTGGAACACGCCGTCTAAAAAGAGGCGAAGCCGCCTTTCTCGGACGGCTTCTTGGTTTGATCGGCTATAAGCAAAGAGAGCTGGATATCTCCCTTTATCTTCCATTATAACATAAAAGAATGGAAATAGACGGGAATGAGCAAAATGGAATATCAGGCAGTCAGATGTGATGCGGAATGAACCACGGGATGTACAGTAGCTCCACTCCTGAATGGGTTTTGTATGGAATTGGGTAAGCACAAAGCATAAAGAAGAAGTGTAATACTGAAAAAATCTCTATCGACGATAACTTTTTAAATCCCCAAAGCTAATTTCTACAAATTTACCGACAGTTCGACAATGACGACCTGTGAAGAAAGCAGTCGATAAGCTACTTCATAGAGCAGGTCTTAATGTTAAACCTACTTTAGCCATGCCTGAGCGAGCTTGAAGCAGAAGAAAGGAGCCAACACGCAATGCGAAAAAAGATAGGGCAAAGTTTTATATACATGGGATGCCTGATAATGACCTGCGCCGCCGTTTTCACTCCCGAGCCTGTCCTTCAAGGGATTCGAACGATTATTGTCCTCCTGATGATCCTGATACTTCAAGGGAAGATTGACGACAAGTAATAACCGCGATGACCGGATTATCACTTTTTTCGGGGATCGGCGGCATGGACTTGGCATTCGAGAAAGCCGGCGGACGCGTGATCGCCATGTGTGAAATAAATCCCTTCTGCCAGAAGGTATTGCGTAAACGCTGGCCGGGCATACCCATTTTTGAAGACATAAAAGCATTGCGAGGTGAGGATGTTGGAGCAATTGACATTGTTTACGGTGGATTTCCCTGCCAACCGCATTCAGTCGCTGGCAGAAAAGAAGGCAAAAAAGATAAACGTCATTTATGGCCCGAATTTGCGCGGCTGGTCAGAGAAATTAGACCAAGTTGGGTACTTGCTGAAAATGTACCTGGAATCATATACACCTCCGCTGACGAGGTATGCGAGGACTTGGAGCAATTGGCTTACTCGGTCAGGGTTTTTAATTACGAAGCTGCGCCTGTCGGAGCGCCGCACAGACGAGCGAGGATTTTTTTTGTGGCGCACTCCCGACGCGAATTGCACGAGAGGGGCTCAGTCACCGGAACGATTTGCAACAAGTATGGAGGAAGGGTGCCTGCTGACGCTGAACGACCAAGTGGCGCACCTTGCGCCTCTAATCCCTACACCGCGGGCAACGGACGGGTCGAAGGGGCAGCGGACGGAAGAAGGTGCGATAAAAGAAGCGAATCGAGGTCACGGGATGGATTTGCCGACATTTGCTCAATTATATCCGACCCCAACCGTTCATGGAAACTACAACAGAGCGGGTGCGTCGAAAAACTCAGGGGACGGATTGGCGACAGCGGTGATGAGGATATGGCCGACCCCGAAGGCCAGCGACGCGACCGCGGGGATGACCGCCAAGACATCGGGGCGGCCATTGGAAAAATCGACTCACTTGCAAGCGCAGGTCTACCGCGCGGAGATGATGCCGACTCCACGGGCAGCGGATGGGATGGGACATCCGCTGAGAAATCCGGCCAACATCAAGAACCAAAACCCAAGGGGCCGATTGGAGGATTATATAGCTCTTTTCCCGACGCCGACCGTAAACGATGCCAAGAACAACAATCCTCCCTCGCAGAGGACAGAGAACGGACGCCATACGAACCCGCTCAATGTAGTAGCTGGTGGAGCGTTGAACCCGGAGTGGGTCGGGTGGCTCATGGGGTTTCCCACCGGATGGACCGACTTAGAGCGTTAGGCAACGCGGTGGTTCCGGCCCAAGTATATCTCATATTCAAGGCGATCATGGCCGCTAGTAGAGACATGATTACAGATGAATAAATCGGAGTGGTCATGTGCTTAACGGGGATTACAGAGAAAAACAGGTGAATTTGGAGAGTAACCATTACAGGGGGAAGCGAAATGAATAACGATCTTTTATCGAAATTGGCATTGATTGCAGACATCAAATTTGACGGACATCTCACGATCATGAAATTTACAAATAATTGGAGAGTTGATTTCGGGACTCTATGTGACAGAGGCGACATAAACGCAATGCCAGCGGGAAAGAGTTTTTACGAGGCAGTCGCCAACGCTTTGGCCGACTTGATCCTTTCTGAATCCTCGGAGGATGACCCTTTCGTGGAGAACGCGAGGTTAATGTTCGAGGACTTTGATGACTACGTAAATTCTTACGAGGATATTCGCAAAATCGGCAAGCTCAAAAAATGAACCAACTCCGCGGAGTGCAAAACATACCCGATAAATTTGGGAGATTGTTATGGAATACGTGAAAATTGCTCTTAACCTGCAACAGAATTTCAAATTCATGCGGTTAAAAACCCTCCTCGGCATCGATGAAGCTCAAACTTTGGGGCATCTTGTCAGCTTGTGGATATGGTCTTTTCAATACGCGCAGGATGGTTTTTTCGATAAAGACTTAGCGCCTCAAGTCATCGCGCAGGCCGCCATGTGGAAAGGCGACCCGGATGAATTCATAAAAGCGCTCGTAATGTCCGGGACAGGCAGCCAGATGGGTTTCTTGGAAGAAGTAGACGGAGGGTATCAAATCCACGACTGGGAAGAATATTGCGGGAAAACCTATGAAAAGCGGGCAAAGGAAGCGGAGCGCAAGAGAATTAAACGGGAAGCGGCAAAAATGTCCAAAGGACAGGCGACGGATAACTCCAAAGCGTCCAACGGACATCCAGAGGACGACCAACGGATATCCAGAGGACAGATAGCGGACAACTCAAAAATGTCCGACGGACGTCCGGCGGACATTCTACGGACAGGTGACGGACATCCACCGGACGTCCAGGGAGTGTCCGTCCTAGAGAGTGAGAGAGAGATAGATAAAAAGACGGAGAGGTCTTTCGACCTCTCTGGGGAGGAAATCAACAAAACGCCCGAAGCGTACCGTGACGGGGAAAAAAGCA
>Ga0082212_10011524_pt1 | contig 11215 bp, 9 predicted proteins | sample TergutNt197P3_FD_71548 | JGI IMG/M metagenome (GOLD analysis project Ga0082212, IMG submission 71548) | Neocapritermes taracua P3 segment gut microbial communities from Petit-Saut dam, French Guiana - Nt197 P3 | ecosystem: Host-associated > Arthropoda: Insects > Digestive system > Gut ... | reverse complement strand
CGGCTGCCGGACATAGACGATAATTTATGTATAGCTATGGTCGGCACTCGGAAAATGACGGATTACGGGAAGACTTCGGCTTACGAGCTCGCGCGGGAGCTTGCCGCGTGCGGCGCGGTTATAGTGAGCGGAATGGCTGAGGGCGTAGACGCGGCTTCGCACAAAGGCTGTCTGATTGCGGGAGGGTTTACAATAGCTGTCTTCGGCTGCGGTATAGACAGGGTTTATCCGTATGAAAACAAGAAACTTATGGACAAAATTATTGAAAAAGGGCTTATCATGACTGAGTATCCCCCGGGGTCCGAACCCAAAGGGTTTCACTTTCCCGTGAGAAACAGGATAATAAGCGGACTTTCGCAGGCTGTTCTTGTAGTTGAAGCGGATAATAAAAGCGGGGCTTTGATTACGGCTAAGACGGCGTTGTTTCAGGGGCGCGAATTATACGCCGTTCCCGGCAATATAAACGAGCCGAACAGCAGAGGTCCGAATAATCTGCTGAGAAACCAAGCCGGAATAGTAACCGGGGCGTATGATATTTTATCGGAATACGAACATCTTTACAGTCATAGAATAAATATTGAAAAAACCAGATATTATAACAATAAAATTAATTACTCGCTGAATAAAGAAAAATCGCCAAAATTTGGCGCAAAAGAGAAAGACGCTGTAACTAAATTTTCTAACAAGATTAAATCAGAATCTAAGATTACAGAAAATATAACCGGAGAAAAAGAAATCAAGCCGGAGGTCAGCCTTTCGGAAAAATTATCGGCATTAAAAATAATTTTAAACGACGCCGAACTTAAAGTTTTTGAGGTGTTCCACGCAAAAAAAGACGAAAAACTTCACGCCGACGATATACAGGCGGGCATGGCAATATCCGAAGTTATAAACACTTTGACTTTTCTTGAAATATACGGAATAATAACGTCTTTTCCGGGAGATTATTATAAAATAAGCGACAGTTTCATGAGTTTGTAGCATTTACATAATATATAAATTTAAACGACGGAGGCTTTATGAAAAATATAGTTATAATGGAATCGCCCGCAAAGGCGAACACAATCAAGGGTTATCTGGGGAGCAATTACAAGGTTATAGCGTCGAAAGGACACGTGCGGGATTTGCCGAAAAGCAAGCTCGGCGTCGACGTTGACGCAAAATTCAAGGCCCAGTATATAAATATACGGGGAAAGAGCGATTTAATAAAAGATTTGAAAAAAGAGACGAAAGGCGCGGAGAATATATTTCTCGCGACTGACCCGGACAGAGAGGGCGAAGCTATAGCGTGGCACTTAGCGGCGGTTCTTGGAATCAAAGCGGATAAAGCGCAGCGTGTCACGTTTAACGAAATTACAAAAACGGCCGTTAAGAACGGCATAAAAAATCCGCGCGCTATCGACATGAACGTCGTTGACGCGCAGCAGGCGAGAAGAATTATCGACAGGCTTGTCGGTTATCAAATCAGCCCGTTTCTCTGGAAAAACGTAAAAAGCGGACTGTCGGCAGGACGCGTGCAGTCTGTCGCGACGCGGCTTATAGCCGAGCGCGAGGAAGAGATTCGGAATTTCAAACCCGAAGAGTACTGGAATATAGCGGCTAACCTGATGACTTCGCAGAACAAAAATTTCGAGGCAGGATTTTTCGGCGATGAAAAAGGCAGGATTAATCTTACTAACGAAGAAGAAACAAATATTATTTTAAATAATCTTAAAGGCGCGGAATATTTCGTTAAAAATATAAAAAAAGGCGTGAGAGATAAAAATCCAGCCCCGCCTTTTATTACGTCCACGCTTTTGCAGGAAGCTAACAAAAAATTTAATTTCCAGTCAAGCAGGACAATGAAAGCCGCGCAGGAGCTTTACGAGGGAGTAAACCTCGGTTCAAAAAGCGGCGGAGTCCACGGGCTTATAACTTACATGCGAACGGATTCTATGCGTATCGCGGACGAGGCGAGAGACAGCGCGAAAGAATATATAATTGACAAGTACGGCGCGAAATTTTATCCCGATACCCCGAAAATATATAATAAACCGGATAAAAAAGATAAAAACGTGCAGGACGCGCACGAGGCTATACGGCCGTCTTACATGAAAGACTACGACCCTGAAACTATTAAAAAATCATTAACGCCGGACCAGTATAAAATATATAAGCTGATATGGGAAAGATTTCTGGCAAGTCAGATGCACTCCGCCGTTCTGGACACCGTTAACGCCGACATAAGCGCGAATAACTATATATTTAAAGCGTCTGGATATACTATAAAATTCCCCGGATATTTGACTATATACGAAGAAACTTTAGACGAGAGCGACAAAAAAGAAAACAAAGATAATTTTGATAATTTCGACGGCAAAGAAACCAAACTGCCGGAATTAAAAGAGGGCGAAAAACTCAGGTTAAACAAATTAAATCACGCGCAGCATTTTACTCAGCCACCGTTCAGATACACAGAGGCTACGTTAATAAAAACTTTAAAAGAACAGGGTATAGGGCGGCCCAGCACGTATTCCCCTACCCTTACGACGATATTACAGCGCGGATATGTCGAGAGGGACGGCAAAGCCTTAAAGCCCACCCCGCTCGGCGAGCTTACGACGAATATCATGAGAAATAATTTTCAGGATATAGTAAACTACGGGTTCACGGCTAAAATGGAAGAAGATTTCGACGAAATCGAGGACGGCAAGATTGATTATATAAGCATACTTGATAAATTTTACGCGGGGTTCAAAGCGTCCCTCGAAGCCGCCGAAGTCAATATAGGCAAAGAAGAAATCGTCGTCCCGGACACTGAAATAGATTATCTGTGCGAAAACTGCGGCAAGAAGCTTGTAGTCAAAAACGGCAGGTTCGGCAAGTTTGCCGCGTGTCCGAGTTATCCGGAATGTAAGTTTACAATGCCGCTTGACAAAAGCGGGAACATAGTTAAAAAAGAAGAACAAGCTGAAGTTCAGAAAACCGATATAAAATGTGATTTATGCGGGGAATTCATGGTCATAAGAAAAGGACGGTTCGGGAGTTTCTACGCTTGCTCTAATTATCCTAAGTGCAAAAACACAAAGCCTATAAACGCTGAAATGGAGGACGTAAGCTGTCCTGCGTGCGGAGGGAAAATATTAAAAAAACGCGGCAAAAATAAGATGTATTTTTATAGCTGCGACAAATATCCGGACTGTAAATTTTCAGTATGGGATATGCCCGTAAAAGAAAAATGCCCGAAGTGCGGTTCGATTATGTTTCATAAAAAAGGCAAAGATTACGTGTATTGCTATAATAAAACCTGCGGTTATCAGGAGAAGCGGGAGACGCCGGATAAGCAGGAACATGGGACGGGAGGATAAAAAATGGCGTATATGCACAAAGAAACATTTGATATAGTCGTTGAAAACAGCGTTAAAAATCCTGATGATTATTTTTATATAGACGAGTTAATCGCGCTGCCGATACAAATATTAAATCGGAAAGGTTATACGACAAAATTTTGCTGCGCAGGGCATCCATTTGAGTGGCTGGGGGAAAACGGGGTATTTTCTGATAGGTCGGAGCAGGAAAACGCAGAGATATTAGAAGCCAGAAAAACATATAAATCTTTTAATTGTTATATCCTGTTCAAAGAGGGTATTTCTTTGCCAACGATTCCTGCCGGTTTTAGTCAGCACCCATTCAACAAGTTAAATCTTATAAGAGATTACGGAAACATGAATTATATTTATAAAGGCAGTCCCGTTACTGCGGGGGGCTTAACTTTTATGAATCCGCAAATATCTGATAATGATGTGTATAAATTCATGCGCGACGTTATTGAAATAATGGAACAATTATATGAATGGGCTTTAAATTTACCCGATTTTAAAGATTCGGAGGAATAAATTCATGAAAAAGATATTGTTTTTTGTATTGTGCGCCGGATTGATTTCAGGAATTTTATTAGGCTGTGATACAGGAAACAAAGAAAATCCGGTTTCGGATATTGAAAATCCCGATATTATAACAAGTCAGCAGGATAATTTTGATTTTTCCGAATCAGAGCCGCTTCCGCCGCCGCTTGAGCCTCTTATTGACAGCGTTTCAATTTATGTATGGAAAGATGAAACCGGGGAAACTTGTTTCACATTATACTATGGCGAACCGTTGCTGGCTCCGTCGCAGCTTTCCGTAGGCAGAGTATTTCATGATATTGCCTCGTTAAACGCTGTGCTTTCGGAATATCAGCCTGATATTCTTGATACGGCGTATATACAACATACCGGGGACTTGACAAAAGATGAAATGTTGGAGATAACCGATATGATTGAAGTCCCGTCAAAAGATTACAGTAAAATAACAAGTTTATATGAGTTTAATATTACTACGTTTGACGAAGCGTATGAACAAGTGAATGAGTTTTACCCCAACGCGGAAGAAATCCGGTATGCCGGAGAAAAAAATATAATCTGGTCAGAAAAGTACCCTTATGACGTTTATATGTTCGAAGTCGATACAAACGGCGAAACAATTATTTGCGCCGTATCGAAAGAAGGCGGCATATTTTTCACATACATCGAAGAAACATGGTTGGCAAGAGGCGGGGCGAGAGCACGCGAGGATTAATAGATTCGGAGGATTAAAACATAGATAACACAGTAAACATAACAGGCGCGGGACTTGCGGGCTGTGAGGCGGCTTGGCAATTAGCAATACGCGGGGTTAAAGTAAAACTTTTCGAGATGAAGCCGCTTAAATTCTCGCCCGCGCACTCGAATAAAAATTTCGCGGAGCTTGTATGCTCAAATTCTTTTAAAGCGCAGAATGTCGAAAACGCCGTCGGACTCTTGAAAAAAGAGCTTGAAACCGGCGGCAGTTTAATAATAGAAGCGGCGTATAAAACTCAAGTTCCCGCAGGGGGAGCTTTGGCTGTTGACAGGGATAAATTCGCGGAGTATATAACAAATAAAATAAAGTCGCACGAAAATATAGAAGTCATAAACGAAGAAGTCGGGAAAATAGACAGGGATAAAATTAATATAATCGCGACGGGTCCTCTGACTTCTGAAAGTTTGCAGGAAGAAATAAAATCTATAATCGGCGAAGATTATCTTTATTTTTTTGACGCCGCCGCGCCGATAGTCAGCGTTGATTCTATTGATTTTTTAAATTCTTCGAATTCCGGTGCGTTTTACGCTTCGAGATATGACAAGGGCGATAAAGATTATATAAATTGTCCCATGACGAAAGAAGAGTATCAGATTTTTTACAGAGAATTAATATCAGCCGAAACTGCGAAGCTTCACGGATTTGAGCGCGAGTATATAGAACAGAACGTGTTTGAGGGTTGTATGCCGGTTGAAACGGCGGCAAAACGCGGCGAGGAAACGCTGTTGTTCGGTTGCATGAAGCCTGTGGGAATCACAGACGAGAGAACGGGCAGACAGCCGTATGCTGTAGTGCAGTTAAGGCAGGACAACAGCGAGGGCACAATGTATAATATAGTGGGATTTCAGACAAATCTGACTTTCCCCGAACAGAAAAGAGTGTTTTCTTTGATTCCCGCGTTAAAAAACTGCGAGTTTTTGAGATACGGGGTAATGCACAGAAACACTTTTATAAATTCGCCTAAACTTTTGGACTGCTCGTATAATTTAAGAAAAGACGGGAATATATATTTTGCGGGGCAGATTACGGGAACGGAAGGATATGTATGTTCGGCAAGTTCTGGATTTGTCGCGGGAATCGCGGCGGCGGAGAGGGTTTTGAACGGCAATTCAAATCCTGCGGTTTTCCCGGGATTTACGGCGATTGGCGCGCTGGCGCATTATATAAGCGATGAAAGTATAATTGATTTTCAGCCTATGGGAATAAACTTCGGGATAATCGAAAAACCTAAAGAAAAAGTAAAAGGCGGGAAAAAGTTTATCAAGCAGAGAATAGCCGAAATCGCTTTGGAATATATGAACTCCTGGAAAAGTTCGCAAAAATATCTTGAATAATATTGAGAAATGTAGTATAATAAACTATAAATACAGCGAAACGGAAGATTAGTAATACATGAAAATAATTGTAGACGCTATGGGCGGGGACAACGCGCCGCTTGAAACGGTAAAGGGCGCGGCTCTCGCCGTTCAGGAATTTGACGTAAGGTTAATTCTCGTCGGCGACGGAAAAATAATAAATCAAATAATGGAAGAGCACGACTTGTCAAAACGCAATATAGAGATAGTACATACCGATAAAGCCCTGTTAATGGAGGACGACCCGATTTCGGTAGTAAAATCCAATAAAGATTCGTCTATGGGCGTATGTTTCAGAATGTTGGCGGACGACAAAGATAATCAGATAAACGCTATGGTTTCAGCCGGAAATTCCGGCGCGCTCCTGACCGGTTCGACGCTCGTTGTAAAACGTATAAACGATATAAAGCGGGCGGCGATTGCCGTCGTTCTGCCGTATGAGAGAAAAACCCTGCTTATTGACGCGGGCGCGAATCTTGACATAAAAGCAGAATATTTAAAACAGTTCGGATTTATGGGTTCTATCTACATGAAAAAAATATTCGGCATTGATACCCCTACCGTCGGTCTCGCGAACAACGGCGCGGAGAGTAACAAAGGCACGCCCGAACATGTCGAAGCTTATAAGCTGCTGTCTGAAACGAAGACTATAAATTTTGTGGGCAATATCGAGGGCAGGGATATAACTATGAAATGCAGCGACGTTTTAGTCACTGACGGTTTTACCGGCAATATTATTTTAAAACTGACAGAGGGTTTCGGGATTTATATGAGCAATAAGCTTAAAACGATGTTTCTGCGCGATTTTTTCACGAAAGTTTCGTCGGTTCTGCTTAAAGACTCTCTCAGGGATTTTAAAAAGTCTTTCGACCAGTCGGAATACGGCGGCGCGCCGCTTCTCGGGATACGCAAGCCTATTATAAAAGCTCACGGGAGCTCAAACGCCAAAGCTATAAAAAACGCCGTGCGTCAGGCTAAGTTCTGCGCCGAAACAAAATTAGTCGAAGAAATAGAAATCCAAAGCAGGATTAATAAATAAACGAAGTTTATTTTAAGAGGTTAATTAAATGAAAAAAAGCAAAAATAAGTCCGTTGAAAAATCAGAAAAAACAGAACAGGAAGTTTTGGGCTTCTCGGAAAAAATAGGATATAATTACAAGAATATCTCTATTCTAAAAACAGCGCTTACCCATTCGTCTTATTCGAACGAAATGAAATCTAAGGGCATAAAATCAGAATGTAACGAACGGCTGGAGTTTTTGGGCGACTCGGTTCTGTCTTTAATCACGTCTGAATACATATATTTAACGCTCAGGGATTATAAAGAGGGCGAGCTTACGCGTCTCAGGGCGAGCATTGTATGCGAGGATTCTTTATTCAGGTTCGCAGATTCTATAGGTCTTGGGGAAGCTCTGTTTCTGGGGAACGGCGAAATAGTATCGAACGGCAGGCATAGAAAATCAATTCTGGCTGACGCTTTCGAGGCTGTTCTGGGTTCTGTTTTTTTAGACGGCGGACTGAATGCGGCAAAAAAATTCCTGTTTAAATTTATAAAAAAGCCTATCGAAGACATAGTAAGCGACGGAGAGATAAAAGATTATAAAAGCCTGCTCCAGCAGATAATTCAGCAGAACAACGGGGAAATTCTTGAGTACGTTCTCATCAGCGAAACCGGTCCGGCACACGAAAAGGTTTTTGAAGTACACGCGGTGTTAAACAATAACATAGTCGGCGAGGGAACTGGCAAGTCAAAGAAAGCGGCGGAACAAACTGCCGCTAAAGAGGCGTTGTCTTTGTTCGGGGTTAATTAAAGGGGGAACAAAAATGAATTTAGCAGGAGAAATACGTTATAATTATGACGATTATTTAACATGGGACGATGATATTCGTTATGAGCTTATAGACGGCGTGCCGTATGCAATGGCTGCGCCATCGCAGGCACATCAGGAAATAAGCGGGGAAATATTCAGACAGTTATCTAATTTTTTGAAAGGCAAGCCGTGCAAAGTGTTCCATGCCGCTTTTGACGTAAGATTAAACGCTGAGAGTTACGACGATATTGTCGTGCAGCCCGATTTGCTTGTAGTTTGCGACAAGTCAAAGCTTGACGGCAAGAGCTGCGTCGGTGCGCCCGATATGGCGATTGAGATATTGTCGTCGTCTAATACGAGGCATGATACCGTCGTAAAATTTCGCCTGTATCAAAAAGCGGGAGTTAAAGAATATTGGGTAGTTGACCCCGATAAAAAATCTGTGAACGTATATCTTTTGGAAAACGGAAAATATTTTACTGTTACTTACAGCGATAACGATATTGTGCCGGTAAATGTTTTAGATGGCTGTGAAATAAATCTTGCGGACGTTTTCGCGGAGGAATAAAAATCGGGAGGTAAAATGATATTGGGAAAAACTTTTTTGGAAACGGGAATGGACAGGTCTGTTCCATATCTTGAAGTAATACTTGAAAAAACCGACACGTCCGTATATCCGAAATACGAGCTTCCGGCGGGATTTTCTTTCAGCCAATATAAACCCGGCTTTGATAAACAATGGGCAACGCTTAACTATGATATTACCCATACGGAATCTCTTGAAGAAGCCGAAACAATATTCAGGGAAGAATTTATGAAAGACTTTGAATCATTGAAACAAAAGATGGTATTTGCCGTAGACGAAAATAATAATTTAGCGGGAGTAGGGGCTATATGGGACGGCAATGATTTCGGAGAAATTCATCAGCGGCTGCACTGGATTGCCGTAGCCGCGCAGTATCAAAACAGGGGTATCGCAAAAGCCGTTATTTCCAAAGCCCTCGATATATATAATAATCTCGGATACAACGGATATATTTATTTAACGTCTCAGACATGGAGCTATAAAGCTTTAAATATATATATGAAGTTCGGATTTAAGCCGTATATGGGAGAAAAACCAGTAAATTGGGACGAAGATTGGCGACCGGTTGAGGCATGGAATATAATTAATGAAAAGCTTGATGAATACCGTAATAAAAAATCATGAAGAAGCACTACAACATACCCGTATTTATAACCCACTCCGGCTGTAAAAACGACTGCGTTTTTTGCAATCAGAAAATAATAACAGGACAGCCCGAGAGTTCGGGAGAACAAGAAATCAGAGAGACAATCGAAAAATTTATTAAGATTATTTCAAGCCGTATTGACGGAAATTCTGTCGGTACGGAAATCGCTTTTTTCGGAGGTTCGTTTACCGGACTTGAAAAAACACAAATGATAAAATTTCTCGGAATCGCGAATGAGTATATTAAAAAATACAAGATTATAAGCGGCATACGGCTTTCGACAAGACCTGACTATATTTCTCAAGAGATAATTGATATTCTGTTAGAATACAACGTAAAATCAATAGAACTCGGAATCCAGAGCATGTTTGACGAAGTTCTGACGGCGTGCAAAAGAGGCTGCACTGTCAAAGATACAGAAAAAGCCTGCGGGATTATAAAATCGGCGGGAATAAATCTAACCGGACAAATGATGCTCGGACTGCCGCAGTCAAGCCGTGAAAAAGATATTGAAACGGCTGTGAAGCTTGTAAATCTCGGCATATATTCCGCGAGAATATATCCTACTGTGATACTCGAAAACACGCGGCTTTGCGAGATGTACAAATGCGGCGAATACGAGCCAATCAGTCTTGACGAAGCTGTGTTCAGGGCTAAAGAAATCAAAAAAATCTTTGATTTTAATAATATAGAGATATTGCGAATGGGGCTTTGTTCATCTGATAGCATTGATTTAAATATTATAGCCGGAGCTTATCATCCCGCGTTCGGCGAACTTGCCGAAAGCGAGATTATATATGATAAACTTGTTGATGATATAGAAAAAAACGACGAAAATAATATCGTTATCAGCGTAACAAAAAAAGACATGTCGAAAACCGTGGGACATAAGAGAAAAAATATAAACAGGCTTAAAGGAAAATTCCCGGATAAAGATATAAAAATTATAGAAATTGCGGAGAGGTAAAAGTGTATTTAAAAACTATTGAATTAACCGGATTCAAATCGTTCCCGTCGAAAACGTCTATAAATTTCGAGCGGGGTATCACGGCTATCGTCGGACCCAACGGCAGCGGAAAATCAAATATATCGGACGCGGTGCGCTGGGTGTTCGGGGAGATGTCGTCTAAAGTTTTAAGAGGCTCACGAATGGAGGACGTTATTTTCGGCGGCACAAAAGAAATCAAGCCGTCGAGTTATGCGAGGGTTTCTCTTATTATAGATAATTCAGACAAGCTTGTTGACTGCGATTACAGCGAAATCAAAATAACAAGACAGCTTGCGAGGTCGGGAGAAAGCGGATATTTTATCAACGACAAAAGCGTGAGGCTCAAAGATATTTACGAGCTTTTTCTGAACACGGGAATCGGCAAAGAGGGTTACTCTATCATCGGGCAAGGAAGAATATCCGAACTTATATCTAAACGAAGCGACGACAGGAGAAGCATTTTTGAAGAAGCGTCGGGCATTTCTAAATACAGGTACAGGAAATCGGAAGCCGAAAAGAAGCTATTTGACGTGCGCGACAATCTTACGAGAATAAAAGATATTGTTTTTGAAATAGAGGGAAGAATTGAACCGCTGGGGTTTGAGGCTGAAAAGGCGAAAAAATATCTTGATTTGTACGACAGAAAAAAATCGCTTGAAATATATGTCTGGGTAAATTCTATCGAAAAGATGAAAAGCGAGCTTGATAAAATTCTCGGCGATTATGAAATCTCTAAAGTTAATTACGAGAGCGCGGAAGCGCAGATTAACAGGTTAAACGAAAAGACAGATAATTTATATAACAAAATTAATGAAATAAATCTGGCTTCCGAAATAAGCAAAAACGAAAGTTTCAGAATCGAAAAAAATATAGTTGAGAAAAAAGGCGAAATAGAAAATATAAAAAACAACGTTTCGAAAATAAAGGACGAAATAGAATTTAGCCTGCGGGATTTTGAAATAAATAAAACTGAAATAGAAAATATAAACAAAGAAATTGCGGTTAAAACAGAATCTGTAGATAAGATAAATTCTGAATATAAAGCGTTAGAGATGGAAATAGAAGATATTATATCTTATTTAGAGCATATCGACCTGAAACTCTCAGAGCAAAACGGCAAAATCGAAGAAATCAGTAATATCAGCAGAGAATGCGACCGGTTAGAAATGGAGCGCGAAAAGAACGAAAAAA
>Ga0082212_10011523_pt1 | contig 11215 bp, 9 predicted proteins | sample TergutNt197P3_FD_71548 | JGI IMG/M metagenome (GOLD analysis project Ga0082212, IMG submission 71548) | Neocapritermes taracua P3 segment gut microbial communities from Petit-Saut dam, French Guiana - Nt197 P3 | ecosystem: Host-associated > Arthropoda: Insects > Digestive system > Gut ... | reverse complement strand
AAAGCCGCTTCTATCGCCATGGTTCGCACCGTTTTTTCCAGCGCTTCGGAAGCTCCCATCCTGCCGATACAGCCCCGCAGCCTGTGCCCTTCCGAGTGCAGGGTAACAAAAGCCCCGCAGGGCATGGAAAGCGCCGAATTGCCCGCCGCTATTGCTGCAGCCAGGCCATCGCTGCGCCTGTATTGGGGTGCCCGTTTTTCAAGATGAGCGGTTATTGTTTCCCGGGCATCTGCCAGCAGAGCGGTTTTTTCTTCTTCGGTAATGGTAAAAGGCATGAGTTATTGTAATGGAGAAAGAAGTATCTGGCAAGATAATGTGAAATAAAAAATCATTTATCACGTATAAACAAAAAATAACCATTGTCGGATGACAATACCCGGTATTCGTTTTCGATCATAGAATAAATAGGTGAATACCATTCTGGCAAATACATATAATTTCCATTTTGTTCTGTTATGCAAATAATTTTCGGTTTGTTTTCTTGTATATCATGGAGGAATTCTTCTCGTGTGTTTGGGATAAAATTGTCTAATCCTGCATTCTGATAAACATATCTTGAAGCGGATTGCCTTTTGGTGAATAGATATATATAGCAATAATCCCCCAATAGTATAATTTTATCATCAATATATGTATTTTGGTCTATCGCTTTTCCAATTGTTATTAACCCTTTGCGTGAAGTGTCCAAAAAATTTTGAGACAAACGCCACCAATAATATGATATACTTTCAGCAAAAACAATACATAAAAAAAGAAGTAAAATAATATTTTTCTTTTTAACGTTTGAGAAATAATTAAAAAGAAAATTTATGCAGAATGTAAAAACAGGAACAAGAAATGTAGTAAATGCTATGTTATTGTGCAAAGCAATTGGCCTCATTGTAGCAAAAAAGAAAACTGTAAGAAGATAGGCCAGTAATAAACCTAAACATAAATAAATATTAATATTTTCTCGTTTTTTAACAATCCATGTGTAATATATGGGAAGCGGTAAAAAACAATAATGCATTCCCATTATTTGAAAGAAGTTTCTTACAAATTCTTTACTGGAAGAAATTGAAAATCCTCTTGATTTGCCAGCGATAAAATTCTGATGGATATAGTCATTAAGTGCATTGTTATGGTATAAATATAATAAAATTGGAACTGCAATTATCAATATACCTATGCAAAATAATAATATATATTTTATTAATGAAAAATATTTTTTATTTATTAACGATTCAAAAAATATTATGACACAAAAACCGAGCCATAATGGAAACATATTTATTCTTAGAAAAAAACAAACTGTGAAACAAATTCCCAAAATTATCAATTCATATACCGGAGGTTCGTTTTTTGTAAAAAAATATTTTGTAAAGATATAGAGGGAAATCATCATAAAAGGAAGGGCATATTCTTCAGTTCCTGCAACTTGATAAAAAAATGCTTGCATAACAATATAGCTGCAGATAACTCCCCAAAAAGAAATGAATTTATCTCCAAAAAATAAAGCTGTTTTATATGCAAATATTATGGAAACACACATAAATATTAATTCTGTAATCCATACTCCGGTAAAACCTCCCAAAAGCATTCCAGGAGCGCTTATCAAATAAGTAAGAGGTCCTTTGTTGTCAACAAAATCCCTATATGGAACTTGACCTCTTGTTATTCCCTGCGCAATGGTTAAATATACAGAAGTGTCGCTTTCTAGTCTTTTAAAAGTAAAAGGGTTAAGGCTGGAAGTAAAAACAATTAGGAAGACAAGAAAAAAGAGTCCGCAGAAAATAAGAAAATTGGATTTTGTAGTTTTACTCAGCACAGTTTTTGCTCCTAAAAATAAAAAATTTCGAAAAAATAAAATTAATTATCATCCCGGCTGCAATACCGCAGGCTTGGGCAATAAACTTATACGGTAAATTAAAGTTCATAATTAAACTTTTCATAATAACAATGTTCACCAAAAGCCCGGTTAAAGAGGCGCATAAAAATAAAAGCCATTTTCTAATTGATGGCTTTGAAGACCCAGTTGTATTCGCAAAAGACCATTTATGATTAATAACATAATTTTGAGTCCCTGCAACAACAAAACAGCCTATAGCTACCGGTATTTCCGGCAGTTTAAGTAAATCGGATGATACAAAGAAAATTGCCAAATTGGTTATAGTCCCCAACCCGCCGGTTAAAAAAAATTTGATAAATTGATCCAGGGTTGTATCTCCCCCGGTGGCTTTTTTAATTTTCCAGATATTTATTAATGCTTCGAAAAATATTTTTTTAGACATTTTGGATGTACCAAATTTTCTGTCTATAAAAAGTATGGGGACTTCAATTATTGAACAACCTGTATACCAGGCTCGGTATTTCATCTCAACCTGAAAGGAATATCCTTTTGACAAAATATTATGTAAGTCAATTTTTTGAAGGGCGTTACTTGTCCACATATTAAAACCACCGGTTAAATCCTTAATTGGGCAGCCTAAAATAATCCGCGAATATAATGATCCGCCTTTCGAAATGCAATTCCTCAAAAAAGACCACCCTTCAATACCGCCGTTCTTTACGTTTCTGGAACCGATTACTACATCATGGTTTTGAATGTTGTTTACCATTTCCGAAATGTACTTTGGATTATGCGAAAAATCAGCATCCATTTCGAGAAAAACATCATAGTCTTTTAAAAGACCCCAATCAAATGCAGTGAGATATGCCGCGGCAAGTCCTTGTTTTCCCGGTCGTTTTATGATATGCAGATGTGCTTTGTTTTCTGTTATAAGTTTATCTATAATTTCTGCAGTCCCATCAGGGGAATTATCATCAACAACAAGAATATCCGTCTCCGGAGGGCTATGTTCAAAAACAGAAGGTATAAGTTTTTCAATATTTTCTGCTTCGTTGTAGGTTGGAATAACCACTAATAGTCTCATTTTGCCTCTATCATCCGAAAGTGGAAAATTAATTATATATCCATATTCGGATTTATACAATGTGTCATTATCCAATTCCGGATAATATGCCTCATGGGGTTCAATGAAGTTTTAAAAGGAGAAATGGAATATAAAGGGATACTGGTTAAAGAATTATCAAACAAAACCGGTATACCAAAGCAAACTCTTGATAAATACTTGCCTTCAAAAGGCAGTATACCGCCAGCACACAAAGCTGTATCCATTGCCCGGGCACTTGATGTATCGGTTGAATACCTTGTAACTGGTAAACGGCTGCAGGGGAAACAGGCAATAAAACATTTTACAAGTCCTGAAATGAGAGCAATCGCAGAGCAGGTTGAACCACTTGAACGAGAAGATCGAAAAATTGTTGAAGTTGTAATAAACGAATTGGTAAAACTTTTAAAAATCCCGGTCATGTACCTGCTTCTTTTACCATGCTTCAAAAGATATTCTTGAGGCTTTTTCGATAGTTTTTTCGTTTTTACTCAAATTTTTAAACTCTTGACATGTTAGCCCAGTCCGGGCTAAACTAATATTATGAAAGATATTGAAACAATGCCAATCCACGAGGCTAAATCAAACCTGTCCAAACTGGTTAAGCGGGCGGCGGCCGGGGAAACAATCTACATCGGCGCTTATGGCAAGCCGGAAGCCGCGTTAATGCCGGTGAATTCCGGAAAAGTAGAAGCCGAACTGCGAAAAGGGTTTTTCGGGTGCATGAAAGGAAAAATGGTGTTGCACGAAGGCTGGGATGACCCGCTTCCCGATGATATCATAGATTCCTTTTACAGCATGGAAGGTCTTGAGGATTTTGCCGTTAAAACAGATTCTAAAGATGAATTGTCAGTTGCAGACAAACCTGCTGCAGCTTATGGAAAAGCGGCGGCGAAAACAAGGAATAAATCCAGGGAAGCTTTTTCAAAAGCAAAAACAATAAAAAAATCGCAGAGCCATAAATGAACCAGTTCCTATTGGATACCAATGTTGTGTTATGGCTTTCTGGGAGCGGCACAAGAGCAGATAAAATAAAACCTTTGCTGTTATTGGATTCCAGCCAAGTTTTTATCAGTGTTATTTCTTGGTGGGAAATAGCCATGAAATTGCGCTCCGGAAAATTACAGGTTGATTTTTGGCAGCTTTGTTTTTATGCAAAAAAACATGCCTTTTCTGAACTCCCCTTATCTGGCGATTGCATGAAGGCTTACATAGACCTGCCTTCCTTACACAAAGACCCTTTTGACCACATGCTGGTTGCACAGGCAATTACTGCCCCCATGCGGCTTATTACCGGCGACGCAGTGCTGGCCGATTATTCCTCGCTTGTTATGGTAATCTAGAGTCGGCAGCAGGCATTAGCAGGATAAATTGCTTTTTGCAGGCAGATAATTGCGGAGCTTTCCAATTACTGTTTCTATATCAATCGGTTTGCCGATATGATCATCCATGCCGGCGGCACGGCATTTTTCGATATCTTCACGGAAGATATTGGCGGTCATTGCGATTATCGGGATACCCTTTGCCTGCCCCGGCAATTGCGGGGTGTTCCGGCACGTTTGAGTGTGCCTGGTAAACTCAAATGTATTTTCTGTTGATAACTGAATGGCTTTTTTTCTTCTCATTTTTGTTTCAAAGGTACGAATGCGGCGGGTGGTTTCGAACCCGTCCATTACCGGCATTTGTATATCCATTAAGATCACGTCATAGCGGTCGGGATTTTTACAGAACATACCAAGTGCGGCCTCGCCGTTTTCTGCGCAATCAATGGCAATTCCGGTTGGCTCCAGCAGGGTTACAACAATCTCCCGGTTAATTTCCACATCTTCTGCAAGCAGCACGCGGCAGCCGTGGAATAAACCTTTAGCGTATGCTTGTTTTTCTACCTGATTTACATTATTTGGTTCCCTGCCATGTTTTGCATTGCTTTTTTTTGTTTTGATGGTAAAGAAAAAAGCCGCCCCCTTTCCCAATTCTGAATTAATCCCGATTTCTCCGCCCATCATTTCCACTATCTTTTTTGAAATGGCAAGGCCAAGTCCCGTCCCGCCGAATTTTCGTGATGTGCCGGAATCAGCCTGCTGAAAAGAATTAAAGAGCAGTTTTTGCTGTTCCCCGCTTATGCCGATTCCTGTATCGGTTATTATAAATTTAATGGTATAAAGGCCGTTTTGTTCTTCAACTAATTGTATATCAAGCCCAATAGTGCCGTTTTTTGGGGTAAACTTTACTGCATTGGACAGGAGATTCATAATAACCTGGCTAAGCCGCTTATCATCCCCAATTAACCATTGAGGAATATTTTTGTCGATGGAAAGTTTAAAAGTTTGGTGATTTTTTTGCACCCTGAAATAAATAACACCGGCAGTTTTTTGGATCATTTTTCTGAATTCAAAGTCAACTGCAGAAAGTTCCATTTTGTTTGCTTCGATCTTTGACATATCAAGCACGTCGTTAACAACACTCAACAGATGTACGGAAGCGTCTTCGATTTTGGAAAAAGAATAATTTTTGTTTTTTAAATCTTTTGCTGACTTGCCGATGGCTGTCATGCCGATAATGGCATTCAGGGGGGTGCGTATTTCATGGCTCATGTTGGAAAGAAAATCACTTTTTGCCCGGTTTGCCTGTTCCGCCTGTTCTTTGGCGCTTATCAGGTTTTTGGTCATCTGCTTAAACGCATTGCACAAGACATTAATTTCCCTGCTTTCCCTGTTTGTTGGTATTGGAAAATTATAATTTCCTTCGCCGATAATTTTTGCCGTGTTTGCCAAAACAAGAATTGGCCGGGTGATGTTTTCTGCAATTAAATAAAGCATAAAAGCAATAACACATAATGCAATAATTGTTATGCCAATTGTAAAATTCAATACCGAATTGGCGTTTTTTAACACTTCCACCATGGGGATATTTACAGCAACCGACCAGGGCCTTGTAACGCTGCTGAAATGAACCGGCATATACACGGTATAATAGTTTTTATTGCCGGTAATATAATGATTTCCGTTTTTTATCGCTTCTTTGATTTTTTCTATATTGTTCCCGTTCCGGTCTGTTTCTGCAAGATCTTTTCCCAAAAATACCTTGTTTGGGTGGGCTGCTACAATGCCGGCATTGGAAAAAATTTCTGCAAATTCTCCATCTAACCGTATGTTTACCGCCGAAACCATTTCCTGGAGTTTATTGAGGGTAATGTTGGAAGAAATTGTACCTTTAAAAGCGTCATTTTGAATAATGGGAAAATTAAAACTGGTAAGCAATACGGTTTTTCCCTGTATGTCATGAGGATAAGGATCGGTGATGTATTCCTTTTTTTTCTCCTTGGGAACCATGTACCAGTCGGAACTATCGATGTCGAAGAGAGGCTGTACGGCAATAGAGCCGTTATTTTTATTTAAACAGAGGGAAAACCTTCCTGTTTCATCATATCCCGGCGGCTTTCCTTCATAAAACCGGTCTTTCACATCAAAGGTATCAGGCTCAAAAGCAATACAAAAGGCGGTAATATATTCTTTTTTTGCCAGGGCGTTTAAAAGAATATCATGTATCATATCCCTGCCGGCAAGATCGTTTTTGTTCAGCGTTTCAAATACCGATGCCAGTGTTTCCGTTGTAACCCTGGCCCCCTGCAATTCCGCTTTTAGCTCATTTTTGTACCGCTCTGCCATTTCTTCCGCCAGGTTATAAGCATTGGTTTTTACCATGGCTATGCTTCTGCTAAAAACAATAACAATTACTGTCAGAAAGGAAAAAACTACAACAGCAGTTGCAAGGAAAAATATTTTAGTTTTAAGGTTGAGGGGTTTAATAATGAGCCGCCTTTTTAAATTTTGCAAAAATCGTTTTTACTTCCTATAATTAAAAGATACTCAATTTATTTTTGATAGTCAAATTTTTTTTCTGCAGAAAACAGAATATTGCAGAGTAAAATCAATATAAAAACATTGACAGCGCTTTTGTGATAATTTATAATCATAAGATACCTTTTTATTAAGGAGTGTCCCATGTCATCCTTTAACCCGTCCCTGCTAAACGATTTTGCCCGGTCTTACGGGTTTCATTATGATATTTGCGATCCCAGGACCCTTGTCCGGGATGTGCTTCTTGATATGGAAATGGGCCTTAAGGGAAAACAATCACACTTGCCGATGATCCCTTCTTACCTGCGGCCGGTTTCGCAGGTGCCGCTGGGAAAGACGGTGCTTGCACTTGATGCCGGGGGTACCAACTTCAGGGCTGCACGGGTACATTTTAAGGAAGTCGGCAAACCGGAGGCGGAAGGGATGAGGAAAGCGCCCATGCCGGGAACCAAGGGTCATGTAAACGCTGTTGAGTTTTTCGATCAGATCGCTGACTTGGCCGAACCATTAATAAAGGAATCGGATAAAGATATTGGCGGCATTGGTTTTTGTTTTTCTTATCCTATGGAGATGTTAAAAGATGGGGACGGCATAGCTATTGCGTTCAGCAAAGAAGTGGATGCCCAGGAAGTAATTGGCAAACAGGTAGGGAAGGGGCTTCGGGAAGCATTGGAAAGCCGCGGGGTAAAAGTTCCGCAAAAAATTGCACTTCTTAATGACACGGTGGCAACGCTCCTTTCCGGCTTGGGGCAGATACCTGCCGACGGAGGGCGGAACAGAGGCGCAGATAAATACGGAATTACCGGGGGCCCCATGGTGGGTTTTATCCTGGGGACAGGCTTTAACACCGCCTATCCGGAAAAAGACATCCCTAAAATAGGTTTTCATTCTGATACAACACCGCAAATTATTGTCTGTGAAACCGGAAACAGCGGCCCACGTTATCTGGGAGTGCTGGATAAGGAATTCGACGCAACAACTAAAAATCCCGGCGCCTATACCCTGGAAAAAGCAGCGGCAGGCGCCTACCTTGGCCCGTTAACGTTCCATATACTTAAACAGGCAATTGCCGACGGGGTTTTACAATTTAAGCACTCTGCCGAATTTGTTTCATGGCCTACAATGGAAACCAGGATACTTAATGAATTTATGCACGCCCCCCTGGCCATGGAAGGCCCTATCGGGGAACTCTTTGGCAAGGATGAACTGGACGCAATCCGTACCCTTGCATACCTTACTTCGATTGTAACCCGCCGCGGCGCAGTGTTTTCCGCCGCCGTGGTAGCCGCTGCGGTGGAACGAATGGACCAGGGCCACGATCCTTTTATACCGGTTCGTATTGCAGTAGAGGGAACAACGTACATGATTTACAGGGGAATGAGGGAAGCCCTGGAATCATACCTTAATATAATGCTGAACCTGGACAGACCCCGCTCGTATATCATTGCCCCGGTAGAACAGGCGTCCCTTTTTGGCGCAGCGGTGGCGGCTTTAAGCGAGTAGGTTATGTTCATTATACCCGGCAGCTTTCCAGTTTTTTCAAGCGCTTGTCTTCCAGCGTAACCGATAGATTTTTTTCCTGGGTTGGGATTACCAGCCCTTTGGGGCCGTTCTTTGCCCTGCGCAAATACTTTACCTGGGTGTAGTACAGATCGCCCCGTTTGTTGTTTCTTCCTTTGGAATAGAACAGCGCCAAATTTCCTGCATCCAGAAGAATTTCCAGCGGGATGGTTTTTCCGGATTTGTGCTTGATAAAAACATAAGAACCTGCCCAGTCCCGTGCGTGAAGCCACAGGTCGTTGCCTTTTACATGATGCCGGAGGAGTTTGTCGTTTTCCGCCGCATCCCTGCCGACCAGGATAAGCCAGTCCCCGTCGGCAAAAGAAAGGCCCGGCCTTTTTGCGCTTTTATCGGCCGTTGTTTTTTCTTTGCCCGATCTGATGTGGAGTTTTTTTATCAACGCTTCAAGGTGAAACGGATTGTTTTCGGTTAAGAGTTGTTTTTCTGTTTCGGAAAGTTTTTGGAGTTCCTGTTCGCCATCTCTGATTTCTTCGCGTAATTCTGCAAGGCCGTTTTTTGCCTTCCGGTACTTTTCATAGTAATGGGCGGCATTTTCTGCAGGGGTTTTCCGCGGGTCCAGTTCTATACGGAGCATGTCGGCGCCGTGCTCTGCTTCAAGCCACAATGCGCTTTTGGTTAGGGATGCTGCATTGGACAGGATCAGATCCCCGTATTCTTTATACCGTTCCCCATTGACATAGTCCGATTCTTTTTCGCGCAGCCGTTCCAGGGCTGTTTCCAGCCGGTTACGGTTTTTTCCCATGCGCCGCTGTACTTCTTCCTTAAGCTGTTCAAGGGAAAGGGAAAGCCCGTGTTCGGCATACCAGGAGTCGATTCGCCGGTTAAAAGATTCTTCGCCCTTCGGACCCGGCGGAATGTCCGGCAAATCCCGGATTTCATATTTCTTTGTTTTTGTTTGAGCCTGAAGATTTGCTGCCAATTGATCTTCCGGCCTGTAGGCCTTTCCGCCGGTTTCGCCGCTCCTGGGGCGCCTTTTCATGGCGTCCAGGATGATCCCGTCTTCACCGGTAAGTATAACGTTCCCTGCGTTGGACCAGAGGCGGATATAAAGCCGGTAGGAATGTTCGCCGCGCCTTACAATAATCCTGATTATGCGGTCTTCTCCAAGCTGAACAGCTTCTTCGATATAGCCGTTAAGGAGCCGCGATTTTAGGAATTCTGCAAAGCGCAGGGGCTTTTCTGTTTTCGGCACTGCCCGGAAACTTTCGTGGAACCTGCAGGCTCCGGGAAGCAGCGAGACAATAAGCAGATGGGCGCGGGAACCGTCCCTGGTTTCGTCTTTACCTGCCTTGCCGTAAACAACAATTGCCAGTACGTCATAAGCGCTTTGGTAGATTTTTTGAATCTGCATTCCCGGCAGGTTTAACTCGCTCAGTATCAGATTAATTTCTTTCCAGTTCAGAGACAATGAAACCTCTCATTATTTGCAGCAGGGTTTGTCATTGTATCATGCTTTTGTTATTGGTATAATTCTTTTGTGGGCAGAAGTACCAGTATATTTCTTTTTTTCTGCGGCCTCTTCTTATTCTTAGGCGGAATCATATCAGCCCAGAACCGCACTACCGGGAATCAACAACAAAACATCGATGCGGAATACCGCCGCCGCGCAGCTCAGATTGCCGCTTCCATGGACAGAAGCACCCTGGCAGCCCAACTTTTGCTTACCGCCGTGGAAGGGAAGGATACTGTTCCTGAAAAAACCAGGCAGCTCCTGATTAAAGTGCCTGCCGGCGGGATCATGCTTTTCGCTTATAATATAAGTTCTGCCCCGGAAAAAAACGTGATTTTTATCGAAGGGCTTAATCGCTGTATTGCCGGCGTATCAGTTCCGCCCTTTATTGCCTCAGATCAGGAAGGCGGATCGGTTCAGCGTTTCCGCGGAAAGGCCGCGCTGCCGCCCCCATTGTCCTATTGGGAGAATTTGCAGGAAAACAATCAAGCAGGTTCACAGGGAAATTCCCGTAACCGTCAAAGCTCTGCGGGTACGGCGGCGGCTTTTACTGCTATTGAACATGATGCTGCAACAGCGGGACAGGAACTGCGGCACATCGGGATTAACCTGAATCTGGCTCCTGTGGTGGAAGTGTTGACGGCGGGGAACCAGCCTTTCCTTAAAAACCGTTCCTATGGCCCCGACCAGGTTTTTGTTACCGGCGCTGCTGCGGCTTTTATCCGGGGTATGCACAGCACCGGAGTAGCATGTACTTTAAAACATTTTCCCGGCAATTCTGCGGCTGATCCCCATAAGAGCAAGTCTGTTTTGGCCGTATCCGGGGCAGATCTGAATAAATTCCTTGAACCCTTTGCCGAAACGATACGCAGGGAAGCGCCGGCGGTGGTAATGCTCTCTCATGTGATCGTTCCTGCATGGGATACAAAGCCTTCGAGCCTTTCCTCCCATGCGGTAAAGCGGCTTCGGGATATGGGCTTTACCGGGATAATCATGGCCGACGACTTTACCATGGCTGCGGCAGGTTCTCCTGTCGAGGTCTGTGCAGTGGAAGCGCTTGCCGCAGGGGTGGACATGATCATGGTGTGGCCGGGGGACCTCGAAAGAACTCACCGGGCTATACTGGCTGCCCTTGATACAGGCCGCCTTACCATAGAGAGAATCCGGGATGCGGCAGAGCATATCATTTATCAAAAAATCCGCTATGGACTTATACGCTAATCACCGTTTATTATCAAGTAATGGAAAAGGGCATTAACCTGAAAAACCGTATCCTCTTTATCAATAACGATGTTGTTGTTGTTAATAAAGCAGCCGGCGAGGCAATGGAAGGGGCAAAACGGGGAATAGTGGATTTGCCCGTCCATCTTAAAGAGTACTTATGCAAAGAATAT
>Ga0082212_10011522_pt1 | contig 11215 bp, 8 predicted proteins | sample TergutNt197P3_FD_71548 | JGI IMG/M metagenome (GOLD analysis project Ga0082212, IMG submission 71548) | Neocapritermes taracua P3 segment gut microbial communities from Petit-Saut dam, French Guiana - Nt197 P3 | ecosystem: Host-associated > Arthropoda: Insects > Digestive system > Gut ... | reverse complement strand
CAGTCTAATGTGTCTGTCACATCGCTTAATAACTATCATAATCCCCTTATCTTTCGGTCGCAAGGTTTTCTTGTTGTTTTCTGTTCAGTTTGGTAAAGATTTTTATCGCATGGAATAATATGCAAAAATCAAACAATGTGAATTTCGTCGCATTTTACAACGGTGTATTCGGATTGACCCTTGCCGGGGTCGTTTTTTATTTACTGGCACTGCCACCGACCAACATTTGGTGGCTTGGCTGGTTGGTGGCGGCATGTTGGACACCGGTACTTCGCCGTGAGACGTTGCCCTGTCGGGCATATCGGAAAATTTGGCTGGCCGGTGTGATTTTCTGGGCAGCGGCTGTGCATTGGGTCTGTTATTCACATTGGGCCGCCTGTTTCGGCTGGGTCGCAATGTCGTGTTACCTCGGAGTTTACTTCCCGCTGTTCGTGTTTTTTGCCCGAATATTGCACCATACGCCGATATGGGGGTTCAATCGCATTCCGCTATGGTTTGCCGCTCCCGTGGCATGGTTGGCGGTGATGTATCTGCAAAAAACACTCATGGGCGGGTTCGGCTTTGCATTGCTTGAGCATACTCAAGTGCGACAAACGGCACTGATTCAACTGGCCGACATCGGCGGCGAGTCCCTTGTCGGAGCGGTGATGATTTTTGTCGGCGTAATGTGCGGCTATTGCCTGCCGATCAACCTTGCACAAAATGCCGGTCAAACTACGACAAGTGACGGCAAACCGTACCGCATCGCACGAAAATTATCATGCAGTCAAGCTGCTATCAGCTTAATCACAGTGTTACTCACATTTTCGATACTCATGGGTTATGCGAAACTGCGTGAATCCCAGTATCAGCCGTCCCCAAAACCTCCGCTTTCTGTTGCGCTATTGCAGGGAAATTTTAAGACATCGCTATCCGCACCGCCGGAGTGGAATGAAGAGGTTTTTGAAAACTACACCAGGATGGCCTTCGAAGCGGCACATAATAAAGAACATAAAATTGACGTAATTATTTGGCCGGAAAGCACTTGCGTCTATCCATGGGTTGATATTGACCGTTCTGAATTATCAGCAGAGACATTAAATTGGTTGACCAACGAGAAGTTTTCGCAAATATTATTAGAAAAAAATGAAAATATTATTGAATTATCACAACATCTTGCCAAACCATGTATTTACGGCGTGGCAGCGAATGTGTATTCTGAGAAAAATGAGGATTATTTTCAATATAATTCTGCGCTCCTGATTGATATTGTTGAAGAGATCAATTATGCTCTTTTCAGTAATGGCGACCAAGAAAACCAAAAGCGTTTTCCACGCTATGACAAAATGTTGCTCGTCATGTTCGGTGAATATATCCCTTTTGCGGATTGGTTGCCGAAAAACTTTTTTTTGAAAACTCTTTGTCAAAAAGCAGATTTTGGCAAACGTCCTGTCAATTTCTTTTTGTATAAACTCAATAGTCATAATACAGATAATCATAATCATTATTACTTAAACAATGATTATTTTAGGGTTTCCGCGAATATTTGTTTTGAGAGTTCATCTTCCCGCATGATACGGGAACAATTGTTGAAATTAAAAAATCAAGGTGAAGAACCGGATATTCTGGTTAATTTGTCCAATGATGGTTGGTTTCGGCACTCGACACAGATCGATCTCCATTTGGCTACGCATGTGTTTCGTGCCATTGAGAATCGAAAACCTTACCTGGCGGCGACCAATGGTGGTTTTTCGGCTGGAATTGACGGTTTCGGGAAGATACTTGCCATTGGCCAACGAGCAAAAAATCAGGTGATTTACGTTGAATTGACTCCAGACAATCGTTTTTCAACCTATCATTTCCTGGGGAGTTTTTTTCACGTCCTATCCGTGGGAATGGTTTTCGTTATTTTGATATCCAAACCTCATCTTTGGAAAAAGCATCATTTGCTATGGGACACTTTGAGACTAAGCTACAGAAACCATCAAAAATAGCGATTACTTGTACAGCATTTAGTGAGCGTTTGTTGATTGTTCTGAAATCAAACACTTGTTTTTTACAGAAAATTGTGACATAAACAGGAATTATTTTGAAAAACTTGTGAAAATACATTCCATTTTATTCAAAAGGGTTATGGCAATACACTTTGTTTAAGTATATAATCTTTGTAACAAAATAGTGTATGATATTAGTTTTGAAGAAGGAATGATCGTGGGTTTACTGTATTGGCAAATCGATGTTTCAATAATTTTTTATCAAAATCAGAAATCAAGTATTGACAAGTGTAAAGGTTGATAGCCATGAAACGAGCGTTTGCTAAAACACCCTTTTTCTTGTCACTGACTTCTTGAGTAAGTAAAAGTTATTCCATAATAACAAAAATAAATATGTCAACGACTCGGCTTTTCCTGTTGGTTTGACAAAGTACCCAATACATCCAGCAAAATAAACAATATCCATTACATTTTAGAAGCTAATCCACGCATTATGTATTGACAACTCTACCCTATTGCTTGTTTACACATTTCGTACCCATGTCGGACACCAGAGTCGCTATCATAGATCACCTGATATTGCAGAAGGTTTTCGGTCCCTCAGACGAATACCTGCGAATGGTTCGTCGTGCATTCGGTGTGTCAATCAGCGTGGACGACGGCCATTTGTTGCTCAAGGGCGATTCGGAACCGGTAACCAAGGCATCTCTGCTTTTTGAGCAATTGCAGATCTATGTCCGACAGTACGGCGAGCTGGCAGCAGATGATGTCCAACGAGCAATTTCCGAAATCCAGCAGGGCAACGAGATTTCTTATGCGAAACCGCTTGATGTTTACGGAGCGAGACGTGTTCGTCCCAAAACGGCCGGTCAGGCACGTTATGTCGAGATGCTTCGACAAAAAGAAGTTGTGATCTGCACAGGCCCCGCCGGGACAGGCAAAACCTACCTTGCCGTCGCCCGAGCCGTCGAAGCATTACGTTCTGAGGGCATTCGCAAAATTGTCCTCGTTCGTCCCGCTGTTGAAGCAGGTGAAAGTCTCGGTTTTCTGCCGGGCGACCTGCACGCGAAAATTAACCCTTACTTGCGACCGCTTTTTGACGCATTGAGCGATATGATCGACCGGGACATGCTTCGCCGATCGATGGAAGAAGACCGCATCGAAGTGATACCGCTGGCGTACATGCGAGGCCGCACACTCAACAATGCCTGTATAATACTCGACGAAGCGCAAAACACGACAGTCGCTCAGATGAAAATGTTTTTGACTCGCATGGGCTTCGGCTCGCGCATTGCCGTTTGCGGCGATGTGACGCAGATCGACCTGCCAACGCATAAAAGGAGTGGTTTGGTCGATGCATTGGTGCGTTTGAAGGGGATCGACGGGATCGGCACTATTCGGCTCGGCACGTCCGACATCGTGCGTCATAGCCTTGTGCAACAGATCGTCAACGCTTATGAACAGTCCGGTCGCGTCGTCTTCGATCACCCCCGCGAGTCGTCGGATGGTTTCGGCCTTGCACACAGCCAAGCCGATTCAAAGGAGGACGCGAGATGAATGCCCAGAGTTCGCAGCGTCCGAATCGTCCCAGTGCTACCGGGCCACAGAGCGGCAGCGAGATGAAAACCGGTGCGTCTCAGAATCCCGGATCATCGGGAGTACGCCACAGAACTCGAGCCGAGCGTGTCGCGGCACACTTCACCTATTCCGGGTTGTTTCAGCAGCTTTTTGACGGGTTGCGCAATATCGAGATACGCAAACAAGTCATTATGGTTGCATTGGCAACGCTTGCGATGTGCATCGCGACGCAAGCCTGGACGCCTCCTTTCCCTTATTCCGAATTTGAAGTGGCTGACCGTGATATTGTTTGCAGGGTCGCTTTTACTTTCAGGGAGGAGAGACCGCTGTTTCCGATGCCTCATTTGCCCACCATTGATTTGCCGGAAGCGTCTCAGGAAGTGTCGCTTCCTTCAGTTGCGCCGGACGAAATGGAGGCAAAAGATTTCTCGGTCATGTTGCCGGATGAAAACACCGGTCTCGACATTCCGCCACATCAACAAACGCTTACCGAACAGCCCACTTCATTCACCGAAGTGAATACGGAACACGATACAACGCTTGTGCCTGAGATTGCCATAGCACAAGAGGATTCTCCGGATGAACTGTCTGATGTCAGCGAGAAAACAGAACATATTAGTACCTATATTCCCGGCACGACGCTTGTCAAAGCAGGGCAGGTTCTCTCGCGACGGGATATCCGCATCCTCTATGAAGAATATCAAGAAATGATATTGCAGCACACATGGAGGGAATTCCTGGCCCGCTTTTCCGGCGTTTATTTCCTCACACTGGCTCTGTTTTATTTGGCCATTGTGTTCCTGCATCGACGCGAGCGACGGCGTCCGCAAACCACACGAGGTACGGCCTTCCTCTATTCGCTGATGGTGGTCACAGTAATCGCAGCTTCATTTTTGCATGGATTTGTGACCAACGGAGCCAACATGGAACTGATCCCCACCCTGCTGTTTGCCCAGGGGGTGGCGGTCGCTTTTTCCTGGGAACTCGCCTTGATTCTGACGGCAATTATATCATTCGTCTTTGTACTGTCGCAAGCGCATTCGATTTTTACCATGGTCTTGTTGGTCGGCGTGTCCGCTTCGGTCGTGATTCACCTGGGCCGCCTTCGCAACCGCACGAAACTGGTCGCCGTCGGTTCGTTTGGTGCTTTGATCGCCTTCCTATTGACGCTTTTTATCCAAATGACCCAAGGGCAGGAAATCACGTCCGTCATTTTGACCTTTGCCGTCTATAACGCCTTTTGGACCTGTGTGGCGTCTGTTCTCATGACTGCCCTGCTGCCGTTTATCGAGCGTCCCTGCGGCATTCTGACCGACATGAGCCTGGTTGAACTCGGTGACCCAACGCATCCGCTTTTGCACGAACAGCTTCGACGCGCTCCCGCAACCTATAGCCACTCACTCCAGGTTGCGTCGATTGCCGAAACCGCCGCCGAAGACATCGGGGCCAGAGGATTGCTTGTTCGAGTCGGTGCGTATTTCCATGACATTGGGAAAATACTGAACCCTGAATATTTTACGGAAAACCAATTGGCCGGGCAAAACGCCCACGATCACTTGGAACCACGCATGAGTACGTTGATTCTTGTGTCGCATGTCAAGGACGGAATTGACTTGGTTCGTCAACATCGTGTGCCGCACCCCATCATCGATCTGGTTGAGCAGCATCACGGAACGTCTCTGGTATCCTATTTTCATACAATCGCCGCAAAGCAAAACCGCGAACAAGGTTACGGCACAACACTCGACGAAAGCAGTTTCCGATACCCGGGACCGAAACCGCAATCGAAGGAGGCAGGGATTTTGATGCTTGCCGATGTAGCGGAAAGTGCCTGCCGTTCACTTCGGGAACCGACACCCGGAAAGATCGAGGCCATGGTGCGGCATCTGTCGGAAGACAGACTCAAGGATGGGCAGTTTGACGAAAGCGGTTTGACGCTACGGGAGTTGAGGACTATTGAAAATTCAATCATAAAATCAATCCTGGCCATGAGACACAACCGGATCAGTTACCCCAACACCAATGAACAAAACCTCGTGGACTCTGCGGAGACAAAACCACCGGTCGCCGCAGAGCCTATTGCGCCGAAATGACCTTGACAATCACCCGATCCTGTTTCGAGCGTGTTAGATAAGAACCAAACACTGAAATTTTTCACAACAATCGTTGGTTGAATTGAAAGGCACACGACAATGTGGATTGTGTAAATTTGTATAAAAATGTACAAACGTCAAGGAATTCATCTTGTCTTGCCATGCAAAAATATTGTATATATCCGCCATATCAGTTTTGCCGGGTTATTCCCACTGACTGTTTTGTGGCAAAATGAGATGTAATCATGACTGGTGGCATGATTTCCAAAGGATCGATAGGAAAAAAGGATTTCGATTATGTTACTACTTAACAAAGCATTTGTGGATTCATTGACAATGAGTATCTTGAACAAGACGACTTCATTTCATGATCGCCAGTTTTTTCCCGTTGATGTTTACAACGAACAAGACCTCCTTGAGATTGATGAAGATAAAATCAAGTTCATTTGTGGTAAAATCATCAGTGACGCGGGGTTTCGGACAGGACGTCTTGGAGTGGTGCTGACCGACAACGTGGCGATTCACGCTCTCAATCGTCAATATCTCGGGCACGACTACGTCACGGATGTCATTAGCTTTAACGTGGAATACTTTGATTCCCACTTGGAAGCGGAAGTGGTTGTGAGTGCTCAAGTGGCCAAGGAACGCTGCATCGAGTTTGGAACGGATGAAGTTGAGGAGCTTATGCTTTACGTGATTCATGGGACGCTACATCAGGTTGGATACAACGACAAAACGATATATGACACACAAATCATGCGTCAAATGGAAACAGCATACCTCGCTCTTTTGGATGATTTGACCACAGAAGAGCCATAGACGAACAACCAAATCGTCAAAATTTAATTTCTGTATCAATATCAAAATTTCGGATTTCATCGATAGAACAACCAATATATTAACATGGCCGATTGCCATCTCCCTGAATAATACCTTGAAAGAAAAATACTCAAATTTATTTTCCGTTTGACATTCCTATTTCAACGGAGTATGATTTTTGGTATCATTAGGTAAGGTATTATAGGTTTCTTGGATTTCAGGATGAGTTTTCTCATTTTCCGATGTTTGATTTGACATTATTAGGACTGATTTTGTCCTGCTTTTCCGCAATAGGCTCAAAGTCTCTTTCCGATTTTTCGAAACATCGGTTTCAGGACTTTTGCCAGCAACGAACGTGCCATACGTTGTCTGTTGCCATCCGAAAGCACCATAAACGGGCTGCTCTGGCGGCATCGATGATGCTCTATCTCTGTCTCTCATTGACCATAACGGGCAATATTTTCTGGTTTATGCAAGAACCGCAACGCACTTCTTTTGAATGGGCCGGCATGATTGCCGTTTCGACTCTGGTGATGATCGCATTGCTCGTTTGGGTTCCTGCGACCTTTGCCAAACTTTGGGCCGCCCCCATCGTCTATTACGGATGGCCGATCTGGCGTTTTTTGACCATCTGTCTTTATCCGCTTGAATTGGCGGCAGTTTTTTTTGACGCGGTATCGGTGCGATTATCCGGTATCAACCCCGACACGACCGACGGGGAACAGTTTTCCGAAGAAATCATGACCATCGTGACCGAGGGACACCGTGATGGTCTGCTCGAAGATGATGCCCGGGAAATGATCGAAAGCGTCATTGAAATGAGCGACGTTGTTGTATCCGAAATCATGACGCCGCGAACAGATATGTGCACAATGCCAACGTCGCTCAGTTGGGAAGAAATGCTGGCGTTTGCCATCAAGACACCACATTCGCGAATTCCTGTTTATAACACGAATCGCGATGATATCATTGGTGTTCTTATTTCGAAAGACTTGCTTACCGAATTGGCCAAGCCGAGTCCCGAGTCGCGTGTCCTGTGGACGACGTTGCTTCGTGAGCCGCGCTATGTCCCGGAAACCAAGCCGGTTTCGTCGCTGTTACAGGAATTTCAGCAGTACCATGTTCATCTGGTCATTGTGTTGGACGAATATGGCGGCGTTTCCGGTATCGTGACGCTGGAAGACATTTTAGAGGAAATCGTCGGCGAAATCGTCGATGAGTACGACCCTGAAACGGTGGACGGGATCAGTGAACTTGGCGATGACGCATATCAGGTACTCGGAAAGGTGCATATTGACGAGCTGAATGACCGACTCGGCATCGGTTTCCCGGAAGATGACAACTACGACACCATCGCGGGGTTTCTGCTTGACCGGATGGGACGAGTCCCCATACAGGGTGACAGCTATGATTTCGACGGAATACGCATCACCATCGTGGCCGCAACCCGCCGCCGCATCGAAATGGTACGCATCGAACCGCTGCCGGATGAATCGGACAAGGGGTGAGAGTATGTCTTTATTCTCGAACCACTTCTCTCACTCCGTTGGTCGCCAGTCGAGCAGTTGGAGTTCGACTTTTGTGAAACCGCGAAAGTCGTTGATGACCGGGTGAAACGCAACATCAATCTCACCGTCGTGTTGCTGCAATTGTTCGACCCATTCGGCGGCACTAAATGCCACGGCACGTATCGTCTGATTATGCTGACGGAGCGTTGCGCTGAAATGCCGTTGGTCGCTACCCATTGTTTTTGGCGGCTCGGCCAGTGTAACGCCGCGCGTGCAGATGACAGGTCGTCTATTGCCTTGACCAAACGGGGCAAGCGAATCAATCCGCCGCACCATCTCCGCATCGAAGGCACTGAACGGGAATTCGGCGTCAATGACCAGTTCCGCCGTGCGCTGTTCTTCCGGCATTTCCGCCGCAACGTATTCGCAAAAGGCATCGCGAAACGAGTCGATTTTGTTATCTTCAATTCCCAATCCGGCGGCAGCGGCATGGCCACCCGAACGCACAAGATACTCCGAACACGCGGCAAACGCTTCGTACAGATTGAGGCCGCGAATCGAACGCCCCGACCCGACGCCGGATTTGTTTTCCATTTTGTCTTTCGCAATCAACACAACGGGTCGGTGATATTTTTCGCTCAGCCGCCCTGCGACTATGCCGATGATACCGGGATGCCATTCGGCACTTGCCAACACATAAGCCGGGGCGTCCGGCGAAAACAATTCGTCAATCTGCTTCGCTGCGGAACGCAAAATATCGCGTTCGATCTTCTGCCGTGTATCGTTAAGGTTGTTGATATAGTCGGCCAGTTCGACGGCCTTGTCCGGTTGATCTGCCACGAGCAATTCAACACCGAGCCGCCCTTGCCCCAATCGCCCCACGGCGTTCAGTCGCGGACCGATTCCAAACCCGATCTGCTCCGAAGTCATCGGTTTGGTCACGTCGATTTTGGCCAATTTCATCAACTCGCGCAAACCAATCGGCGCACATTTTGGCAAACTCCGATCCAACGCAAATCGAACCAACGCACGATTTTCATCAATCAGCGGCATAACGTCGGCCACCGCCCCAAGTGCCGCCAACCCCACTGCCTGCATCAGAAACTCGCGCATTTCCGGGGCAACTTTGTTTCCGGTTGCGAGTTGCGAGTTGCGAGTTGCGAGGGATTCTGTATTTGCGTCGGAATTTGCGTTGGTTCTCGGTTGTTGAGTCAGTTCCTCGGACGCAAGCTGACAAAGTGCCCATGCAACTTTTAACGCAACCGTTGAGCCGCTCAAATGCGGAAAGGGATACGGTGCACCGTATTGCGGGAAGCATTCGCCGAGTTGTGGATGCGTGATTGCCGCCGCGTCGGGTAGTGTTTCGCCCGGCGTGTGGTGATCGGTGATGAGTAGTTCGACGCCGAGTTCCCTGGCGGTTTGCGCTTCGTCGATGCTGTTGATGCCGCAGTCAACCGTGATGATGAGTTGCGTTCCCTGTATGGCCAATGTGCGAATCGCCTCATGATTCAGTCCATAACCTTCGGTCATGCGGGTTGGCACATAATAATCAACCTGCCCGCCGAGCAAACGAATCGCTTGCCGCAAGATGGCCGTTGCGGTCATGCCGTCAACGTCGTAATCCCCATAAACGGTGATCTTGCGACCGTCGCGAATGGCGTCGAGCAACCTTTGTGCCGTTTCGACACAACCCGGCAACATCGCCGGCGGTCGCAAGTCGGTCAGCTTGGGCTGCAAAAACGCCGCCACTTGTTCCGCTTGCCCCACCCCGCGATTGATCAACAGTTGCGCCAAGAGCGGATGAATATGTGCCTGGCGTTCCAGTAAATTAACGTGCTCCCGATCAAAAGAGCAAATGATCCATTTTTTTGGCATAGGAAAACTTCACTCATGGCCTAAATTTGTTCACGCGGAATTTTCACAATAAACTGCTGACCTTCCACGTCGTTGATGAATTCAATGTCGGGCTGCTCCTTAATGGCACGCTTTAATCCCGAACCTAATCCACTGTAAGGAAGAGTATGTGAACCGAACATGGCGATTTGATTGTTACGAATCGCCGGATTACCGTATTTGATGTCTTCAACCGATAATCCGTTGGGAAGTTTTCCGGGGCTGATGATTTCAAGACGGTCATCAAACAGGAATAATCTAATCGGCGAATTCTTGAAATAATCTCGATGCACCAGAGCATTTTGCAGTAATTCAATCAAGGCGACTTCGGAAATTTCGAGTATGCCGACCGAGTTAAAATCCTGTCCCTTCTGAGCGTGGCGCAAGTGACTTCGAAAAAAGTCCATTCCCTGCTTGAACAGCATGGGAATCGTCCCCTTAAAATCTTCGGGTTTTGTTCGATACATCGTTGCCGCCAAATCGTTGTCAAAAAACGAAACGGCTTTGATCGTAAACGCGGGTTTAGTATTTTGAGGATGCTTTCCAAAAAAAAGCAAACCGGCAAGCACTACACGCTCGTTCTTCAATACCCTTTTTGCTCTCAGTGCTTCTTCATAACTCAAGCCTTTAGCCTGAAAAGCTTCCTTAAATTCCCTCACAAAATAATCCGAAAAACATTGCTCGTCAACATCGTCGATGCTTGTATCGTAAACCTCCATTTCATCTGCCGACAGATTTCCACTTTGCTGAAATCGTCGCAAAATTTCGGAATTGTCCGTCATCAATCGTTTGTTCGAGCCTTGCTTGATATAGATTTCACCCTGTGCCGTTTTGTAGGGTTTGTTGATGCCTTCCGGCACATGGACGGCCAAAATACGTTTGACCGTATCCGCTTCCGTAATTCTCACCACTTCCGTTGAAACATAAACCACCGGTTTGAGATTGTCCGCATATTCGGCGATTTTGCGGTCGGCGTATTCGATTTGTTCCGGTGATAAGCCGGCAATCTCGCCTGTTTTATCGTTGATGCCAAGCAGAATCATACCTCCGATGGAATTCGACATGGCAACAATTTCATGACTCATGCTGTTCGCCTGCGGCAATTTTTCCTTAAACTGCACTCCGCCAATCTCACCGTCTTGAATAATATCCATTAATTTGACACTGTAGCAACATAATGGATAAATAATATCGTAACATGTTTTGTACAAATAATTTACGGGAAAAATTGTTGCTGTTTTGGTTTCACCTAGTACAAAGTCGCCTAATTGGCCTTCGTAAATTTAGTGAAATATGTTAGAATGGAGAAAAGTTTGTAGACCATTTATTTTTTCACGGAGGAGAGCATCAT
>Ga0082212_10011521_pt1 | contig 11216 bp, 3 predicted proteins | sample TergutNt197P3_FD_71548 | JGI IMG/M metagenome (GOLD analysis project Ga0082212, IMG submission 71548) | Neocapritermes taracua P3 segment gut microbial communities from Petit-Saut dam, French Guiana - Nt197 P3 | ecosystem: Host-associated > Arthropoda: Insects > Digestive system > Gut ... | reverse complement strand
GCGTATGAAGCCCCGCGCGGCAGGCGATTGTCATAATCCACATTTTCCAGTGAGCGCAGCCAGTGTTCGCCCCACCATGTTTTTCCATATTTTTCTGCCATAACGTTTGACGCTTTCTAAATATACGTTTACTTTCCCGTCACAACCCCGTAGGGCCAGTCCCGGATGCCGCCGAAATCATACACCGACGCATACCCCATATCGAGCAGCATTCGGGCGGCTCTTTCGCTTCTAATGCCGCTCATGCAATGAACAAGGATAGCGGCTGATTTATCGGGCAGGACGGACGGAGCAAGGAATTTTATATCGTCCACCGGGAGCAGGACGGCGCCTGAAATGTGCGCCGCATTATATTCATCTTTGGTGCGAACATCGAGTATCACCGCGCCTCGGTTTATCATCTCCCTGGCTCTCTCCGGGGTGATCTTTATATATTCAGCCTTTTTAACCGCTTCACTTGCGGCTGCGGCAGGCGCGTAAATTTCAGTATCGCTCCCGCATCCGGCAATGAGGACGGAGAGCGCGAACGCCTTAATAAACGTTTTTAAGAGATTTTTCATTTAAGGAATCCAATCAGTTTTATTTCAATCGGCGTGTTTTTCTGTTTCATACCTAATAACGTTCATGTTCCTGGAATAGTACGTTTATAATGTCTCGCAATCGCCTTTTAGTTTATAAGGAAATATATCATGTTGACAATGGAAACGCGGATAATTAACAATCCAAAAATCTAAAAACCAATAATGCTCTTGACGTATCCCGCCGCTTATATTTTCATTATTCGTTTATTCAGTACAAACATTTTTGAGGCTGCCATAAATATGAGCAATGGATTCGATAAAGAGACGTTGGATATGATGCTGGACACGCTGCGGGGATTTACCGCCGCGCATTTGCCGGATGCCAAAGTTTTAGAACTTGATGCCACTGAAGAATTTCCAATCGAAATAATCCGGGAAATGTGTAATCCGGCGGAACTGGGCATCCAATTGTTGTTTATTCCCGAAGAGTTTGAGGGAATGGGCGGCGGCGCTTTCGATGTTTACAGAGTCTGCGAAGAACTGGCGCGCGTGGATCTTGGCGTGGCTACAGGAGTTCTCGCAACGTTCCTGGGAAGCGATCCTATTATTTTCGGCGGCACTTATGAACAGAAAAAGCTCTGGATGACGCGCATCGGGCAGGAGGGTTTGCTAATGGCCTACGGCGCGACGGAACCAGCCGCGGGAAGCGACCTTGGCGCGCTGCGTACCGTAGCCGTTCCGGTAGAGGAAAACGGCATCGTCAAGGGGTATAAAATCACCGGCAATAAGCAATGGATAAGCAACGGCGGTTACGCAGATCTTTATTCAGTCCTCGCCAAGGCTCCCGGCGGCCCCAGTTGGTTCGTTGTAGAAAAAGGCGCGCCCGGTCTCGGACACGGCAAGCCCGAAGACAAGCATGGCATCCGGGCGAGCAATACCTCTACGGTTTCGCTGGAAGACGTTTATGTTGACGCCGACCGGCTGCTTGGAGGCGTGGAGGGACAGGGGTTATTTCAGGCGCAGCTTGTTTTCGGTTATACGCGGCTGATGGTGGCGGCTTTCGGGCTTGGAACAGGCTGGGCGGCGCTTGACCGCGCCATTCCTTATTCCAAAGACAGGATTCAGGGCGGCGCGCCACTTTCCGAAAAACAGGGTTATACGCATAAACTGATCGTTCCCAACGCCGTGCTGCTGGAAGCCGGACGGGCATACATAGAGGAGACCGCCGAGCGCATTGACAGCGGAGTTGACGACGGCGGGAACCGGAACACCGAGGGCGCAATCGCAAAATATCTTTCAACGGAAGCGGGCAACCTGGCCGCGGATGCCGCCATTCAGGCGCTTGGCGGTTACGGCTACACGCGCGAATACATGGTTGAAAAATACAAACGAGACGCGCGTATAACGCGCATTTACGAAGGCACTTCCGAAATTATGGAGATGACGATCTCCCGCGACCGCTGGCAGTTTCACCTGAAAACGCATGGTCAGTTCTATCACGATATGGCCCGGCAGATGGAAGAACTGCACGGAAAGAATGGTATGATCGGCGCGCAGACGGCGGCTTACGCGCTGCACGCCCTGGCGGAAACGCTGGAAACTGCCCGCACGCAGCGTTTGACGCGGCATCAGCACATTCTCTTCAAACTCGGCGAACTTATCGCGCACGCGGAAGGCGCGGCCAGTCTTACAAAAAAAGCAGCGCGCGCCAAAGATGGAACGTTAAGCGCGAAAGCCCACGGCCGTTTCAACGCGGACGCGCTTGCCGCGATGGCCCGTATTGCGGCAAGAGACGCCGCCGTGAAAGTTTTAGGCGAAAGCGCCCGCTGGATAGGTTCGCTGGTTCCTGAAAACGTCGCGTCCGATCTGGAAAAGAAATCCTTTATTCCGCAAATCCATCGCGCCCAGGCGGGCATACTTGAAGATATGGATTACGTGGCGGATGTCCTTTACGAAAGAGTATAATAATGAAATCATCGATATCGGCAGCGGAAAGAGCGGTTGCGATTGTCGGCGTCGGAGCGATTCTGCCCGACGCGCCTAACGCGCCAAAATTCTGGCAAAACATCAGGGAAGGCGTCTACAGCATAAAAGAGGTTCCAGACGGACGCTGGAACCCCGACCTGTATTACGACGCCAATCCCAAAGTCCCGGACAAGACCTATTGTAAAATCGGCGGCTGGGTCTGCGACTGGGAGTGGGATCCTCTGAAATGGAAACTTCCGATTCCCCCGCGCGTCAGCCAGTTGATGGATTTCACCCAGAAATGGGGAATAGCGACCGCGCGCGAGGCTCTTGCCGATTACGGCTGGCCGGCACGTCCGCTAAATCAGGAACGCACCGCCGTTATTTATGGAAACGCAATGGGCGGCGACATGCACCTGTATTCCGCCGCGAGAGTCTTTTTCCCTGAATTTACGGAAGAGCTTAAAAAAGCTTCAGGTTTTGCCTCGCTGCCTCCTGCCGCGCGTAAGTCCATCATCGAACAAATGTACGAAGGCATAGACGGTAAAATGCCGCCCATCACGGAAGACACCATGCCGGGAGAGCTTTCAAACATCCTTGCAGGACGTATAGCCGCGCTTTACAACTTCAACGGGCCGAATTATGTTACGGACGCGGCATGCGCGTCGGCTATGGCAGGCATCACGGCGGCTGTAGGCGGTCTGGTCGACGGCGATTACGATGCGGTTCTGACCGGCGGCATCGACGCCAATATGAGTCCATCAACATTTGTAAAATTCTGCAAGATCGGGGCGTTGTCGCCTACCGGTTCGCGCCCCTACGCAGCTGGCGCGGACGGCTTCATTATGGGCGAAGGCGGGGCGACTTTCATTTTGAAACGTCTGGCCGACGCGGAGCGCGACGGCGATAAAATTTATGCCGTCATACGCGGCATCGGAGGATCAAGCGACGGAAAAGGGAAGGGAATTACCGCGCCAAATCCAGCCGGGCAGAAATATTGCGTCCGCCGCGCCTGGGAAAAAGCCGGCGTCCGGCCCACTCCCGGAGTTCTTATCGAAGGACACGGCACATCCACGCCCGTCGGCGACGCCGCCGAACTCCAGGCATTGAGCGAATCGTTTCAGGAATTCGGTTTACCCGCGGCTTCAATAGCTCTTGGATCCGTAAAATCGAACATCGGACATCTCAAGGGCGGCGCGGGCGCGGCAGGAATTTTAAAAGCGGCTTTAGCACTGCATGAAAAACTGCTGCCTCCAAGTCTCAATTTCGATACGCCCAATCCTAATGTGGATTTCGCCCGCATTCCGTTTTACGTCAATACTGAATTGCGGCCCTGGAAAATCGCTCAGGGCGAAGCGCGCCGCGCGGCGGTCAGCGCTTTCGGCTTTGGCGGCACGAATTTTCATATCGTGCTTGAAGAATACATCCCCGGCAGAATCGCCTCTGAATCACGTTCAACAATAACTGTTCCGGATATGAAAGAAATCGCCGCACCCGCCGCAAACCTTAAAGCACCGCTGCGCGGCGCGCTCGTGGTCGGAGCGGCTTCAGAAGCGGAATTGAAGGCAAGACTGGAAGCGGCGCGGAAAGACGCTGAAGCCGGAACTGCTCCCGCTCCGTCAGCTCCGGCTGAATCAGATCTTCGCGCCAATATGCGCGTGGCTATAGACTACGGCGACGCCGCCGAGCTTGCCGACAAAATTGCCCGCGCTATAAAGGCGCTTGAGGAAAACCAGCCCGCGCGCTGGAAGGCGCTTCGTCCCAAGGGAATTTTCTTCGGCAAGGGGCCCGCGCCCAAAGTGGCGTTTCTATTTACCGGCCAGGGCTCGCAGTACGTTAACATGGTGCATGAACTGCGCCGTACGGAACCGATAGTCGCCGATGTTTTCGATGAAGCCGACCGCGTAATGGAGCCGTTGATAGGAAAGCCTCTTACCGAGTGCATATATCTTGATAAATCCGATGAAGCGGCGCTTGCCGAGGCTGAAGATGGCCTTAAACAGACGGCCATCACACAACCGGCTGTGCTTGCGACGGAAACGGCGCTCGCGCGGCTTATCGGAGCTTACGGCATCGTACCCGACATGGTTATGGGACACAGCCTGGGCGAATACGGCGCATTGGTCGCCGCCGGCGCGATCACTTTTGAAAACGCGTTAAAGGCCGTCAGCGCGCGCGGTCAGGAGATGACCAAATGCGCCATGGATGACAACGGCCTTATGGCCGCCGCATTCGGCCCGATTGATGAAATCCAGAAGATTCTCGACGGCGTTTCGGACTATGTCGTTATCGCCAATATCAACAGTTCTAAGGAAGCCGTTATCGGCGGCAGCACCGCGGGCGTTGAAAAAGCGGTAACAGCTTTGCAGGCAGCGGGGTTCCGAGCGCAGGTGCTGCAGGTCAGCCACGCATTCCATACGTCAATCGTCGCTCCGGCGGGCGAAGCGCTGACCGGGGTTCTGGGAAAGATGGGCATTCAGCCCGCGGCTGTTCCGATTATCACGAATGTTACGGGCGAGTTTTATCCGATGGGGCCAGGAGTGGTTACTGAAATGATAGGACTTCTTGGCCGTCAGGTTTCCTCTCCCGTACAGTTCATAAAAGGTCTGAACACGCTTTACGACGCCGGCGCGCGCGTCTTTGTTGAAATGGGACCAAAGAGGATTCTTTACGGATTTGTCGAGGATGTGCTTGGCGGCCGCGACGGAGTGACGGCGCTGTTTACGAACCATCCGCGCATCGGCGAAGCCGCGTCGGTAAATCTGGCGCTGTGCGGCCTCTACGCCGCGGGACTTGGCTGCGGAACACCGGAAAAGCCAGTGGACAGTGGGCAGTGGACAGTGGACAGTAGTCGGTTGGATATTGGCGCAGGAGCGAATCCTGCGTTTAATAATGAGCGACAGGCTGAAAGCCCGCTTCCGACAGCACTCACCACACGCCACACGCCACTTGCCACTTCAAATGAAGTTAAGAGCGACCGTTACGCTGAACTTGGAAAACTGTTCACTGATTTCATGGACAGGAGCTTTCAGGTTTATTCGCGCGGATATGACGGCGCCGCCGCGCCCGCGGATATCTGCGTTACGGGTGCGTCCCTGGGATTGCCCGGCGTGGACGGCGTTTTTCAGGATTCAAACGTTGAACGCCTGCTTAGCGGAGACAGCTTTATAAATCCCGTGCCGCTCGATTTGCGCGAAGAGATGGTTGATAAAAACATCGTTCGTCTTGTGAAATCGGAAAGCGGCGAAGGGCGTTTCGAGACGATAGAAAATATCGCCGACGTTATCAAGCTGGCCGCGCGCGCAAAAGGTTTTGACATCGAACGAGATTTCGGTTTCCCGAAAGAACGCCTGGCCGCGCTCGACCGCGTGACGCGCCTCGCAATAGGCGCGGGGATAGACGCCATGCGCGACGCCGGCATTCCGCTGGTCATGAGCTACAAGACGACCACAAAAGGAACGCTCCTTCCGGACCGCTGGCAGTTGCCGGATGAAATGCGCGACGATACGGGCATTCTCTTTACGTCGGCGTTTCCCGGATACGACTATTACGCGCAGTTCATGACGGATTTCCATAATGACAAGGCTCGTCGCGAAAGGCTGAAAGAATTTGAAAGCCTGCGTGTCCTGGCTTCAGGCGCCGCCGCTGATGAGCTTGACCGCCGTATTGCTGCGCTGAAAAAAGAGATTGAAGAAAAAGCCTACCAGTTTGACAGGCGATTCCTTTTCCAGGTGCTGTCAATGGGACATTCACAGTTCGCCGAATATATCGGCGCGCGCGGGCCTAACACTGCAACAAATGCCGCCTGTTCGAGCGGCACGCAGGCCGTGGCGCTGGCAAGCGACTGGATACGCACGGGACGCTGCCGCCGCGTGATCGTTATATCAGCGGACGATATCACTTCCAACAACCTCTTTGGCTGGTTCGGGTCGGGCTTCCTGGCTTCCGGTTCCGCCGCCACAGGCGAAATCGTCGAAGAAGAGGCGACGCCGTTTGACCGCCGCCGCCATGGTTTGATTATCGGCATGGGCGCGTCTTCAGTTATCGTCGAAAGCGCCGAAGCCGCGCGCGAACGCGGCATTCGCCCAATTTGCCGCCTTTTGGGTTCAGTGGTCGCCAACAGCGCTTTCCACGGCACACGCCTTGATGTCGCGCATATCTGCGATGTTATGGAAAAGCTGATTTCCGGCGCTGAAAAAGATTGGGGAATCAATCGTTTCGAAATCGCGCCCGCGACGGTGTTCGTCTCGCATGAAACATATACGCCCGCGCGCGGCGGCAGCGCCTCGGCAGAGGTTTTCGCGCTGCGCCATGTTTTCGGCGACGCGACCGACAAAATAGTGATTGCCAACACCAAGGGCGCTACAGGCCATCCGATGGCGGTCGGCATTGAAGATGTGGCTTTGGTAAAAATTCTGGAAACCGGCATAGTACCGCCTGTGCCGAATTTCAGGGAAGTTGATCCCGAACTTGGAAATCTGAATCTCTCAAAAGGCGGCTCGTATCCTGTGCGTTACGCGCTGCGTCTTGGCGCGGGTTTTGGTTCGCAGATAAGTATGACGCTGTTTGAGTGGACGCCTGGGCCGGATGGTCGTCGTCCCGCTCCGTCCTCGCTTGGCTATGGTTATCGCGTTGAAGATCAGGGAGCGTGGAACGCATGGCTGCAACGCGTTACGGGATACGCCTCTCCTGAAATCGAAGTCGAACGGCGCACGCTGCGTGTCAAAGATCAGGGGTCTACTAATTCTATTGTCGTGACTACAGCCGCTGCTATCGATCCTGCCGTGACTCCAACCGCCGCTGTAACTCCTGTCATGACTCCGACCGCCGCTATCGCTCATGTCGTGACTCCGACCGCCGCTATCGCGCCGTCCGGAGTCAGTACCTCTGTTGCTTCCGCCATTTCGTCATCGAATGAAGTACAGGCGAAAGTAATGCAGATTATCGCGGAAAAGACGGGTTATCCCACTGATATGCTTGATCCGGAACTTGATCTTGAGGCCGATCTTGGCATCGACACGGTAAAGCAGGCGGAGATGTTTGCGGCGATTCGTGAAAACTACGATATTCCGCGCGAAGACAACCTCAAAATGCGCGATTTTCCGACGCTTGGACACGTCATACAGTTTGTGTTCGATCGCAGGCCGGATCTTGTTTCTGCAGTTACAGCGGCAGCGACTCCGGCCGCCGCTATCGCGCCGTCCGGAGTCAGTACTTCTGCAGCGGATGTTGCGCCCGCCATTTCGTCAACGAATGAAGTACAGGCAAAAGTGATGCAGATCATTGCTGAAAAGACGGGATACCCCACGGATATGCTTGATCCGGAGCTTGACCTTGAAGCCGATCTTGGCATCGATACGGTAAAGCAGGCGGAAATGTTCGCGGCTATTCGCGAAAGCTACGATATTCCGCGCGAAGACAATCTCAAAATGCGCGATTTCCCGACGCTCGGACATGTCATACAGTTTGTGTTCGACCGCAGACCGGATCTTGTTTCTGCAGTTACAACGGCAGCGACTCCTGGAGTTGCTGCCGCTGTAACGATTCCCGATACTGTTCATAGCGCGGAAAGTTCTGCGCAAACAGTATCAGCGTCTGATAACGTCAAAGAGAAAGTAATACAGATCATCGCGGAAAAGACGGGCTATCCAACGGATATGCTTGATCCCGACCTTGACCTTGAGGCCGATCTCGGCGTTGATACGGTAAAACAGGCGGAGATGTTCGCGGCGATTCGTGAGGAATACAATATCCCGCGCGATGAAAACCTCAAGATGCGCGATTTCCCGACGCTGGCGCATGTTATACAGTTCGTATACGACCACCGTCCCGACCTCGCCTCAGACTTGCACGATATCAAGGCGGATCTTGCGGCGAAAAACGACGCGACTCAGGGCGGCGCGCCGTCGTCGCCTGGAGTCAATGTGCAAGGAAGCATGGATGCGGCTGACGCCGTCCCGCGCCGTGTTCCGATTCCACGGCTTCGTCCATCATTGGATTTGTGCAAACCCACAGGCATATCGCTCGGCAAAGGAAGCCGTGTTGTGGTTATGCCCGACCATGGCGGAGCGGCAAAGGCGCTCGCCGGCATGCTTAAAAAAGCTGGTGTCGAAGCGCTGGTAATTGAAGGCGCGCCGGACGCTAAAACGTTTGAAAAGACAATTACGGATTGGAAAACCGCCGGTCCGATTCAGGGCGTTTACTGGCTCCCGGCGCTGGATGCGGACAAGGCGCTGACGGATATGAGTTGTGATGAATGGCGCGAAGCCCTCCGCGTGCGCGCGAAACTGATGTTTGCGGCCATGCGGGCGCTTTACGATCAGCTCGGTCAACCGGGAACTTTCCTTGTTTCGGCAACGCGCCTCGGCGGTCAGCATGGCTACGACTTCGAGGGAGCCTCCAATCCTTTGGGCGGTGCGGTAACAGGTTTAACAAAGGCAATGAAGCGCGAGAAAAGCGATCTGACGGTGAAAGCTGTCGATTTTGAGTCTGACAGTAAGGCGGACGAAATCGCCGGTCTCTTGCTTGCGGAAACGCTCGGCGACCCGGGAACCGTGGAAATCGGCTATAAAAAAGGAGGCCGCTGGACTGTTGGTTTTGAGGAACAGGCAATTTTAAAGCCCGATTCGATAAAACTTAATAAAGACAGCGTTTTTGTTGTGACAGGCGCTGCGGGAAGCATAGTTTCGGCGATTACCGCCGATATCGCGGCTTCGGCGGGCGGCGGAACCTTCTACCTGCTCGATCTTGCGCCGGAGCCTGACGCGGCGAATCCCGACATCGCGCGTCTCAACACAGATCCGGAAGGGCTGAAGCGCGACATATTCGAACGGCTCAAACAGAAAGGCGCGCGAGTGACGCCGGTTATAGTTGATAAGGAAATCGCGGCGCTCGAACGCGCGCATGCGGCGCTTGCGGCGATTCAGTCCATACGCGGCGCGGGCGGAACTGCGCATTACCACAGTCTCAACCTGCTTGATAACGAGGCCGTTACCGGAGTGATGAAAACCGTCGCCGAGCGTCACGGGCGCGTTGACGCGCTCATACACGCGGCGGGCCTTGAAATCAGCCGGATTGTTCCGGACAAGAAACCTTCTGAATTCGATCTGGTATTCGACGTAAAGAGCGACGGCTGGTTCAACCTGCTGTCAGGTCTAGGCAAAACGCCAATCGGCGCGGCGGTGGTTTTCAGTTCGGTGGCCGGACGTTTCGGCAACGCCGGACAGACCGACTACAGCGCCGCTAACGACCTTTTGTGCAAATGCGTTTCAAATTTTCGGTCTTTCAGGCCTGAAACGCGCGGCATCGCCATCGACTGGACAGCGTGGAGCGGCATCGGCATGGCAGCACGCGGATCGATTCCCGCGATTATGAAGCAGGCCGGTATTGACATGCTTGCGCCCGAAGCGGGTATACCGATAACAAGGCGCGAACTTCTGGCAGGGACAAACTCGGAACTGGTTATTGGCGGGAAACTTGGAATCATGGTGAAAGATTTCGACCCCGAAGGCGGACTGTCAGTCGATGCGGTTAAAACCGAAGGCGTAATGACCGGCAAAGTAACCATGCTCAGTCTATACGATGGGCTGACTGTAGAAACGGAGCTTGACCCCGTGAAACAGCCCTTCCTTTACGATCATCAGATCGACGGCGTACCGGTTCTACCCGGAGTCATGGGCATTGAAGCTATGGCTGAAACGGCCCGGCTGCTTTTTCCAGACCTGTATGTCGCGGCGATTGAAGATGTAAATTTCCTCGCGCCATTCAAGTTTTACAAAAACCAGCCGCGCGTTGTAACGGTTCAGGCGGTTTATTCGGCTGATGGCGACGACATAGTTGCCGATTGCCGTTTGACCGGTTCGCGTAAACTGCACGGACAGGATGAAGCCGAAACGACGACACATTTCACCGGCCGTGTACGGCTGACGGCGAAAGCGCCAAAAGCGGGGAAGGGAAGCGCGCCTGTTACAGACGCCAAAAAGAAGGCCGCCGCTTCCAACATATATAAGGTATATTTCCACGGGCCTGCCTATCAGGTCATTGACAACGCGTGGCGTTCAGGCAAACAGATAGTCGCGCGTTTTGCCGATAAACTTCCGCCGAACCACGAACCTGAAAACCTGCCGCTTCTGACGGCGCCCCGTTTTACGGAACTCTGCTTCCAGGCGTCGAGCCTCACCGGTCTTGCGGAACACTCGCGGCTGGGACTTCCCGGCGGTCTGCGTGAAATGAAAATTCTTGCTCAGCCCAAAGGCGCCGTTTATGCTGTAGTTGTCGCGGGAACGGACGGCGCGGCAGATTCGCATGACATTTCAATAGTTGACGCCAAAGGGAAAGTTTATATGACGATCAGCGGCTACCGGACGACCGAGCTTCCGGCCACGGTGTCGGAAGACCTTGCCGCCCCGCTGAAAAAAGCCCTCAAGTAGTTGTTTGTGTTTAGATGAATTCGGGTGATTCATTAATGAATCACCCGAATTTATCAGTCTTGCCGTGGAGAACTACCGCCACGGGTCGATTTCGACGCTCCGGTTGTAATTCAATGCTCCCATGCTCCAGTAGTTGTTGCTGGATCCGCCGGTGACGAAAATATGAACCTGGCTTGGGCGCAGGTGATGCCGCTCTTGTCCCGCGGGAGGAGTAAGCAGCCATTCGGTGAATTTTTCGATTGTGTCGTAACCCGCGTCTTTTACGAAATTCGCGATAGGCGGGTTTAGCACCGCGCATGCG
>Ga0082212_10011520_pt1 | contig 11217 bp, 9 predicted proteins | sample TergutNt197P3_FD_71548 | JGI IMG/M metagenome (GOLD analysis project Ga0082212, IMG submission 71548) | Neocapritermes taracua P3 segment gut microbial communities from Petit-Saut dam, French Guiana - Nt197 P3 | ecosystem: Host-associated > Arthropoda: Insects > Digestive system > Gut ... | reverse complement strand
GCAGGCTTCGATTCGATAAACAAGGTAATCATGTGGAGCGCTCGCGAATTGACGCATGGATGCGTCATTGAGCGATAGAAATGAAATGTAACGCCTGGAGGTAGTGGGTACCTGAACAGACACAAGTAGAAGACGGCAAGGAAGGGGATGTATTCATTTGAGCAGAAAGATTATTGCTTCGTTTCTTGTTATTATGCTGGCGCTTGCTGCGGCCGGCTGCGGAAACGGTGCCGAATCAGCCTCCGAGAGCGCCGGCGAAACCGCAGCGATATCGTCGGAACAGACGCAGGAGCAGACCGCACAGGAATCTGACAAGCCTTCAGGGGACGACAGCGCGCAGCCTTCGGGAGACGTCAGCGGAGAAGACAGCAAGGCGCAAACGGCTCCGCCAACGCAGAGCCCCTCAAGCCAGCCGCCCGGCACGACGGATTCTGCGCCGCCGCAACCTATCGAGTCGGGCGAAGCGTCAGACAACGAAACGAAGGACACGCCCTCCGAGACTCCGCAGGGTTCCGCAAGCGGCGAGCCCTCCGAGACTCCGCCCGCGCAACAGACCACTCCCGGACAGGAAACGCAGCAAGAGACAGACAGCCCCGGGCAGCAGCAAACGCCGCCTTCGCAGTCCCCCGACGCGACCCCGTCTGAAACTCCTTCCGATACGCAAACCGCTCAGCCGACGCAGAGCGCTCAACCGACGATTACCCCGCCTTCTGCTACACAGCCGGCAGATAACGGCGAGGCGATAATCGGAGCGTGGAAACCGTACGGAAACCTGCCTTCCATGAGCGAGCAAGAGCAACTGATAGCTGCGGCATTTATGGATACTATGTGGATATTCAGCGCCGACAGCACTTTCCGGCTGATCCTGCCGAGCTCATTGAGCGAAATCTTCAACGAGCAAAGCAGTTCCGAAGCGCTTTTCAACATGACCAACGGTACATGGGCCTTTATAGGCCCCGGAACGGACGGGAACGCGAGATACTCATTGACTGTACCCGCGTTCGCGGAGTTCGGCGTCCCCTCGATTGGCCTAAAGATAGTAAACGGCTTCATCGTTTTGGGCGACTCCGACGATTTTTCGGAGTTTGCCGAAGTTCGCCTGAAGAAGATCGATTGACGCGCTTTCGCTGCCGACAGGCGGCTACTGCTCCGTCTCATTAGGGTTCGAATCCCGCCCCCCTTAGCCAAAACAAATCTGTATCCTGCGAAAATAGCGAGAATGAGTATAAAACGAGAATATCGCATCCGGTATCAAGGATATCGTCAATCTTTTGCCTGCCGCGCAGGTCAATCGCTTCGACGCTCGCGTAGTTCGCCGCCAGAAACGGCGCGAAACAATTCCCGTAGCTGTCCTTTATGATCGCGATCGCGCCGCTGCCGCCGCCGCCTTCTATATGCGTGTACCCGTTAATACCGTGCAGAAACGCGCCGTATTTATCGATGGATTCGAGTTTTTCGTACGCCATGAGGCTGTCTTCCTGCATGAAAGCAGTCCCATCCGGCGCGCGCCTCTCGATTGAGATTGTATACGGATAATCATAGTAGACCAGCTCATCTGCCCGGACGAATGCATTCAGGGCTTTCGCGTAGTCTGTTCCCAGGAAACCTCCCACCACCTGTTTCAGGTGCTCCGGCGGCGGCGAGGCTGCGAGACCCGCAGCTTCGCAGTATGCTATATACGCAAGCTGTGCGCCGACATCCGTCGTCCAGTGGTGGTCCGTCCGGTAGTATACCTGCAAGCCCGAGCCTGCCGCTTCCCGGAAGCTTTCCCTCAGGTCTATCACGTTTATCCCGGACTCCTTGAACATGCCGTACACCGCGTCGATCGCAGCATTCTCGTCGAACCTCGGAGGGTCGCAGCGAAGCAGATCCTCCAGGACATTCGACGCAGACGGCACGAGCATAGCGTACACCCTGCCCGGGTAGCGCTCCCCCAGCGCGCAGACAGCGCGCGCGTTCGTCTGCACAAGCGGTTGGAGCGATGCTGCGTCTGCGGCGGTCTTTGACATCAGGTAGCCCTCGCCGGCGAGCCAGACTCCGCCTAACTCAACTTTTTGAAGGCTTTGCTCGAACAGGCTGTGCATTTTAAGCCAGGTTCCGCGCATGACGAACTGTTCGCGGACATACTCTCCGTACTCAGCAGTCCAGCGGTTTTCGATGAGCGCTTCGGCGCGCAGCGCAGGCGGCTGCTTTAGCGCTCTGTTCTCGATCTCCGACATCTCGGCGTCGGGTATAAGAAGGTCGGCGATCGTCAGCGCTGCCAGAAGGAGCCCGAACAGTATTGCGCAGGGGTATCTAAAAACCTTGGACAGTCTCATCGCTTGCCTCCTTTGCTAGAAATTAAAGTACAGGAAGGGTTTATATCCCCCGGCTACCATGTATGATACGCAGATGATAAGCAGGGCAGCAGTCATGCCGGCGCGAACCCAGGCGCGGTGTTTGACTTTATCGTACAGCATGGCAGGTACGCCGCAGGAAAAGAACGCTGCCACCGCGAGTATACCTGCGTAGTTACGCGCGAAGTATAGCGCGCCTGTACCTCCCCCCGGCGCAAACAACGCCCGAAACAAAGCGCCGAGCCCAACGCCCGGGTCTCCTGCGGCGAAAATCGCCCAACCCACGCACACCACCGCAAGAGTATATATGCGCGGCCATACGCGGCCTTTGTCCAACGCCTTTGACAGGAACAGTTTTTCCGCTGACAGGAACAGGAAATAGTATAAGCCCCAAATTAGGAAGTTCCAGCCGGCGCCGTGCCAGAAACCTGTGAGCAGCCAGACGATCGCGAGGTTCACAATCTGCCTCGGCAGGCCTTTCCTGTTACCTCCGAGAGGCTGATAAACATACTCCCTGAACCATGATGAGAGCGTTATATGCCAGCGGCGCCAAAACTCCGTGATCGACCGGCTCATGTACGGCTGGTCAAAGTTTGAAGGGAAATCGAACCCGAGGATCTTCCCGAGGCCGATTGCCATCAGCGAGTAGCCGGAAAAGTCGTTATATATATAAAGAGCGTACGCCACGACGCCCAGCCATGCAAGCGGCGCCGACGCGTTCGCGATGCCTACCCCTTCCGTCACGAGTTTGCCTCCGCTGTACGCGCCGACAATATCTGTCCACAGCATATTGACGCCGTCTGCAAGCAGAACTTTTTTTGCGAGGCCGAAGACGAACAGCGACGCGCCTTCGTCGAAACGCTGCAGCGTTACGCGCCCCTCCGGCCGGCGCAGGCGGGCACTTACGTCTGTGTATCGGACGATTGGGCCGGCGATGAGCTGAGGGAACATTGCGACGTATGCTCCGAAGTTCACGATGTTGCTTTCGTGCTGCACTGTTCGCCTGTACACGTCGATTGAGTAGCTCATCGATTGAAACGTATAAAAACTGATACCCAGCGGGAGCGTTGCGGCTGCAGCAACCGATATGCCGGTCCCGAACAGCCTGTTCGCATTTTCCGCGAAGAACCCTGCGTATTTGAAGTACAGAAGCATGGAGAGGCTTCCGGCAATTGCCACAGCGAGGTACAGCTTTCGGGCTTTGCCTCCGGAGCGGCCTATTAACAGCCCGCATATATAATTGATGAGTATCACGGCCGCCATTATCCACAGGTACTTGACTTCGCCCCAACTGTAAAAGACAAGGCTGCAGACGAGCAGCGTCAGGTTCTTGAGTTTCTTTGGGCTTATGAAGTAAAGCAGCAGGGCTGCGGGTAAGAAGCGAAACAGGAAGACTATACTGCTAAACAGCATGAGTACTGGTACTCCATTCTTGCAGATCGAGCTTCTGTCGCTCATTTTATACGCACAATTGTGGCCTGTAAAGCCTAAATCTTACATATAAGGAGAGTTGACCATCATGGAAAAGCTGAAATACCCGCATTTGTTCTCGCCAATCACCCTCGCGGGCACTCTATTTAAAAACAGGATATTCGCTTCGCCGACCGGAACAGCGTATATGTCGTCACAGCACTACCCGATCCAGGAAACGAATGCGTACTACGAACGCAAAGCAATTGGCGGCGCGGCCTCTGTATGCGTGGGCGACGCCGTCGTCTGCTCAAAACACGGCCGCTTCAACAACGGGCATATTGTACTCGACGACCCGGGCGCGCTGTCGTCGCTGAGCAGGCTCTCGGACGCTATCACGCGCCATGGCGCCGTAGCATCGATTGAACTGTCGCACAGCGGGAGCCATGCGCATTCCTCCGCCAGGGAAGGCAACCAGCTCTTTGGCCCGATGGAGTACGTGACAGAAGCAGGGCATAAAGTCGAGGCCATGACGGAAGAGAAGATCTTCGAAGTCATCGAGCAGCACGCTGCCGCGGCGCTGTTCGCGAAACAGTGCGGCTTTGGCATGGTCACTATCCACGGCGGGCACGGCTGGCTGCTGACTGAGTTCATGTCGCCTGTATCCAACCGGCGTACCGACAGATGGGGCGGCTCGCCCGAAAACCGCTGCCGCCTGGCAGTGGAAGTCTGCAAAGCCGTGCGCAAAGCCGTAGGCCCCGCCTTCCCCATCGAAATGCGCATATCCGGCTCCGAATGCAACCCGGGCGGTTATGATATAGACGAAGGCGTCGCCATAGCGAAGCAGCTCGACGGGCATCTGGACCTGATACACGTCTCTGCGGGCAGCCATGAGGTTTGGGATGTTTTTACCGTGACCCACCCCGACATGTTCCTGCCGGATGGCGTCAATGTGAAATACGCAGCGGAGATCAAGAAGCACGTCAAACAGTCTGCAGTCGCGACAGTCGGCGCGCTGGCTGATCCGGCGCTGATGGAGGAAATCATCGCATCGGGCCAGGCTGACGTCGTGGAGGTCGCCCGCGGGCTGATAGCCGATCCCGACTTGCCGAACAAGGCAAGGAGCGGCATTGGCGAGGTCAACAAGTGCATGCGCTGCCTGTGGTGTTTTTCCAGCCATATGACAAAAGGCTTGTTCGCGTGCTCAATCAACCCGGTCATCGGGGCTGAGATAGAGAACAAATGGGAGATTCAGCCTGCCGGGAAAAAGAAAATCCTGGTCGCCGGCGGCGGAGTCGGCGGCATGCAGGCGGCAATCACTGCCGCGAAGAGGGGGCATTCCGTTACTCTATGCGAAATGTCCGGCAAACTGGGCGGCGTATTAAACTGTGAGCATGACGTCGCGTTTAAAAAACCGCTGACAGAGTACCTTGAAAGACAGGCTCGACTGCTAAAGAGTTGCGGGGCCAAGGTAATCCTGAACACTCAGGTCACACCGGAGCTGGCCAGGGAGCTGTCGCCCGACGTAATTATCGCTTCGCTCGGTTCGCGCGCTTTCAAACCGGATATTCCGGGTATCGACGGCGCAAATGTTTTCGGCGCGGAGGAAATCTACCTTGACCCGGGCAAAGCCGGCGGGAAAGTCGTGATACTGGGCGGCGGGCTTGTCGGCTCGGAGCTCGCGATATACCTGGCAGGACTCGGGCGCGAGGTCGAGATCGTCGAAATGGCTCCGGCGCTGGGCGACGGTGGCAACCGGCTTCACGGACTCGCTATCAGGCTCGAGCTCGGCAGGAAAAAAGTCGCCGTCAACCTTTCGGTGACGGCGAAAGAGATTACGGATAAAGGGCTCATCGGAACCGGTGAAAACGGCGACAGGCTCTTTGAAGCCGATGCGGTTATCTATGCCGCCGGGCAGGTTCCGCTTCGCGATGAAGCGGATGCGCTGAGGTTCTCCGCTCCTGAGTTTTATCAGATTGGCGACTGCCTGGCTGCGAAGAACATAGCGGAAACCACGCGGCAAGCCTTCTACACAACGCGCGACATAGGCAGGTTTTAACAGCAGGGGGCGGGATTCGAACTCGACACGCCTCTCACCGGCTATCTCCCGCCGTAGTCGTCGCTCTGAACGAAAGCCTGGTGCTCCTTGCTTGTCTTGAAGAAATCGTGTACGCCCTGCTTATTCAGCGCGTAGTAGTAATCCCCCGTAGAGGCGGGGTAAAGCGCGGCGTGAATCGATGCGACGCCCGGGTTAGCTATTGGCCCCGGCGGCAGCCCCTCGTACATATATGTGTTATACGGGCTGTCGTACCCTGTGGAAAAAGGCCTGCCCGTCCCGGCTATGGCATAGTATATAGTCGCGTCGATCTGCAGCATCGGATAGTCTTTGCTGTTGAGGCGGTTATATATTACCGAAGCTATATGCGACCTCTCTTCGTCGGAGCCGGCTTCGCGCTCGATCATCGCAGCTATCGTCACTATTTCGTGGATCGAGTAGCCGAGGTTCTCCGCGCGTTCGATATATGTCTCCGTGTACTTGCGCCCGAACTCGTCGAGCATCTTGTTGATCGCCTGCTCCGGGGAAGAACCGATATAGAACATATACGTATCGGGGAACAGATAGCCTTCCAGCCTGGTCCTGCGACCGGTCGGAACCTCGCTTAAAAAGCTCTGCTTGAAAGTCGACCATGTAGCCGCTCTCCAAAGGTCGTCTTCCGAGCAGACTTCTTTTTCCGCGAGCAGCGCGAAAATCTGCCGCATCGTGTAGCCCTCGGGTATCTGTACCTCGACCTCTACTCTCGCGCCGCCCCGCGCTGTCATGCCGTGAACAAGCGCGCGGTAATCGAAGTTCTTGTTGAGCACATATGATCCTGCCGATATTTTCTCGTCAGCCGAGGATAAGCCCGCATAGGCCTTGAACAGGAATTTATACTTTATCAGCCCCGCGTCAAACAGCATATCGGTTATATCTTCCAGGGTGAAGTCTTTCGGGACTGTCAGGTTGACTTCTTCGTCCGCCAATCCGAATCCGAGCACATCGGTAACGGCAAGCCATATCAGCGATGCCAGTATCAAGCTTGCGCAAATAACAAATGCTGCGTACAGGATGCCTCCGACACAGCCGGTGCGCCTCTCCCGGCGCGGCTTTATCGGGCGGTCTTCCCGGTTGTCCTTATACTGGCCTTCGAAGTCAAACTTGACCTTAAAGTCCGGGTCGCCCGTGTCAACCCCGTCCTCATCAGTCGAATAACCGCCTTCGGCATATATCCTGTCGGAGTAGTCGCCATCTGCGCGCGTCCTGTCAGGGTAGCCGCTATCTGCACGAGCCCTGTCAGGGTAGCCGCTATCGGTGTATGCCCTGTCCGTGTAGTCGCTCTCTTCGTACTTACTGTCAAAGTAGCCGCTGCCGGTATCGTAGCTCTCCCATTTGATGATGGAGTTTATGTCGTATTCTCCGTACTCCCGGTCTTTCCCGGCCGTTTTCTTTTTGTCTTCAGGTTCGGCTGGCAACTGGCAACGCTCCTTTCTCTGTCATAACGCAACGCACCGCAATATCATGCGGCTCGCGCGGCAGGCGCTCCTTTATGAGCCGCTCCCTTGCAAGCCCGATAGTGAACGCGGCGGTCCGGGGCAGGTATCTGTCATAGTACCCTCCGCCATATCCAAGCCGGTAGCCATCTGTGTCGTAAGTCAGCGCGGGTACTATGATGAGATCCAGTTTGGATGGCGCGATTACTTCAGCTTCTTCAGACGGCGCGGGTATGCCCAGAACGGCAGGGCGGAGTTCATCCAGGCTCCTGACGGCGCATGCGTGCATTATGCCGCCGGCCAGGCATCGGGGGAATGTGACCGTCTTGCCCCCGGACAGCGCGTGCTTCGCAATCTCCAATGTCGCAGGTTCTCTTCCTACGCTGTGGTAAATCATGATCGCCCGCGCGTCCTTGAAAATGCCATGGGCTGTCACGCTCCGGAATATCCCTTCATTCGAGTCAGAAATGTACTGCGCAGGCAGGGCTTCAATTTCACTGCGAATCGAGCTGCGGAGATCCTTCTTCCCTTCCATATTCCAACTCCCAATGTGTCTGTTAAAACTGTGTCTGTTCAGCTACCTTAAACTAAGCATACTCATAATCTGCGAATGTATATCGTATACGTCACGCTCTGCGGCGCCGGCCAGGCAGCTTACCGCCGCCCAACCAAAATGAGCGGAGGCTTGCCCGGCGCTCGCGGCACAGTCACGCAGATATGCCTGATCGTTCTCATGGATGTCGCCGCCGGAACCTGTCTGTGCCTGCCGCAGGGAAAGACGTCTCGCCGCGCTGCCGGCGTCGATGTCCAGGAAAACCACCAGATCCGGCGCGGGCAGGCAAAGAAGCTCGAACTCGTAATTATACAACCAGTCGAAAAAAGGCCCGCGCTCTTCCTTCGTCAGTTTGGCGCCCTGGTGCACGGCATTGCTGGTGGTATATCTGTCAGTTAAGATTAGGCCTCCAGCCTCGTAATAGCTTCCCCAGTCCTGCTTGTACGAAGCGTAGCGGTCAACCGCGAAAAACGATGATGCAGCGTATGCGTTGACAGATGACGGATCTTCCCCGAACTCCCCCGCCAGGTACATTCTCAGCAACATAGATGAAGGTTCGGAGTATCTTGGGAAAGCGAGACGCCTGAAGTCCAGTCTATCCTCTGCCAAGCGGTTGCACAGCAAATCAAACTGAGTTGATTTGCCGCTACCGTCAATACCCTCGATGACGATCAGTTTCCCTTTTGCCATATCCCCCTGATCCTTTTCATAATAGCGGCCATAACGAACAGCGGAAGCTTGATCATCCGCTTTATCCTGCTCGGTTCGCGGGCGAGCCTGTATAACCATTCGAGCCCAAGCTTCCGGAAAGCTGCCGGCGCGCGCTTTACCGCTCCGGCATACACATCGAGCGCTCCGCCAAGCCCTATGCACAATCGGACATCCAGCGCTTCGATGTTCTTCGCAATCCAGAATTCCTGTTTCGGTGCGCCAAGGCACACAAGGAGCAAATCAGGCCGGGCTTCGTTTAGCATCCTGATCACCGGTTCGTCTTCTTGAAAGTACCCGTCCGCTGTGCCTGACACGACAAGCTCCGGATATGTTTGCGCGAGCCTTTTTGCAGCTTCTTCGGCGACGCCCGGTTTTGCGCCCAGCAAGAAGACGCTTCCGCTTGAAGCCGAAAGTCCGGCGAGCAGCTCAGATGCGAAGTCGATCCCCGGAATCCTTTCGCAAAGCGGCGTGCCCAGAATACGGGCTGCGATGGTTATCCCGACCCCGTCCGGGAGCACGAGCCCCGCTGAGTTCAGTATAGCGCGCAGGCTCTCGTCGCGGCGCGCAATAGTTACTATTTCGGGGTTCGGCGTCACAATGTATGATTTCCCGCCGCTCTTAATTATCCCGTCTGCCCATGATACCGCCTGCCCGCTCGTCAGGTTGTCAAACCCGACGCCGAGTATGTCGATCCTCATCCTCCGATCTCCATGACCTGCAACGGCGATTTTTCGCCGGTCAAGCCGTCCTGCTGCATCATATTCTCGAGAACGTTTATATCTGCGGCAATATCTATTACGTCGGAGCGGAACAGTTGGTCGAGTTGCTGCTCGTAACCGGTCGCCAGAGTGTCAAGAATGCGGCTGATGTTCTCTTTTGCCGATGTGATGTTCTCGCCCTTGATGTCCTGCTTCTCCAGCAGCGCGTATGAATGCAGAAGCTTCAGGGTAGTCGGGAGGTAGTAGTTCATAAATCGCCTAATCTGCGGCAGTTTCGACGGGTCGTCTTCGACGATGCGGAATATTTTCCCTGTCAGCGCTTCGATGCGGTCGATTTTATCAGATATGGCGAGGTCTTTTATAGTATTGTTGAGGTCGCGCAGTTCGGTGATGATGGCCATATATTGGTTTGCCGGCGCTGCGACAGTCGGCCGGGCAGCGGGTTCTTCGCGCGCTTCATCCATAACGCGCCTTGCTTCCATTGCTGCCTCGGCAAACAGCACCAGGCAGTCAAGCTCGTTGTCTATGTACGCGTACGGCCCGAAGTACCCGCTGTTTATCATAGCTTGCAGGTCGCGCCTGACGCTGCGTTCTCTCATGCCTGTGCTTCTGGCTATATCAGCAATCGGGACAATCCCGCGTTCATCTACGAAGGCATAGTATTTCTTATATCTGTTAATCTTGTTTACGCCGATGTTCCTGCAGGAAAACGTTATCAGGCCTCCTATGCAGTAAAATGCCCCTATCAAGAAGTTCGGCAACCTGCCGGCGACGCCGTCCCATATACTGCCTGCTGCGCTGATCATCATGTTCGCCCCGAGTATGAATAATGCTATTGATATAAGCGTGAGTATCGTCGCCAGGAATCTGCCTGACTTCTTCTCGAGGGCGTTTCGTTTTTTCTTCTCGCTCTTTTTTGGCTCCTGCACGATTACAGGGTCAGCGCTGCGGGCTGCGGGCCTGCCTGTACGGGTTTGCGCACCGTCGGCACTGCCGCTCAGCTTCTTGATTAGCATTATAATGCCTATCGGCCAAAGGGTAAACAGGAGGATCAGGGGGACCAACCATGATATGATTCCGCCTGCAGTATCGCTATTTTGATCGTTTCTCATGTTGTTCCCCATGTCGTTTCCTATGTCGTTCCCGTGTCGTTCCCGTGTCGTTCCCGTGTCGTTTCCCGTTCCCGGTATTCACGCCTATCTTGTAGTAGGCTACAGTATACCAGAGCTTGAGGCATAACGGAATAGGCAAATGTTAAAAAACGGTTCATACCCCCTATACGAATAATTAAAAAAAAGTTGACAACGGGCGGGGAGCAGACTATAATTACCTCTGCTTCCAAGGCTCCTATATATTCGGCGGCATAGCTCAGTTGGCTAGAGCACACGGTTCATACCCGTGGTGTCACTGGTTCAAGTCCAGTTGCCGCTACCACTACTCCTCGCGGACTTCGCTAAGTCTCGCATCCGGCTGTCGCCGAATGCTCGCTCGCTTCGTCGTTCGTCGTCTCCGACGCAAACCCATTTCATTGGGCTTTGCGTCGGGATGCGATGGTGCGATGGCCTTTCAGGTGCAAACTCATTTTTCAGCGCCACCCGGCCCGGTGGTCAAGCGGTTAAGACACCGCCCTTTCACGGCGGTAACACGGGTTCGAGTCCCGTCCGGGTCACCAACTATATATTAAGTAGTCGCCAGAAAGAAAGTTTAACTTCTTTTCCGGCGACTACTTGCGTTTAGGTGTCTGTTCAGGTACCCACTACCTCCAGGCGGACGCACCTACATTTCATTTCTTTCGCTCAATGACGCATCCATGGTTGAAAGGCAGTCTGCATAATGATAGTACCTTACGGACCATATTAGCTAACAAAAAACACGAAATTCTCAGTCCGTAAGGTACTATCAACGCGCGTTCGCGCGTTGCGCACCGCAGGTGCGTGAGGGCGTTTTTCGCTAAGTGAGT
>Ga0082212_10011519_pt1 | contig 11217 bp, 6 predicted proteins | sample TergutNt197P3_FD_71548 | JGI IMG/M metagenome (GOLD analysis project Ga0082212, IMG submission 71548) | Neocapritermes taracua P3 segment gut microbial communities from Petit-Saut dam, French Guiana - Nt197 P3 | ecosystem: Host-associated > Arthropoda: Insects > Digestive system > Gut ... | reverse complement strand
ATGAAAAGGGTTGCCGTGCAAAGCCCCCCCCCCTGGGGGGGGGCCGCGGACCCGCCACGGGGGGCGATGCGGTGGGGGGAATTATTATCTTGTCCCCCCACCGGCTCGACTTTGTCTCGCCGACTCCCCCCAAGGGGGGAGTTATTTAATCTGCATAGCAAAGTTCTAATTTCCGAAAACGGTTCATTGATAAATTCAAACCTTTCACCGAATTCCTGTTCCAATTTTTGCGCAGTGGGCAATACCGACGGGTCGCGGTCGAAAGCGATAACGTTCGCGCCGCGTTCCAGAAATGCGCGGCTGTATCCGCCCGCGCCAAAGGTGCAATCAACGACAGTCTTGCCGTTTATATCGCCCAGGATATTTAATACATCGTTCAAAAGAACAGGTATGTGTTTCATTTTATTCAATCGTTGCCCGCACGCCAATCGCGCCCAGGTCGGTTGTTATTCCGGGCGATAACAGGACGGCGCGGGGCAGCGCCAGACATGCGCTTTTGCCGTCGCCGTTGATGTTTATCACGACCTTTGTATTTCCGGGTTTCAATCCGTCGATTATCTGCTTTACGTCCGACAGCGATTCATGCTTGAAAACATCCACGGTCAGCTTTGTCGCGACATTCGCAATCCATGCGGACAGCGGTTGCACCGAATCCACGAACAATGATACGGAATCGTCGCGCAATGCGGTGCGGCCGGAAATCAGGACCAGGGACTCGTTCTGCAATACGCCCGCGATGCCGCCAATACTATCGCCGAATGCGACCGCGTCGATATTGCCCAGACTGTCCGACGCGTTGATGGACATCATCGCGTTTCCGTTTTTTGTAAACCGGCGGTTGAATGAATTCACCGACGCGGCGATTTGAACGTTTTGCCTGTCGCGCGCGTTTTGCAATGTTTCGGACGTGGTAAGGCGCGCGCGCTTTATGATATTCTTGTACTGGTCCAGCGGGTGCGCGGATATATAGAACCCCAGCGCGGAATGTTCGTGCGCCAATTGTTCCCCGAATGTCCACGGCGCCGTTTTGGTCATGTTTTTTTGCAGGCGGTTTTCGTCGACATCGTTCACGGATGTGTCTTCGAACAACGAAAGCGATTGTCCCGCGTCTTTTGATTTTGCCGCGAAATTCACAATCAAATCGGTGTTCATAAACAATTGCGCGCGGTTTGGCGAAATAGAATCGAACGCGCCGACTTTCGCGAAAGATTCCAATATGCGTTTATTGATAAATGGGGCGCACCTTGTGGCGAAATCCGTTATGTTTTTGAATTTGCCGTTGGCATTTCGTTCCGCGACGATGTTGTCCGTGGCGCCCGCGCCGACGCCCTTTACGGCGGCCAGCGCGAATACGATTTTTCCGCCCTTTACGCTGAACAAGCTTTCCGAATTATTGATGTCGGGCGGCAGAATTTCCAGATTGAAATTTGATTTCGCGTCGTCGATATGCAGCGCCAGCTGTTCTGAATCGCCGATGTTGGACGACATGCTGGCGGCAATGAATTCCGCGGAATAATTGGCTTTCAAGTAAGCGCATTGAGAGGCGATAATCGAGTACGCGACGGAATGCGATTTGTTGAACGCGTATTCCGCGAATTTCATGAATTGGGCGTACAGTTCTTCGGCCTGGTCGCGCGACAAGGTTTTTTCCCTTTCGCACCCGTCGACGAATTGGACGCGCATTTTATCCATGACTTCCTTGATTTTCTTGCCCATGCCTTTGCGCAAAGTGTCGGATTCGCCGCGAGTAAACCCCGCCAAAGCGCGCGACAGCTGCATCACCTGTTCCTGATAGACAATGATTCCATAGGTTTCTTTCAACGCCTCTTCGGCCTTTGGATGAACGTAATCGACGCGTTCGTCGCCGTGCATGCGGTCTATATATTGCGGGATGTATTGTATCGGCCCCGGCCGGTTTAACGCGTTCAGGGCGACGATATTCGCGAATTCCGTCGGCTGCATTTTTTTCAGCGTTTGCTGAATGAACGGCGCATCGTATTGGAACACGCCGATAGTGCGTCCCGCGCGCCAAACCGTGTCGAACGTCTTTTTGTCGTCCAGCGGTATGAAATCCAGATTTATATTCCGGCCGTGGTTTTCGCGTATCATTCGCGCGGCGTATTTCAATATGGCCAAAGTTTCCAAACCCAAAAAGTCGAATTTGATAAGGCCGACGGATTCCAAATAATGCCCGTCGAATTGGCACGACGGCATTTCGTTGCCAGCGCCCTGGTATACCGGCGCCACTTCGACCGTGGGCCTGTCGCCGATGACGAACCCGCACGCATGCTGGCCCAGGTTTCTGTACGCGCCTTCGATTTCCATCGACACGTCGACGACTTTTTTCAGGTCGGCGTCTTCGTCCAGCATTTCCTGGATATCGTCGGATTTTTTAACCGCGTCGGATATTTTCTTCGCATCCGCCGGAATTAATTTCGCAAACCGGTCCGTTTTGGAATAGGGCATTCCAAAGACCCGCCCGATATCGCGTATGGCGCCGCGCGCCTGCAAGGAACCGAAAGTTATTATGCGGCATATATGGTCCGCGCCGTATTTTTCGGATATGTAATTCGTGACGCGTTCCAATCCCGCCGGTTCGAAATCGACGTCGAAATCCGGCATGGAAATACGGTCCGGATTCATAAAGCGTTCGAACAGCAGCCCGTATTTCAAAGGATTCACATTGGTGACGCCCAAAGCCCACGCGACGACGGAACCGGCGCCGGACCCGCGGCCGGGCCCGACCAGTATGTCGTTTTTCCGGCACCATTCGATATAGTCCGCGACGATTAAAAAATATCCCGGGAAACCCATTCCGATAATGACGTCGCATTCGAATTCCAGCTGGTCGAAATACGGTTTTTGTTCCGCCGTGGAAAGCCCCAGGTCCGTCATCCGGCGGGCAAGCCCCCCGCGCGAATCATCGCGCAGCATTTGGCACTCTTGTTCGAAACTGGTCCCGAATTTCGGCAACAGCGGTTTTGATTTAGTATTGACCAGAAAGGCGCACCGCCGCGCGATTAGATTTGTGTTGGCGATCGCTTCGGGCAGGTCTGAAAACAGTTCCGCCATTTCGGCCGGCGATTTGAAATATTGCTGGCAATTTTTACGGGTTCTGTCCGGGTCGATGACCTTGGTCTGCTGCAATACGCATGTCAGCGCGTCGCCGGATTCGTAATTTTCCGCTTCGGCGAAACATACGTCGTTCGTCGCGACAATCGGGATATTCAATTCGGCGGCCAGCCGAAGCAGCAAAGGTTCCGTCTTGATTTCGTTTTCCAATCCGTGCCGCTGGATTTCCATATAGAACCTGTCCGGAAAAATCCGTTGCAGGCGGCCCGCGAAATCACGCGCCAGATTATCCTGGGCGTTCAGCGACGCGAACCCGATGGGGCCGCCGTGCCCGCCGGACAGACAGATTATCCCGTCGGACATTTCCGCCAAATCGTCGAACATTACATACGGGCCCAGATGGCCGTTTTCGCGCCGCGTGTACATCAGCGAATTCAGTTTGCATAAATTCCGCCAACCGGTCTGGTTTTGGACCAAAAGCACGATTTGCGACAGCTGGTCCGCGCGCAGTATTTTCGGGTCGACCCCGACGTGGTGGTTCAGCGTCGCGGTTATGCCGATTATGGGCTGAATCCCGGCGTTCGGGGCCGTGTCGGAAAGTTCCGCCACACCGGACATCAGGTTGGTGTCCGTCACGGCCGCGGCCGGCATTCCGTATTTTTGGCACAGTTTCAAAAGCGTGACGCGGTTCGGGTCTTTTTTCGGATTGGCGTCGATATACAGGGTGCTTTCGCCGATGGAATACCGGGTATGCGCGCGAAGATGGACGAACGTTGAATTCATGCCCGAAAGATAGCAATTTGGCAAGGGCAGGGCAACCACAAAAATACTTGACAAATGAATATCAGGGTATTATATTGCCGCCAATCCAACAACAAAGGGGGATGAATATGAAATTTATTAACGATATCGAAAGAACCGCGGCCGGAATAAAGGAAGTTTCAAAAGACTATCCAAACCTGCCGGGTGGCGCAGATAAAATACCGCTGGACGCAACCGGCGAAAAACTTCAAAAATATGCGACAAATATGCAGGTCGCCTATGGTATAGGCATGACGGCCGGCGCGGGTTTCTTGGCGTCGCTGGGGTATATCGCGTTTAATTGGTATGTGCAGCATATGGGCGACATATCGTTTGCGGTGAATGCCGAATATCTGGAAGAGCTGGGGCGTTTTCTCGCCGCGGAACATAATCTTGATATTAATTCTGTCGGTCTGGCGGTCCAACAGTTTAACGAAGGGGCCCTGCAAGCAATCAAACCGATTGCAAATTTTGCGTTTTCGGTGGTGGATACCATAACATTCGGCAGCGGCGGGATAACGCTTGCGGCGATTATTGCTTACGAAGTGTTTGAAAACAAAGCGAAAGAAATTCTGGACAAGATAAAACCGTACGGCGAAACATTCCGCCTTTACGGCGAATTAAAGAAAATCGGTAAAAAAGACATCGCCGATGAATTGATGCGCAAGACCAAATAAAAAAATCCGGCACACAACCCGTCATTGCGAGGAGTATTTGTCTGACACGAAGTGTCTGCAAATGCGACGAAGCAATCCAGATTATAAAGAGCGCCCGCAAAAGCGGGCGCATTCTATTTGCTGGATTGCCGCGTCGCGCTTGCCGGTATTCCATACCGGACTCGCGCTCCTCGCAATGACGAACAGACAATTATTTCAACTTTCCACAGCAATGTTTGATTTTCTTGCCGCTGCCGCATGAACACGGGTCGTTGCGGTTTGCGCCGCCGTCCGCCGCGGGGTTTAGCCCTGCGTCGCGCTGTTCGTGTTCGCGCTTCATGCCTTCGACTTCGTCCGGCGACAATTCCATGCGGCAGATATAGGTCAGCGCCATCGCCTTGAAATTATTCATCGTGCCGCGGAACAAATCGAACGCTTCGCGCTTGTATTCGTACAGCGGGTTTTTCTGGGCGTATCCGCGCAATCCGATGCCCGTCTGCAGCATGTCCATATTCGCCAAATGCTTGCGCCAGTTGGTGTCCAGCGCGTGCAATGCGGTCTGGCGCGTGGCGTTTTCCATCATTTCCGCGCCGTACCGCGACAGCTGGTGTTCGTACCGTCCGCGCGCGATGCGCATCAATCCTTCGAAAGCCCGCTGTTCCGTTATATTTTCGTGCGACCGCCAATCGTAAAGGTCGGTTATGTCGACGCCGAACACGCGCTTCATCGTTTCGTGGATTCCATCCAGGTTCCAGTCTTCGACGTGCGCTTTTTCCGGGATATTGTTTTCCGCAATCTGTTCGACAACGTCGCCCATGATTTCAAGCAGGAACGGTTGCAGATTTTCGGACGTCATCAAATCGTAACGCTGGGCGTACGCCACTTTTCGCTGTTCGTTCATAACGTCGTCGTATTTCAGCAATTCTTTACGCGATTCAAAGTATCGGGCTTCGACGCGTTTTTGCGCTTTTTCCAACGCCTTTGTAATCCACGGGTGAATGATTGCCTCGCCCGATTGCAGACCCAGCGACGTCAGCATTCCGTCCAGGCGCGCCGCGCCGAATATGCGCATTAAATCGTCGTCCAGGGACAGGAAGAATTTGGAATCGCCCGGGTCGCCCTGGCGCCCCGAACGTCCGCGCAGCTGGTTGTCTATGCGGCGGGATTCGTGGCGTTCGGTTCCGATGACGTACAACCCGCCGGCGTTCAGGACTTTGATTTTGTCCGCCTCTACTTTCGCATAAATTTCTTTTTTCTTTTCTTCCAGCGCCAAATCTTGTATTGGTGCGTCTTCACATCCGGCCGCCCCTACAAGTTCTTCTATCAGCGCCTCTGCATTTCCGCCCAGTTTTATGTCGGTTCCGCGGCCGGCCATATTTGTCGCGATTGTGATGGCGCCGGGCGTTCCGGCTTGCGCGATTATTTTCGCTTCGTTTTCATGATGTTTTGCGTTCAGGACGGCGGGTTCGACACCCAATTCTTTGCGCACTATGTCGGCCAGTTCTTCGGATTTTTCAATTGAAACGGTTCCGACCAGAACAGGTTGTTGCCGCGCTATGCATTCGCGGATTTGTTTCAATATGGCGGCGAATTTTTCCGTCTTGTTGCGATATATTTCATCGTGATGGTCGACGCGCGCGACGGCGCGATTTGTTGGAATCGACACGCTGCGAAGTTTATAAATTTCTTCGAATTCTGCGGCTTCGGTCATTGCGGTTCCGGTCATACCGGAAAGTTTCGGGTACAAGCGGAACAGATTCTGATAAGAAATAGACGACACGGTTTGATTTTCCGGCTGTATATTTACGTGTTCCTTGGCTTCCAATGCCTGGTGCAGGCCTTTGCTGAACCGGCGACCTGTCATAACGCGTCCGGTGAATTCGTCGACCAATAATACTTCGCCGCCGCGAACGACATAATTGACTTCGCGTTTGAACAGATGGTGCGCCAACAGCGATTGCTGTATATGCATGACCAGCGCGGCGTTTTCCGGCGCGTACAGATTATTGCCGTCAAGCATTCCGGCGTCCGCCAACAATTGCGATATATGGTCGACGCCGACGTCGGTCAGCGTTACATGCCGGTCTTTTTCGTCTTTCTTGAAATCGTCGGGGTTCAGCCGGGTTACGATTTCGTCGACCCTGTTGTACAGTTCGGATGTGTCTTCGGCGGGTCCGGATATGATAAGCGGCGTGCGCGCTTCGTCGATAAGTATGCTGTCCACTTCGTCGACGATTGCATAAAAGAACGGGCGCAGAACCAGCTGTTCCTTTGAAAATTTCATATTGTCGCGCAGATAATCGAACCCAAGTTCGGAATTGGTGACATAAGTGATGTCGCACGCGTACGCGTCGCGGCGTTCGTCGTCGGACATGTCGTGCTGGACAATACCTACCGACAGCCCCAGGAATTTGTAAATCGCGCCCATCCATTCGGCGTCGCGTTTGGCCAGGTAATCGTTGACGGTGACCAAGTGCGCCCCGCGTCCATGTAAAGCCTTCAGATATAGCGCCAGCGTGGCGACAAGCGTTTTTCCCTCGCCGGTTTTCATTTCGCAAATCTGGCCGTTGTTCAGAACCATGCCGCCGATCATCTGGACGTTAAAATGGCGCATTCCGGTGGTGCGGACGGACGCTTCGCGGACCGCCGCAAAGGCATCGGCCATAATCGCGCTTTCTTTTTCGCCCGCGGCCAGGCGGTTGCGTAATTCCGCGGTTTGCGCGCGCAGCGCATCGTCGGTCATTGCGTGATATTTCGGTTCTAAATCATTGATAAGGGATACGGTCTTGTCATAAGATTTCACAATACGGTCGTTGGCGCTGCCCAATATTTTCATTATAATTTTCTGAATCATCTGAATTTTCCTTACTTGTAGGGGCGTATTGCATACGCCCGGGCGTACGCAGTACGCCCCTACTATCCTGTCTTATATAATAAAAAACGGGTCCATCGTCAAGGTTTTTACAATATTATTTCATATTTGCAAGCGGGCGGGATTTCTGATACCATAATGCAAATGTCTGAAAACATAGACCAACTTTTGGAACGACTTTTGAAACCCGGCGCGGCCGGGGACAAGGCGCCGCCGCACGACCGGTCGGCCGATTTGCTTATCGCGGCGATGACATCGGGCAAGACGGCGGAACCCGCAAAAAAGGGCGCAGGTCGCGGCGCCGTAAAGCTTGCCCCGGGACAGATTACGTCGGCCGTTCATATTATCGCGCCGGCACAAATTCCGCATGTCGCGGAATTGATGGCGAACGATATGGCGGTGGCATTGAATATGCGCGCGATGTTGCCGAAAATTCAAAAAATTGCCGAAGAATCGCTTCGCGCGGCATTGGGCGCCGCGAAAAAACAGGGCGCCGCGCCCAAGGTGTAGTTACAAATTTCCACTTGCGCTACCCAGGCGCTTTTTGCTTTAATTGATAATATGATGAGAAATGTAAAAACAAATTATGTAGGGGCGTGTGGAATTCGAGTTGGCAATTTATTGCCATTACGAGAATACGCACAGCCGCAAAGCGGCGAGCGAAACACGCCCAACAAAAGGGCGCGTTGCCACGCGCCCCTACGGGCAACGACACTCTGTAACCCGCAGAAACCTACACACACACACACACACACGTCTAAAATGCTTTGTGGGATAATTGCGATTTTTGCGGTTGTCGCAGTTTTCGCGTCGGTCGACGCTTTCGCCGGTTGCGCCGCGGGTTCTTTCGCATCGGGCAACGAATGCAAAAGCTGCAAAGACTATTTTGCGGCAAATCGCCCCGCGGGTTGTCCCGCCAATTCTAATTGCACCGTACAGGGCGCCCACACCGTTAACCCAAACACCAATGTATGGAATGTAACCGGTGCGCCCGACGCATCGTGGTGCATGTGCAATTTTTATTTTGAAACGCCGAACGACAGCGCCCGGGCGCGGTATTTCAACCAAAGCTGGTGCCAAAACGGCCCCAGCGGGAAAGAATGGACCAATTATGAATTTTGCAACGTTGGTTATTATGCGGTGACCCCGCGCGGAAGCATAGATTCCCCGCTGCCCGCGTATGGCGATGGATGCGCGCCGTGCACCGGGCTGCCCGACAATGCGCGCTTTACCGACCGCGGTCGCGATTACCGTCCCGCTGGCGCCCATCCGGGCAGCAAAGCGAACCAGTGTCCATGGGATTGTAAAGCGAATTTCGACAAAATCGGCGAAAATTGTATCTGTTCCGGCGACGATTGGCATTCCGGTGTCAAAGGCGGCGTATGTATACAATGCGGCGACAAGTTATTTAATCCGGCGTCCGGAGAATGTGTAGATGATTTTTTGGAACTTGATCATAAGGTATTATATCATGGGGCAAATCCGGATGACCAATGCTGGACGAAAACCGGCGAAGAATACGTTTGTTGTATAAGGGGCAAAACCTGGAACGATGCCAACCAATCTTGCAGTCGTTGATTAAAAGCATAGGCAAGCTGTAAGCCGGATTCTGTCGTGAACCATAATTAATCTGCATTTCGCATTACTGCGAATGTCAAGCCTTCTACCCGCCCCCAATCCGGGACAGATTGCGCGGGGGCCTATTTGAAGTTGCACCACATAGAGATTGCCCGTTTCATTCACCGCTTTCCGTGATTCGTTTCTGTTGCTCTGATCGTCGGGTTTCCCCGCCCGGCCGTTAACCGGTATGCCGTCCCGTGGTGTCCGGACTTTCCTCGACACATTACTGCGCCGCTATGGTCCGCTTGCCTATGTGCTTGAATATAATGAATCCTTGGCCGATTGCAAGAAAAAACTGGCGGTTTAATCCTTAACGGTTTCCAATTTCAACAGCGTATGTTTCCGTCCAGCGGCCAGCACCGTCTTTTTCAATCCCGGGAAATCATATTCGCGCGGCGCCGCGCTGCGGTGCATTATGACAAAGAATTCCGGCTGTCCCGCGGCGGCGGTCAAAAGTTCGTCCAATGCAAAAAATTCCCCAATCGCGTTTGCGGAATAATACCGGCTGGACCATGTGCGCAGGCGCAGAAAATAATATATCGGCGTGTTTTCGTCGGCGCGTTCTTTGGCATAGGTTTCGATTAGAATTTTGTCTGTGCGGCCGAAATCCAGGCTCCATTTCGGATACGCGATTCCGACGATTATCAGTCCCGCGAACGCTATAACGTTCAATCCGGCGAATATCTTGAACGGCGCCAGGTTGAACGACGGTTTTTCCGTCCGGTTAATCAGCCACGCGATAATTGCCGCGGACGGGGCAAGTATGGTCAGGGCGTACGTCATGACCACATTGGTCGACAGGGAAAAGAACAAAATCGTCGCGGCGATATTCAACAGTATGAAAAACATAAAATCGTTTTTGATGAATTCGCGCGAAAAGACGGCGTCGCGGAACCGTTTCCAAAACATTTTTATCGCAATCCATAAAGTCCAGGGCATCATGGACAACAGCCAGAACCAAACCATCTGGCCCGGCGCACCGCCGTGTCCGTTGCCGTACAAATCGCCGCTCCATTTCGGCATAACAAAGCGCAGATAATGTTCGCCCACGATAAAATATTCCAAAAATCCCGGCGTCGCCCGTTCGGCCGCCAAATACCAGGGCAGCGCGATGCCCAGCATCAGTAAAGTTCCGCCGATAACCGGCAGCCGCGTGAACGCGTCGCGCCACCTGTTTTTGAACAGAACGAAAAAGAATACCGGCGCGCCGACGATTGGAAACACCATCGGTCCTTTGGCCAACAGCGCCAGCCCCAATCCGGCAAAAAACATATATCCCCACAATTTTTTCCGCGTATCGTCCGACATCGCGTTGAAAAATCCGATTATCGACAAGGTGACGCAAAACGTCAGCGCCGGGTCCGTCATAATCCCGCCCATCAGGTACAGGAACGTCGTCATCGTGGCCAGTATCGCGACGGACAACGCGGCCGTCGTCCGGTCCATATACCGTTTCACAAAGAAATAGAGCAGCGCCATGGTGCCAAGCAAGAAAAGAAAATGCGGCAGATGGGCGGCGAAATCATTGACCCCGAATACATGAAAAGACGCGGCCGTGGCCCAGAAAGACAGCGGCGGTTTTCCCCAGAATGGCACGCCGTATCCGTAAAACGGGGTAATCCAGTTTCCAGTTTCATACATCAGCCGGCCCATTTCGGCGTACCTGGATTCTGTAGAATCGAACATCGGGTTAAAGCCCAGCGATATCAATCTGACAAACAGCACGACGGCGGTAATCCAAAAAAGGGATTTGACGGTTTTGTTTTGCGAATTTTGGTCGGGCATTTTGAACCTTTTATTTTTCAATATATTCTGCGAAATACATGGGGCGTCTTTTCACCTCCATGTGAATTTTGCCGATATACATTCCGATGATTGCCTGGACGAACAGGATTATCGCGGACGCGAATGTTATCGCGCTCATAATCGCGGCATATCCCGGCGTCGGATTATACAATATAAAACGCTCTATAATAACGTACAATCCCAAACCAAGCGATAAAACCCCCATAAAAACCGCCGCCCACAACGCCAAGTACAGCGGGCGGGTCGAAAACTGCATAACGCTGTCCAGAACCAGCATGACAGAGCGCAAAGAAAACCCGTATTTGGTTTCGCCCGCAAACCGGTCCGGCGATTTATATTCGATGACTTTTAATTTATCCACGTCGGCAACCAGGGACAGCATGCCGCGGA
>Ga0082212_10011518_pt1 | contig 11218 bp, 9 predicted proteins | sample TergutNt197P3_FD_71548 | JGI IMG/M metagenome (GOLD analysis project Ga0082212, IMG submission 71548) | Neocapritermes taracua P3 segment gut microbial communities from Petit-Saut dam, French Guiana - Nt197 P3 | ecosystem: Host-associated > Arthropoda: Insects > Digestive system > Gut ... | reverse complement strand
TCTTTTTGTCTGTTGCAAGCAGTTGCAGTACATAATCGCCGGGCGGCATTGCGGCGCCTATCGACAATCTCTGCAGTATCGGTATACCGTTCTGATTTTTCTCATCGTCAGGAATAATCGGCATTGATTCGCCGCGCCGGAATTCCTCGCCGTCTTTGTACAGAACGGACTGCATTTCTATTTCGAAACGGGACAGCGCCTTGGCGTCGGCGTTATAAAGCATCGTCAAAGACGTCATATTGTCGCCGTCGACAAAAGTTCGAAGCGCGGGACTCCGCACCTCTCCCTGAAATACAGGTAAAAACACACCCTCGGCTATCGACGTTTTTACGTTCGACAGCATCCAGTTAAGATCGTCCGTGCTGGTTATCATGAATATATTCGAAAGCGCCATGTCGCGCTTCCCAATATCGGGAATCTCAAGAAACTGATACGCGGAACCAACCTTGCCGGATTCTTTATCCTGTATTGAAACCTGGACGTAGTAATGCCCGGGTTTTTTAACGGGAAGAAGCATTGAAAATCTTACCCCGTGCCGCTGTATCCACGCGAGGTTTTCCGATTTGTTCTCAGGACTGATGGTGAGTGTAAGTTGCGCGGCTTTTGAGTCACGAACATTTCCGCTTATGTCCGATGTCACGCACAAGGTTTCGAGATCAATCCGCGCGCCGCCGTCAGCCGTTTCGGCAATCTTTATATCTTTAGAATCAAGATGTATCCAGGAACGCACGAGGTAGCCCGCTTCGGCGTCTTTAACATAACCGGCGGCGACATTGACGGCGAGGTCAGTGGATTGGAACGGAGAATTAATGGCCTCGATCAAGGGATTTTTTGCCGGAACGGTGTCATGCGTTTCACTTTCCAGCCTGCCGAAAAAACCATCCCGCGTGTGAACAGTGGCGCCGCCGCGGTTCACCCTGACTTTTATGCGACGATAATCATCTTTTTTATTCTGTTTTTCAAACGTGTCCTGCGTAGGAACATACGAAATAAGGTAGTAGCCTCTCATCAGGCTTTCGGTCTCCTTGCCTACGCCGTTCAAAAAGAAATTACTGTTCGCGACGCGAAGACCGCCGGTTTTGGCAGGAAGAGCATTTGGCATTCGGTTACGCTCATCCATCATCAGCGCAAAACCAACCATATCCATTAAATCCGAGTTCGCTATGGAAGCATCCGCGAAACGCGGATTGTTCTCGAGTCCTTCTATATCCAGAATATTGACAACTATGCCCGCCCGCAAAGCCTCGTCGGCCAGCATCTGCATTTTTGCCTGGACTTCCTCGCTGTGCGATGATATTGGGGTCAGCATTATCAAAATTTTTCTACCCGGAATATTATTCAGTGCGCGAAAGCTATAAGAAAGAGCGGATATCTGGTTCTTTATTACCCTGTTTCTAAAGTCCGTCTGCATCGCAACAATATTATGGGCCAATGCCGGAGTACCGGTAGCACCACGCATTGTGTTCGACCCCTGACTCATCATCGTACCCATGTAATTTGCGATGTGCTTAGGCTGTATTACCTTTGTCGTAGGCAGCGCGTTTATCCGCGCAAGCAACTCGCGTTTGTCGGAATGAAACATATTCAGGTCACGGTTGCCATAATCCGTGCGGAGAACAGAAACCAGATCGCCGGTCTGCATCTGTTTTTCCACAAAATTACGAAGAGCCATTTTGGTGTAATATCCGTTCTCAAAACTCATCGCGTAATCGTCAATTACAAAAAGAATAGTCCGGCGGACATCTTCCTTTTTAAGCGCCGTCGCGGGGAAGGTTGAAATATTCATGGCCTTTTTTTGAGTTGCCGACTGCGTGGCGGCATCCAATTGGGTGTCAATATAAACGCTCGCCAAAACCTCCATCCGCCTGTCATCCTGGAAAACCTCGAAATCATCGGCTGTTAAATCCGTGATTGGATTTCCTCTTCTGTCAAGCACCACGGCGTCAATACGAACCTCGTTGACGGATATTTTTATTGAAAGCGGTTCAACTGGATCGGATTCGGACGCATTTTCCGCCGCCGGCGTCGCGTGAGTTTCCTCCCCTGTGGAAAAAGGAATGTTGAGAAAAAACAAACCAAAACAAAAAAATATCGCAATCCCGTAAAAACGAAAATACGTCATGATCGTATCTCTTCAATATTGTTCAGCTTAATTGGAACCCATGCACTCATTATAAGCGTTATTTGCCACAGCGAAACAGCTATTATCCATCTGCATCATACATGTGTAATAAATGTCATCATAATATAACGTACAGATGTAGTTGGGATTATAGTAACGCATGAAGCATTCATTCCAATACATTGGACTAATCCATAGACAATAATCCATGTAATAAGAATATAAAAAGTCACGGCATACTTGTTGGCAAATTTCGTCCCCTTGACTCAGGCATTGTCCATATACATCATTGGCACGATCACAGCATGGGTTACCGGCGTCATAGCAGTATGGGGTAAAAGACCTTGGTATCACCTCTGGCTCTTCAAAATTAAACTCGCACCACAGCGCCTCCTCCGTTGCGCCTGCCACAGCGCAGATGACCAAAATTGTTAATACAAAAAGAAAACTCAGTCTTTGTTTCATGATTCATTCTCCTCAAGTTGTTAGTTCAATGATGCTCCTATGCCGAAATAAAACTAATACCGATCATTACGATCATTACGGCATAAAGGAAGTCATTACACCCATGCTCAATCACGCAACGTTCATTTCTCCATAACCGTGAAGCTGATGGCTTGAGATGCGTTTCCTTCCTGTTTTTTGCTGTTCTTTTTGTCTGTTGCAAGCAGTTGCAGTACATAATCGCCGGGCGGCATTGCGGCGCCTATCGACAATCTCTGCAGTATCGGTATACCGTTCTGATTTTTCTCGCTCCCGGCCGCCACCGCCGAGAAATCGCCGCGGCTGAATTCAACGCCGTCCTTGTACAAAACCGACTGCGTCTCTATCTCGGAACGCGATATAGACTTTGCGTCGGCGTTATAAAGCATTCCGAGAAGATACAGTTGGTCTCCCGAAACATATGTGCGAAGCGCGGGACTTCTGACTTCCTCCGCCTGAAATTCCGGGAAAAATACTCCGCCGGACAGTTCGTTTTTTACATCTGAACTCATCCATTGAAGATCTTCGGCGCGCGTTATCATGAAAATATTCGACAACGCCAGTCCTTTCTTTTTAACATCCGGTATTTCCAGGAACTGATACGCCGAACCGACCTTTCCTGATCCTGTATCCTGAATCGAGACCTGGACGTAGTATGCTCCGGGTTTTTTAACGGGAAGCAGCATTGAAAATCTTACGCCGTGCCTCTGAATCCAGGCGATGTTTTCAGCTTTGCTTCCGGGCGGGATATTGAGCGCAAATTGCGCTGCTTTTGAGTCCTGAATATTGCCGTTTATGTCTGATGTCACGCACAGTATTTCAAGAGATATCCTTGCGCCTCCGTCTTCCGTATCTGCGATCTTCATGTCTTTGGGATCAAGATGTATCCAGGAACGAACCACGTATCCCGCTTCGGCGTCATTGATATAGCCGGAGGCGACATTGACGCTGAGTTCCGTGGATTGAAACGGGGAATAAATGGCGGCAATCAGGGGATTTTTGGGCGTGGCGGCGTCTGATTCCGATTCCAGCCTGCCGAAAAATCCGCTTCGCGTGTGTACGGTTGCGCCGCCGCGGTTCACCCTGACTCTCAAATTGCGAAAAACAACCTCCTTGCCGTGTGTTTCAAACGTATCCGAAGGCGGTTCATACGAAATAAGGTAGTAGCCTCTCATCAGACTCTCGGCATCCCTGCCAACGCCGTCTAAAAAGAAATTGCTGTTGCTTATGGTAATGCCTCCGGTATAGGCAGGCATAGGATTTTGCCTGGTATGGCCAATTTGTCCTTCATTATTTCGTAAGTTATTTAATTGTATCTGGGCGGCGACAGGCATACCTGGAAACTGCTCCATTCGCTCCAGAAAAGTTCTCTGATTGCCGCCGGCATCCCCAAAACCAGGAAAGTTATTAAGTCCGTCTATATCAAGAACATTGACAAGCGTACCGGCGCGCAGAGCTTCATCCGCCAGTCCACGATATAATTCTTCGTAACGTCGAAGCCGCGCCGTATCAATGTGAACAGGTTGAATCAAAAGCGTGGGCAGCCCGGTCAATCCCATCATTTCCTGTACCTGCCTGTCATGCATGTTATCGCGCCCAAGCGACGGGTCGTCATGTACCGATAACGGCGTCACAAGGATTATAATCTTCCGTCCCGGCATATCCTTTAGGGCGCGGATGCCATAAGAAAGACTTGATATCCGGTTTTCGTGACTCCTTTCCATGAAATGCTGCCAGGCGCCTTCACCCACGCCCATCTCTGTTCGTACATCAAAAGGTCTCGGCGCCATCGTCGGCGGTATGGCGTTTATTCGCGCGAGCGTTTCGCGTTTGTCGGAATGAAACATATTCAGGGTGCTGTTGCCGTAAGTGGTGCCGACGACGGAAACCAGATCGCCTGGCTGCATCTGTTTCTCCACAAAAGTACGGAGAGCCATTTTAGCGTGATGTCCGTTTTCGAGAGTCATCGCATAATCATCAACAACAAAAAGAATGGAACGACGGACATCTTCCTTTTTCAGAGTAATCGCGGGGGACGATGGAAGCTTCGGAGCGTCTTTCCCCTTGGCGGCAGGCTGCGCAACGCCCTCCGTCTGACTGTCAATATAAACGCTGGATTTGATCTCCACCCGCTTGTTGTCCTGAAAAACCTCAAAATCAGCGGGTTTTAAATCCATAATAGGATTGCCATTTCTGTCTAAAACAACCACATCAAGCCCGACTTCGTTGACGGATAGTTTTATTGAAAGCGGTTCACCCAGATCGGATTCGGACGTATTTTCCGCTATCGGCGTTGTGTCGGTGGCGGGAACATCCTGCCCGGCGGAAAAAGGAAGGCAAAAGAAAAACAGACTAAAGCTACATACAACAGATGAGAAACAACGAGCATGTGTCATAGCCCACCTCCTCATGATTGTAACTGCGGTATTTTTAGAGCTGGGGTGCGACATTGCCGCTACCCCAGCCCAAATTGCCGGTTTTTCACTGATATACTCCGGAAAAGCCGTACTACTTATTCACCATTGCAAGCGGTGTAGGCATCCAAAGCTATACCGTCACAGATCATTACGGCATAAAGGAAGTCATAGCACCCATTCGCAGCCGTGCAACGATCCATATCTTCCCAAGTGAAAGCCATTGCGCTACACATATTCACACACATATCGAATGGCGCCAAACAAGCATACCATGCATTATTGGCCTGTTCACAGCATGAATTCCCGGTGTCATAGCAGTAGGGAGGTAGAAATTCCTCCTCCTCTGAATATGTCCCCAGGGAATCCTGTTGATTCATCATCAATTTATGAATTTCCCAAAACTTACCTTGATCTGCCGCGCAGTGAGCCGCTTGAGCGGCTTCGCATTCCGGATCCAACCGATCCGTTGGACATTAGTCAAATTGATTTTCACGCTTTATACAACGAGCGTTTCATCAGTCTGGCTGACGACGCCCTGCGCGCGGGAGTCGTTATTAATTTTCTGGATATACGCGGGCTTCAAAACAATCCTGAGTTCGCGGATGCTTCGACATCCGATGGATGGAATTTGGATCACATTAAACAGATTCAAGGGGAATTATTTAATAAGATGTCGCCGGCAGTAATAGGCGCGATTTTATCAATGGAGCTGAAGAAGCTTAATGATTCTTTGAGAGATGCTTTGAACCCATTGCCTGTCAAAACCGGCGGCGTTTTTATTGAGAACAGCAATTTCTTTCTGAGCGGCATTGGCAAGGAAGCCGAAAGTCTGATGAAGGGCTACTACCTTGTTTCATACGCGCCGCCTTCCGATACATTTAAATCCGATGGCAAAGAAACCTACAATAATATAAAAGTCAATGTTAGGCGCAGAAACGTTCAGGTTTATACGAGGGACGGTTTTTACAACAGATTGGAAAGCGAAGCGGAAGCCGCCGCACAGGCGGCGCATCCTTTGCAGGACGCCATTTTTTCTCCTTTCATGCACGCCGACCTCAACGTCAACATAGCCGCGGGTTATATTAAGGACGCAAAAGTCGGACACGTTGTGCGCTCCTGGATACATATTGATCCGAAAGATGTGAAGGTCATAGAAACAGAAGACGGCGGGGCGCGGATTAATCTTGAAATGGCGTGCCTGACATCGGATACAAACGGTTTTGTCCAGGACTTTAAACTTCTTGAGCATATCTTAACCATCGTACCTGAGAACAAAGCTGAAAATCTCGCCCTGATCCAGAAACACGGCATAAGATTCGCTTTGCTGCTTCCCGTCAAAAAACCTGGTTCCTACTATGTCCGCATTGCGGTTCGCGATAAGGATTCAGGCAACACCGGTTCCGCCTACCAGTTTATTGAGATTCCCAACCTTGACAGGAAAGGACTGGCGCTGTCGAATATTTTCCTGCTTACAAGCGCTGACGACCTTAACTGGCTGCGTTCGGATGTGACGGCGGAAGCAGCCGAGGGATTGTTTTTCCCGGTATTTCAGGCCAGGGAAGTATCGAGTCCCGCGCTTCGGACTTATGCTGTCGGCGATAATCTCCAAATTCTGACGATGCTTTATAACGCTGAAGAGAAAGCGATAGCCGATTCTGATATTGAAATGCAGTTTATTTTGTACAGAGACGGCAAGGAATTTATGCGCAACGAGCCAAAGCCGGTCATTTCTGCCGGCGCGAGTAATCCTGACGGCATACCGATATTGCAGGAATTGACGATAGGGTCTGATATGCCGCCTGGAGACTACGTGCTGCAGCTCGTGGCGACCGATAAAAAGAACGGCAAGAAACCGGAAGGCGACACAACCCAGGCAATAAGCTTTACAGTCACTGAAAGCCGATAAACGGCGAGATTTTGTTATGAGAAAAAAGATCGGATTTCTACTGATTGCCTGTTGTATTGGCACCGCTCAGATCGCCGGCTTGTGCGCCGATAATCCGTCTCCGGAACAGTTGGTTGCCTTGCACCTGAAATCCATTGGCGAACCAGCGGCGTTGTCAGGAGTAAAATCCATGGCTTTTGCGGGGATATATAAAGTTCAATTTATAATGGGAGGTTTCGGAGTTCAAAACGGAAACGCCATGTTGGTATCTGAAGGCGCTAAAATAGCCATAGATATGGATTATGGAGAATACTTTGCATACGACGGCAAATCCGTTACCGTGAAAAACATATTGCCCGGTCAAAAATCTCCCCTCGCCGATTTTCTCTCCTTCTACAATAAAATAATGAAAAACGGGTTATTCGGCGGAGTTTACTCCAACGCCTGGCCTCTTTTGGATATTGGCCGCAGTGAGGCCGGAATGAACATCCGTAAAACCAAAGTTGAAAATGTAGAGCTTTACGAACTTGAATACCGTCCGAAAGACCATCACGGCGAAATGAAAATCTGTCTTTACTTCGCCCCCGAGACATTCCGGCACATGCGCACCCATTATTATGTAAGAACAGCCGTAGGGTTCGACGTACGCCCGCATCTTACGGAGAAATTTGAGAACTTTAAAAAAGTTGGAGATCTGACGTTGCCACATAGCTACACCCTGCAACTTGAACTTGAACGCTCCAGCACTATAACAAGATGGGAGATTCAAGCCTCTGAATGGATATTTAACAGGCCGAACATCGACCCGCGGATTTTTCGGGTGGAGGATTAAATGTCATGAAACAAAAATATGTTTGTCCGGCAATACAATTCCTGCTGATTTCAACTATGTGCGCCGTTAGCGCAAGTGCGCAGGATGCCGATATTTCCTTTTCAGAGATTTTTCAGGCAGTTCGAAAAAATGTGGATTTCCTGAAAGAGAATATTATTGATTTGCTTAGCAGCGAAGAAATTACAATTGAGGAATTTAACGACAGCGGGAAAACAACAAAAACAACAAATATAATTTCAGAATATCGTATTTTTCCTGAAATAAAAAATTCAATCCATAATTGCCGTGTCATTTATGACATAACAGAGTCATTGCTGCCTACCGATATTCTAAGAGAAGAACGTGTTTTACTGTCCGCAAAAGAAAATGGCAAGACGCAGAGGCTGGACAAATACGAGTTTTCGGAACATTTTCTGGCAAAAGGCAGCAGTTACGTTGATTTTTTCATTTTGTTTGATGAACAAAATGAAAAGTGTTTTAATTACGAACTGAAAGGTGTTGAAAAACTCAATGGACGCGATGTATATGTAATAGAAATTAAGCAGAGAAATGCGGATGTCGGGACAAAGCATACTGAAACAATCGAGAATATCTTCTGGAATATTAAATATGAGGGTTCTGCGTTGATTGACGCTGAAACGATGGAAATTGTTCAGTTAAAAAGAGACGGTGTCAGTTTGAATTACCGTGCGCAGAGAAACGGAAGTTCCCCGATTAACGAGATATTTCCTTACGTAACCACTCGATATGTGTTTTTCACTCAATATGAATATGAAAAAGTGAAGATTAAAGATCAATACCTTAATCTGCCGGGTTCGAAAACTGTCAGACTTTTTCGGGAAAATGGACAATTATACGCTTCATATAAATACAGGTATGGCAATTACATGGCGTTTACCGTTGACACGAAAATTTTATTCGATGCGATAGATGAATAATCTGTCGAAAAACTTATGAAAAGACATTCTTAGGCGTACTACCGTATTACCGATCCGGCATTTCTACCGCAGATTATCAGGCCCGATGGATATTGTGGTTCTGCTCTGCGGAGGGGATAAATCGACGCAAGATGCAGATATAGAAAGAGCAAAAGAAATACTGGAGGAATTGGAAAATGGAACTGCATGATTGGGACATGGCTGATAATATTAACACCAAAGAAGAGGTCTATGCCTACCTTCAAGGGGCATTGGAAGAGAACGATACTGAAACATTGTTTGATGTAATCGGAGCAATTGCCCGATCAAAGGGTATGATGGCGATCGCACGGGAGCTCGGGCTTAGCCGTGAAAGTTTGTATAAATCCCTCTCAACGGGTGGTAATCCGTCTTTTTCAACAGTTCTGAAGGTTCTTGATCTTCTTGGATACAAAATGCACATTATGCCCAAAACAGCATGATTGGAAGCTTTGTTGTAAATTGGAAAATTTGCCTTTTCCAGTAGCGGGATAAAAGAAATTATTATTCCAAAAAATGTAAAAAAAATGAGCGAGTTTGTTTTTGTATGGACAAAAATAACTGACATAAAGGTGATTGGATACTCCGAAAAGCCTCCAGGTTGGGATGAAAATTGGAATAGTAAAACGACGCTCAATTTTGATAATAAACTTCATAATGTTATCTGGAATTGGAAAAAATGAAGACAATAGTCAGCATATTGACAGTATTTGGAATTCAACTATTATATGCAGCAATTTTATACATAGTTCTAAAAACATTATTGATGAAAGGATGGTGGATTCCACACCGACAGCGGCGTGACCGCCGTCAAGTATGAGGTCGACAGCTTCGCCGAGCTGTTCGGCGACATGCCCCGCTTCCGTAGGGCTGACATATCCAAAAGGATTGGCGCTGGGCGCGGCGATGGCGCGTCCGGCGGCGCGAATCAGCGCGAGAGCCGCAGGGTGCGCAGGAACCGGCCAGAAGCGCTCCATTATTGGCCGCGCAGAGTCCGGAAATGTTCCATACCGGCGAGCCGACTCAATATCGGCGACGTGTATTATCAACGGGTCGATGCGCGGACGCCGCGTTTTCAGCGCCGCGCCAAGCCCGTAAACGGTCTCGGTAGGAAAAGCTACAAGACCCCCTTTTCGGATAATCCGCGCGGCTTCTTTTATGGCTTCCGGATTGTAAGCATCGGCGATCCCTTATACTCTTAACAAGATTTCTTTTTTTGCAGTTTTTCCCCTTGGCAGAGCGGCGATCTCAAGCCCCATGCCAAGGCTATCCAGATAATCTATCAGCGTAGAAATCCGTATATCTTTCCGACGCTCAAGTTTGGATACAGCCGTTTGAGAAAAATTAGCCACATCGATTTGCTTAATCCCGCATTTATCGCGCAGTTCCTTAAGTCTGATATTAAGGAGTTCCTGCTCACAGAGCTTATGGGCTTTTGCAAGAACTTCTGGACTTATTTTTTTTTCAAGCTCACTTAACGGATGAAAGTCCATTTTACTTCTCCTTCTTTTTGGCTTTCTTCTCCAAATAAACACCGTAAATATTCTCCGCCTCTCTTATCAGATCCTTATAGAATTTCTTTTGGTTTTTGCCCTTTTTGTCCCCACCGACGAGGAGCAGCCCTTTTCGTTCAGTATCAAAAACATAGGCAATCCGAAATTCATGAGCATCTGTTTTGGCGCGAAGTTCCTTGAGATTAGCCAGCTTTTTGCTTCCTTTGAGTGTATCTGCATAAGGCCGACCTAAATTCGGACCTTCTGCGCCAAGCAGGTAAACTCTGCCAAGAATTGCGGTTATGCCTTCCTCGGTTTGCTCAAGAAGCCAAGCATCGTAATTTTCGCTGGTGATAATTTCCCAAGCGCTCATTAAATAATGATATGCCGTTTTGTTCATATTTTCAAGAGGGGCAACCGGAAAATCAGTTCGTTCGCAGGGTATATTCATTCCGCGTCGAACGGCGTGCCGTTGGGGGCGGAAATAGACGCCAAAAAGCAAAAGATGCTCTTGAGGGAAACATAGCGGAGTTATTTATCGGTCTGGAAATATCGTTAATACGTTAATACGGTGCAGGGTAGGCGGAAGCCGGTTCTAGGCAAACCTCCGATTGGACGCTCCCATACCGGCCAGAAAATTTTCGATATTGCCGCGCAGACGGGCCGTTTCAGCCGGACTCAGCCATGGATTCGATAAATGCCGGACGACCTGCTCTTCAGTCATGCCCAGGCGGACGCCTTCTTCAACCGCCACCGAGTAACCTTCGATTTCCGTCGGCCGGTCGACGTAGTGAAGTTCGTGATCCCACAGTTCTTTTCCTTCCGCGTGCTGGCGCAGGTGCGTTAATTCATGAGCAAGATCAAGATAGAGATCCAGCGGGTTTCCCTGGATATAATAACTTTCAAAAAGCATGATAAACGGCCTGTCGGGGTCTTCTACATTTACGAAGCAGAAGCCATCCCCTTTTGCGATTTCAACAAATGCCGCGTCAATAAGCGGCCCTATAGGCATATCCGCCGTGGCGATACG
>Ga0082212_10011517_pt1 | contig 11219 bp, 8 predicted proteins | sample TergutNt197P3_FD_71548 | JGI IMG/M metagenome (GOLD analysis project Ga0082212, IMG submission 71548) | Neocapritermes taracua P3 segment gut microbial communities from Petit-Saut dam, French Guiana - Nt197 P3 | ecosystem: Host-associated > Arthropoda: Insects > Digestive system > Gut ... | reverse complement strand
GCATGGGCGACTTCAATGTCCGCTCGACGAAAGTTAGGGCAGCCGACCCATTTTCTCTCGAACCCGCAAACTTGGGCTACCTTCGGGGACGCTCGGATAGAAGAATGGGATAAAATTCGGTATTATCGGTACTTTCCTTAAAAATTCGTTGGTTTTCATAGAAGCCTATTGTGCACAAATTATTTCATTTGCTTTCATCGCGGAACCAAGGGCGTGTTTTGGCGTTTTTGGGGGCGGTCAGTTGGAGTCTGAGCGGTGTCATCGTCAAAGCACCGGTGTTTGATTCGATGCCGGAGAGCATCCGTTCGGTTCACTTGGCTTTCTGGCGGGGTTTGTTCGTCGCGATTCTCTTTTTGCCGTCCATTCGCAAGGCAAAATGGCATTGGTTGTTATTGCCGCTGTGCTTTTCGTTTCTCGGAATGAGCGTCTGTTACATGACGGCGATGGTCATGACAACAGCCGCGACCACGCTTTGGATTCAGAACATCGCCCCGGTTTGGGTCGCACTCTTTTCGATCTTCCTGTTCAAGGAAAAACTGTGCCGCCAGGATTACCTTCCCTTGGGACTTTGCGTGGCCGGCGTGCTGTTCATTTTGTCATTTCAACTGAGGTTGCCCGGTAACGCCAGTATGATTGCGGCGTTGTTTGCGGTGATTTCGGGTGTGTGTTACGCACTGGTACTCTGCCTGATGCGTTGCCTGCGCGAGTTTAACTCGTACTGGCTGGTTTTTGCTTGTTCGTTGACCTCGGCCATCGTATTCCTGCCGGTTGTGCTTTACCTGGGTTACATGCCAACCATCGGGCAACTGCTTCTTATGCTACTTCTGGCGGTTACTTCGTTCGGCATTCCCTACACTCTGTTCGCGTGGGCTTTGCGACGCATTCCTTCCACCGAAAGCGTCGTCATTGCGCTGTCCGAGCCGATTCTCGCTCCGGTTTGGGTTTACCTCCTGTGGCGGCAGACCGAACCGTGGTTTACACTCGTCGGCGGTGCGATCATCCTTGTCGGTCTTGTGATGCAATGTTTGACGAAAGACAATCCATCAGAGTCGCACCAATCAGAACCTGCAGAGGACTCTGAATATGCGCGGCTCTGATTTACATGCTGCGCTAGTCAAGGACGTAACCGTCGCGATAGACCGGTTTGATCAAATCGGCAACGCCGGGGGTTTTGAGGTCGGCGAGGTTCGTGATCTTCATGTTGGCCGAGTCCCAGAGAACTTTTTCGCCCCATTCGTTCGGTTTCGAGGCCGTCCAAACGGCAAGGTTACCGAGTAACATCGCTTCGGTAAGTGGGCCGGCCTGGTTCGGGAAGTTCGAGAAACACAATTCCGGTTTGTTCTCTTTGATCGCGGTGATCAACTCGAACATATTGCGCGGGTCGTCGTCCGTTCCGGTCAGGTTGCCGTCGGCATCGGGAAACTTCGGGGCATAGCGAACTTCCGGAATTGTGAGTCCCTGCTTCACATCGTGCCGCCGATGTCCCCAAATTCCTTCGGTTCCGATGACCAACGTTCTGTCCATGAGGTTCGCTTCGCTGTAATCGAATCCGAGCGATTCCAGGAGTTGCGGGTCCGGTGTCCAACCGCCGTCGTACCAAACGAATTTGAAACCTTTGCGCGTCGGTGTGTCGGTGTACTCGAACTCAATTCGCGACGACTTTGGAAAAGCTTCGAAGTCGTGTCCGGTGGTCATGGCAACCACGGATTTTGGCGAACTCAAGTCGAGTGCCTTCATATAGACGTTGAGTGCGTGGCAGGCAATATCGCCGAGTGCGCCGGTTCCAAAGTCCCACCAACCGCGCCAAGCGTTCGGATGCCAAAGCTGTGTGTGCGGCGGCGCACCGGGGAAGAATTCTCTCACCTTCGCCGGACCGAGCCAGGAGTCCCAATCGACGTATTTCAATTCGTTCTCGATGCGTCCTTTCATCTCGGCGATGAGTTTGTCGGCTTCGTCGGGATTCTCCTCACGAACTTTTTCCTCGTATCCTTTCATCGTCCGAATGAGGTCGGGACCTTGCGGCCACCACTTGACGGGACGGTCTGTCCAAATATGGATTTCCTTGACATCGCCGATGGCACCGGCTTTGAGTTCGGCGGCGGCACGACGGAGACCATCGGAGGCACTGCCCTGATTACCCATCTGAGTACATACGCCCATTTCTTTGGCGACTTTGCCCATAAGTCGGCATTCGTAGATCGTCCGTGCCAGCGGCTTTTGGACGTAAACGTGTTTCTTCATCCGCATCGCCATGAGCCCGGCCGGGGCGTGGGTGTGGTCGGCGGTACTGATCGTTGCGGCATCGATGCTTTTTTCGTTTTCTTCGAGGAGTTTTCGGAAATCGGTATATCCTTTGGCCTTAGGATACGTATTGAGCGATTGCTCAAGGCGGCGTCGGTCAACGTCGCAAACGGCGACAACGTCGGCGAATCGGGCAGCGTTGGCAATATCACCGAAGCCCTTCCCGCCGACGCCGATTCCTGCAAACGCCAGCCGCTCGTTGGCCGATGCCCAAACCTGCGGGGCTGTCCCGGCTGCGACCCAAAAACCGACACTCGCCAGTGTGGCGCCTTTAATAAAACCGCGTCGTGAAACGTTGTTTTTCATCATGTCCTTTGCCTTTCTGAAAATGTGGTGGATAACTGAAGAATCATGGTTCATTGACGTTCTCTCGCCAATGCCAACCCACATTTTAACACCTTTTGGCGGTAATTTCGACCTTTTGGTTTTTTTCCCCTTGATTTTGTGCAGATTTTTTCTTACGATTCCAAAATCGGAATTGTGGTTTCACACTGAAAGTGTGTCTTTTAAACAACTTAAACTGTAAACAGAAGAATTTTTTGTCACGGAAAACACTGAAGAGTTGTTTGGACGGAGTACCGACGCACAGAAAACTCACGAATGGGAAATTGAAAAAATCAAGAGAAAACGTTTCTTTCCTTTGAAATCAAATCTTCCGTGTTTTTCCGTGAATTCCGTGGCTAAAATGAAATATTCATTGACACTTTAAGTAAATAACAATAGCAGACAGAAATGAAGCGTAGTACAGTGACCGGATCGAACGCTCAATGCAAAAAACCCGGTCGTTTCACTCCCGGCTGCCATTGTTATTCTGTGAAGCCATAGTCCTGCTACAAGAAGTGAAATCATGCGGAATTTGCCACTTTTTCTGTTGTCTGCTCTGTTTTTTTGCAGTGGTTGTTGTCTTGACCAGGAACGCTGGCGGGTTCCGAATATTCTGCACCCCGGTCATATCGACCAGCAACGATACAATATGAGCATTTCCGACCCGCTCCCGGCATCAGGCGTCGGTATGAATAAAAGCGGTATCAGATCGCGCGATGCCGACTTGCCGCGCAACCAGTTTTCCGTCCAATCCGGTATCTATGAGGACGTTAAGCCGGGATTGATTCAGCCGTGATGAAAGCCTTTTTCCCGGAAAGTTTCGCCTGGGATTGATTTGCGGTATCAAGCGAGTTATCATGTCATCATTATGAATGGTAGTTTTTTTGCACGCAGACGACACCGGGTGGCTTATGATTTACGCCGAAAAAATACTTCATACAATCTTATCTGCGTCAATCCAAAATATCTGTGTTATCTGCGTGCTCATAATATATTTTCGTAGTGAAAAATGATGCGTGAAATTGATGTCGCCCGGATTGCCGAAACAGTGGCCGACTTGTGCATTCAGGCTAACGTGATTTTGAACGATGACATTGCCTGCGCGTTGCGGCAGGGTGCGACGCTCGAAGACAAACCGCTTGCACAAGATGTGCTGAACATTTTGCTCGACAACGCGGAAGTTGCCCGAGAGGATTCGTTGCCAATCTGTCAAGATACCGGTATGGTTGTCGTTTTCGTCGAACTCGGACAAGATGTGCATTTGATCGGCGGGACATTGGAAGAAGCCATCAACACCGGGGTGGCCGTCGGTTATGAACGCGGCTATTTGCGCAAATCCGTCGTGAGCGATCCGATTCGCCGAATTAACACGGGCAATAACACCCCGGCGGTCGTACATATCCGCATTGTGTCGGGTGATCGGCTGAAAATCACCGTCGCCCCTAAGGGATTCGGTAGCGAAAACATGAGCCGCCTGGTCATGCTGAAGCCTTCCGACGGTTTGGCCGGGGTCAAACGCGTCGTATTAGAAACCGTGCAAATAGCCGGGTCGAACCCTTGTCCGCCGATGATTGTCGGAGTGGGAGTCGGCGGAACGATGGAAAAAGCGGCACTCATTGCGAAAGAAGCCTTGCTACGCTCAGTCGGGCACGTGAACGCCGATCCGTTCTGGGCCGCACTTGAAACCGCGTTGCTTGCCGAAGTCAACCGCCTCGACATCGGTCCGGCGGGATTCGGCGGTCACACAACGGCACTGGCCGTTCACATCAACGTTTACCCGACGCATATCGCCGGTTTGCCCGTCGCGGTCAATATCGGCTGCCACGTCACCCGACACGCCGAAGCGGTTTTGTGAGATAGTTTTTTTACTCACCACAAAGGACACGATATTATCCGCAGATACACGCCGATGAACGCAGATGTATGCAAAGATATTTAAAAAATCTGTGTCTATCTGCATCAATCTGTGAATAAATCACTCTTCGTGCCCTTCGTGGTGAAAACCCTGCATCTCAAATCAAGCGGAAAACACAATGGTCACTGCTCAGGAATTTATTCGCGAATTACGAACACGGAAAGTATTAAGCGACAAGTACATTGATATCATTGAGCAGTCGTTATTGCAACCGGCGGAGGAGATTCCGGCGGCGGATTTGGCCGGTTACCTGGTTGAGCAGATGGTCATTACCTCCGCCGTGTCGAACGCGATTCTCACCCATTTGCAGGAACAGGAAAGCCGGGCGTCACGAACTCCGATGCGTGACACGGATGGTGTGCAACAGGTTGATGACGGCGATGTGGTCAATCTCGTGCCAACCCCGCGTCCCGCCGATGTGAAACTGCCTGGATCGCAAACCGTTCCTGAAACGCCGCGTGTGGTGCCGGTGCCGAAACCAAAAACTCCGGAAAAGCCGACCGTACCGCAACCACCCCCGCCCAAAGTGAGACCGGTCGCACCGACGCCACCTAAAACACCACCCAAAACGCCGCCGCAACCGCCGGCTGCACTGCCGCCCAAAACGCCACCGGTACCGCCCGATGAGGTTTTCGACAGTTCGGACGAGGTTATGGAAACGAGAACATCATCGCTGAAAGAAGCAAGCTGGCGTATCAAAACACGAAAACGCGAAAGCCAATGGGATACGCCGTTGGTCAAGTACGGCATCATTGCACTCGGCTTGTTGGTCATGTCGAGCGTCCTATTGGTTTGGCTGTTGATGCAACGTCGTGCCGATGAGGTGTTGGCCGTTGCCGACGAAGCCTGGCAGAACGGCAATTATGCCCAAGCCATTGACGGCTACAACGATTTCATCAAGAACTTCGAAAACAACGCCGGTGTACCCAAAGCGAAATTGCGTGTTTCGCTTGCGAGGATTCGGCTCATCACCGAAACGAAGTCGAACTGGGACAAGGCACTCGCCTGTGTGCAGGAGGAGTTGCCCGAGATGAGCCGGTTGCCCGATTTTGCAAGCGAGGGACGCATTGAGTTGTCGGCGATTTTGCCGAACATCGCCGAAGGTCTGGCCGCAATGGCCGACAAGACGGACGAGGCCGATTACATCCGACAATCGGAAGCGGCACTCGTACTGGTTGCAGAGCACGTTCCGAATACGATGCAGCCCTTTAGTCAGATGCAAACCACCCGGCGGTCGCTCGAATTGACGCAGCGACGCATTGCCCGTGATACGGAAATCGTGACACTGCAAGCCGAAATTGCCGGGACACTCGATGCGATCAAAGCGGCAACGTCCGACGATGCTGTAACGCTCCGGCAACAACTCGCCGAATGTTACGCAATGCTGTTGCGTTACCTGCACGCAAACCCGGAAATGCGGGGTGACGCCACCGTCGCGGCGATCAAAAACGACATTGCCCGCACTGAAGCCCTGTGCCAGAAATGGGTGTCACACACCACTGCTACGATTTCCGACGCTAAGGTTGCTGACACAGCGATTGACGGCACTGCACCGAAGCCGGTGATGCTATTGACGCACCGTGTCGGGCCGCAGCTTGATATTGCGGCGGATGTTTCGCCCGATGGCGTGTCCGTAACAAGCAATCCCGAACGGCTGTTCGTCAGTTTCGCCAACCAAAACGTTTACGCGATCCATCCGGTAACGGGAACGATTGCCTGGCGGCATCATGTCGGCCAACTGGGGATTGGCCGCAATGCGCCGCTGATCATTCCCGGCTTGCCGAACAATAACACCTTGCTGGCCGATGAGCGAACCAGCGCATTGCACATGGTTGACACAGCCACCGGTACGGAACGCTTCCGGCTCTCGCTGGGTGAAACCGCTTTCATCAACCCGCAACCGATGTGGCCGGTCAATTTCGTGACAACGCCCGGTGGGAAACTCATGCTCGTCAACCTGGCAAACGGTGAACGGCTTGGGCACATCGACCTGATGCAAGAGGCGAATGCTCCGCCGGGTTACGATCCCGAACGGCAATTGGTCGTGCAACCGGCACAGCATTCGGCCTTACACGTTTTTCGTTATGACGCTCAGGCGAATGTGCCGCTGACGAATATCGGCATCATACCGACGGGGCACCTTGCCGGTACGATTTGTTCCGCCCCGGTAATACACAAGGGGTACTTGCTTGTTGCCGAACAAACCGCTCCGACGCGTTCGACGATCAAGGTGTTTGTCCCAAGTGCAGACGGCCAAGCCGTGCCGTGGTCGGACGAACCGGTGCAAGTGATTTCGCTCGACGGTTTGGTCAAATCGCCGCCGCTTGTCAATGACAACGACCTTTTATACATGGCCGAACGCGGCGACGTCAAGTTGCTTTCTTACACCGGCAACGACCCAACGAAACCGTATCAAGTCATCGCCGAAGGCCGCATCGACGACTCGCAAAAACGCGGCGAAATCGTGTCGGGACGTTTTGCCTCCCTTGTCGGTCGCAGCCTTTGGGTGGCCGACAATCGCTTGCAGCATTTCGAGGTGCAACCGTCACGCAGCCGTCTGATTTCGCAATCTGTCCCGCCGACGCCGGACATGGTCACACAATCGCCGCTCGAAATCGCCGACAACCACCTGATACAAACCTTTGTCGATCCGGTCTTGGGCGGTACGGTCGCGCGGTCTTTTGCGCTGTCGAATCTTGCGAATCGCTGGCAAACCGAGTTCGGCGAAAGCGTATTGGCTCAACCCGTCGTGTACGATACCACTACCGGCGACGGCACTTTGCATTTGGCGACCGTCACCGGCAAATTGTATGACATCCCGATTGACGCCTTAACGATGCAGCGTGACACAACCTTATACAATACGGAAACGTACATGCGGCAACGTGTCGCTTCCGGTACGCTGACCGAACCGGTGACCGACCTCGTACCGCTCGAAAACGGACGCGAAGTGTTGTGCTGCATCTCGCCGGACACGGCAATGACCAACCTGCCGTCCTCGTCGACGATTCGCGTATATGACGGCAATTCGCCGCAATCGCAAATTCGCGCGATCACCGTTCCGGCGCCGTTGACAAGTTGCGTCGTACCGCTCGGACAAGGCATCGTTGTGCCGCTTGCGAACGGGCAACTCGCGTTTTATTCGCCCATTGACGGCACGGTCGTCGGCAACCCCTTCGTCACGCCCCGCACGCAAAACGCCCCGCCGCAATGGTCGCCCATGACGCGGGTTCAGGAAGCCATTTTAATCGGCGACGCAAACGGTCTGTTGCGGCAAATCGAACTTGTCACGCAAAACAACCGCCCGGCATTGGTGATGACGAAATCGCTGCAACTCCCCATTGCAATTACGGCGAAACCGCTTGTGTGCGGAAGCAATATCATTGTCGCCGACAACGCCGGGCGTCTGTTGCTGTTCGATGACGACCAATTGACCGCCGAAGGCAAGGTGTTGCAACCGCCTGATTCTACAACCGACGTTCCTTACCAGACGTGGGAATCGGACAGCCCGATTGTTTGGGGACCCTTTGCTTGCGGTACTGACGCCGTCATTGCCGTAACGGAGCGAAACACCCTGGTTGCCATTGCCAATACCGATCAGTCGGTTGCATCGCGCCGTGCAACACTCAACGAACAGCCGCTCGAATATGGTTTGCCGGTCGGCCGGCCTATCATGCTGAATGAAACGCAGTTGTTGTTCATCACCCGCAAAGGGACGCTCGTGCGTTACGACCACTCGCAAGGCACGCTGATCCCGATGATCGAAACCGGCGTCACGCCAAGTTGCGGGCCGGTTGTCATCGGCGACAAGATCATCGTCATCGGAGTCGATGGTGCGATTTATGCGTTTTGAAAGAATGTTGCCATGCTCACATATTGGCCGGAATTATTGGTACCAACTCTTGAAACTTGCGGCCGATTGCGTAAAATAATATTCAACGATAAGTCAAGAAACCACCTTATGAAACATCATCGGCATGGGCAAGAAAAAAGATCAATTTCGATAATATGTGGGTGTTTTATCTCACACGGAGACACAGAGAACATTCTCTCCGCTCTGTGTGAAACCACAATTTTAGGTTGGTAGTGTACTTCAACGAACTCGAAACAGAAATCCAGGAAACCATCGGAGGTCACATGATGCCAACGATAGCGCAAATGTTTATTGACAGAGGAATTGAGCAAGGAATTGAATTAGGCCTTACACAAGGTGAAGCCAAAGGCAAAGTCGAATTGATTCTGTTGATCCTGACCAAGCATTTCAAGACTGTCCCTCAATTGGTACAAGACAGGCTCCTTGCCCTGACTGATCTCCAGGAGCTGAACCAACTGGCCGACTTTGCACTGGACTGCAATTCGATGGCCGAGTTTAAAAATGCCTTGAGAAAATAGTTGCCCCTTCGCACAGCAAAGCCACCAACCCCATCGTATAACCCATGCACAAAATCCGAACCATTTTGCTATCGTCTCTGACAATTTACTTTGTGCTGATCGCCGTCGGTTTTGCCGATGATGCACAAAAAGTTGCCCCAAAGCCACTTGCTTTTCTGTTCAAGAGCGGTGAGGACGGATATCACACCTTCCGTATTCCGGCCATGACCGTGACCGTCAAGGGAACTGTACTGGCCTTTGCCGAGGGACGCAAAAACACCGGCTCGGATACCGGCGATATTGATCTGGTACTCAAGCGGTCAACCGACGGCGGCAAAACTTGGAATCCGCTGCAAGTGGTGTGGGACGATCAGGACAACACTTGCGGTAATCCGGCACCGGTGGTTGATCTTGAAACCGGTACGGTCTTTTTGCACATGACCCGAAATCTGGGCGTTGACCGCGAACCGCAAATCATCGACCGGACCAGTCAGGATACCCGTCGTGTCTTTGTCACCCAGTCCACCGACGACGGTGTCACCTGGACTACCCCAATGGAAATCACAATCGATGTGAAACAGGACAATTGGACATGGTATGCCACCGGACCCTGTCAGGGAATACAAATCGCTCATGGTCCGTACAAAGGCCGGTTGGTCATTCCCTGCGATCACATCGAAGCGGATAGTCATAAGTATTTTTCGCATGTCATCTATTCCGACGATCACGGGAAAATGTGGGAATTGGGCGGCACCACGCCGGTCGATCAGGTCAACGAATGTACGGTGGCCGAAATTGCGGACGGAAAGTTGCTCTTGAACATGAGGAATTACGACCGTACCCAAAAAACCAGAAAAACGGCCGTCAGTAACGACGGTGGAATCACTTGGGGCGATTTTCAAGCGGATACGGTTCTTGTGGAGCCGATTTGTCAGGCGGCCATGCACCGTTATTCCTTGAGTCAGGATGGCATAAGCAGACTGCTGTTCACCAACCCCGCCGATGTCGAAAAGCGATGCAACATGACCTTGCGTCTGAGTTACGATGATGGTGCAAGTTGGTCAAAATTCATGGTGTTGCATCCCGGCCCGGCGGCCTATTCGGATGTGATCAAATTGCCGAACGGTGATATTGGTTGCTTCTATGAAGCAGGATATGAGCGTCCTTATGAAGGAATTGTCTTTGAAACAATAAGGTTGCTTGACATTGAAAATTAAATTGTCGAACTGCTTGAGAGTCTCAACCAATACGACCGTTCGTTTACCAGCGGCTCTGATTAATGCCTTGGCCGGGTGCGAGTCGGCGACCTCCTCTTGATTGATTTCATGTTGTTGTTGTTTTGTCATCTTTTTGGACACAACGGGCAACCGGCTCGTTATTGGCCAACAGACCAAGGTACTTTGCAATCGCGGCGACACCGTGCTTACAAAAATAACCAACGGGACAGGAGCAGTCGGAATGAATATTGAACGTGCCCTTTTTCTTGTCTTCCGATAGTGCCACAAGCGTATGGTAGTTGTCCGTTCCCCAAACGGCGACGGTCGCGGCACAAGGGAGCAATGCGACCCGCAACCCGTCGCCCTACCACTGCGCGTCACAGGGTGACGCGGCTAACTGTTTACTCTGCGATCTGATTTCCGCTCCGTTACCGTCGCCGCTCCGATCACTTATTATTAATCGTCACGCCGGGCCACATATCGGTGCGGAACGGGCAGACGGGGAGGTCATTCGAGCCGTACAGGTTGCACGCCGGATCATTCGCCCAGGCGTAGCGCACGGCCACGGGATTCGGCACTTCCGGCGACGAAACGATCACCCTGTTGCCTTCAATGACCGCGTCGGCAACGTAAAACTTCCGGTCGGTGCCCGCGATGATAAACCCGTCTACCGTACCGCCATCTTTGGTTTTAAGACTGCCACCGATTATCACAAAGTTGATAATCGCTTTGTCGTCTTTGACCGACATTGACTGGAACCTTGGGCTGTAAGCAGCAAACAACGGACGATTATCAATCTGCCTACCACTTTCCCCCGAAATCCGAACTTCCGGATAATCTCTCGCCAAGGCCATAAGTGCCAACCGCTTTCCCACATCTTGCTTATTGCGAGGGTGGATGTCTTTCGAGTCGCCGATGTCGATGATGACCGCCTGGCCGGTGTTGCGGAGGTTGAGCGTCATCGTCTGGGCTTCGCGGAGTTCCGCCCAGTCACTTTGGCCGAGCACCTTGTCGCCGTCGGGATTGAAATTCGCCAATTGCACGAAGTAGAACGGGAAATCGCCCTGTCCCCAGACCTCACGCCAGGTTTA
>Ga0082212_10011516_pt1 | contig 11219 bp, 7 predicted proteins | sample TergutNt197P3_FD_71548 | JGI IMG/M metagenome (GOLD analysis project Ga0082212, IMG submission 71548) | Neocapritermes taracua P3 segment gut microbial communities from Petit-Saut dam, French Guiana - Nt197 P3 | ecosystem: Host-associated > Arthropoda: Insects > Digestive system > Gut ... | reverse complement strand
TCCGCTTCGGGGATATGGCCGCCGGTATTCTCAAAGGAGATGAGCGTGTGCATCTCCTCGTTTTCAAACCGAACGGATATGCTGCCTAAATCACCGTATTTAACGGCGTTTTCGGTGATATTGTCACAAACCTCCGCAAACCTGTTAGGATCGGCCAGCACAAGGATATCATTCATAGGCGGCTCAACGCGGCAATCCATTTTCAACAGGCTGACCCTGTTTTTCACCGTCGTTTCAACGGCCTGATATAGCAGGCTTATATACTGCCCGGAAGCGTCAACGGCAATTTCCTCGATGGCATTGACCGAAGACGCCAGCAGATCGTCCGTCAGCCGTTCGATGGTAACGGTTTTACCGATGATCACTTCCAGCGCGTCCTGTATTCCCTCCTGTGTATCGTACACGCCGTCTTTGATCGCCAAGCTGTAGGTTTTGATGGAGGAGAGCGGCGTTTTGATGTCGTGGCTCAAGCCGGCGACCAAGGTTTTCCGTTCTTTTTCTAGGCTTAGGTTGATGTTTTTCTGTTCGTCCAATTTCGCGCGCAACATATCCAGCCCCCATAAAAAGGGCTGAAACAGTTTGCCTTTAACCTGCGGCGTGTTATATTGAAAATGCCCCTTTGCCAGCCGGCCGGGAATTTCCGACATGGCGCGGAGCGGTTTGACGATATCGCGCTGCGCCTTGATGAGCACAAACAATGCCGTCAAAGGCGCCAGGCTCAATAGGATGATTGCCGGCAGACGGCTTTGCCTTTTGGGCGTTATATTGAATTGGCCGAACAGCTCCGGCGGTATTTCCCGGCCCTCCGCCGCCAGCCGTACCAACTCCCCGTGCAGCCGGTTGATTTCGATCCTATGGCTGCTGTCGGGTTCCGGGTCATATACAAACAGCAGCCCCAATGAAAGGATCCAAAAAGCAACTACCGCCGCGATATATTTCTTCATCGGCAGCCCTCATACCGGTATCCCACGCCCCATACGGTCACAATGCGCTTGAAGCCTTTCGGATTGGCTTCGATCTTCTCGCGCAGTTTGCCTATATGGACTGTCAGCGTGGACGGTTCGCTTTCACTCTCCACTCCCCACACGGTATTGAGCAAAAACTCCTTGCTCAATACCCGCCCGCGGTTCTCCAAAAAGAGTTTGAGCAGGTCAAACTCTTTCGCCGTAAGGGCCAGCAGCGTCTTGTCTAAGAAAACCTCTTTGGAAGCGGTATTCAACCGCAGATCCCCGTCGGACAGTTCGCTGATATACCCGCCCATGCTGCGGCGCATCTGCGCATTGACCCGGGCCACCAGTTCTTTGACCGAATACGGTTTTACCAGATAATCATCCGCGCCGAGATTCAGCCCCAATATCCGGCTCTCCTCGTCGTTTTTGGCGCTGACGATGATAATGGGGACATTTTTTCGCTTGCGGACAGCTTCGCAGATAGCAAAGCCGTCCGGGCCGGGGAGAATAATGTCCAAAATGAGGAGTTCGATGTTGTTCGTGAGCAAAAACCGCGCGGCTTCGCCGCCGTCTGAAATAATGGATACATCGTATCCCTCATTTTCAAGATAGCGCCTCGTAACCGCCGCCAGTTCCCGCTCATCCTCGACGATGAGTATCCGCGCGATATTACCACCCCATATCGAACAACCATCCGGACAGATTTGCTTCGCGTTCCTTTACGTCTGTTTCTCTATACTTCCCTAAATTATACTCGCCCTTGATGTTGCCGTCAACCATATACAGCACCCGCTCGGTTTTGGCGGCGACTTTGGCGTCGTGCGTGACGGTCATGATCGTTGTGCCGGTTCTGTTGATGCCCAGCAGCAGCTCCATGATTTCGGCGGCGGCCTTGGAATTGAGCGCCCCGGTCGGCTCGTCGGCAAATACGATCGCCGGGTCATTGATCAGGGCGCGGCAGATCGCCGTGCGCTGCAGCTCGCCGCCGGAGGCTTGCGTGATATCGTTATCCGCAAGCTTCACGATACCTGTGCGTTTGAGCAGCGCGGTCGCGTCGGCGTTGACCTCTTTGCGGCTCTTCTTCTTTGCCATATAAGCCGACACGATGACATTGTCCATGATTCCCAGGTTTTTCAAAAGATATATATGCTGGAAGATAAAGCCCATCTTATTCAGCCGCAGCTCCGCCATTTGGTTTTCATTCAGCCCCGCAAGCTCCTGGCCATCGAACACCACGCTCCCGGCGGTCATTTTGTCCATCCCGCTCACGCTGTACAGCAGCGTGGATTTGCCGGAGCCGGACGGCCCCATGACGGAGATGAACTCGCCCTTTTCGATGTTGAAGCTCACGTTGCGAAGGACGTGGTTCTGCCGCTTGTTGATGACATAGGTTTTGCACAGGTCTTTGACCTCTATGATTGCGTTCATGTTATGTTTCCTCCTATTCGGCGTTGATTTGGGATATGGATATTTTGCGGATCGCCCGGCATCCGAGCAGGGCCGTGACGAGTACCGCCGCAAGCAAAATCAGCGGAAGCACGGCATATACCTCCGCGGGATTGATCATGAAATAAACCACAGGAGCGCCCAACGCGGCAAACACTAGGCTGATAATCCTCTCGCCCGCAATGTTCGCCAACAGCATCCCGGCGACAATCCCGGCGGCCAGGATTAAACCCACGCGTGTAAAATACTGCGTTCGGATATGCTTTTGGGCAAACCCAAGGCTTTTCATCACGGCGACTTGAGATGTTTCCTTCGCCGTCAGCATCTTGATAAACAGCGCGGTGATCAGCGCCGAGACAAGCACGGCGACAATAATCAGCAACAGGCTGATTGTTTTCAGTTGGCGCACGATTTCGCCGACATTATGCTCGCTCTCCTCTTGCAAGGTGGAGAATGTTGCGCCGCCGATCTGTTTCCTGTACTCCAATACCTTCTCCGCCGCGTCGACATTCACATTGATGTGGAACCTTCGGTAAAAAATATCATGCAGCCCCTGTTCGAGGCATGATCTCATGGAACGCCCGCCGTCGGAGACATCCGGGAAAATGCCGCTGACGAGCATAGGCTGTTCCTTCCCGTCGATTTCAAGGGTTATGCTATCCCCCACAGCTTTCCCTATATCCTGCGCCAGCAAATGCGAAAGCGCGATTTCGTTCGGCAGCCGCGGCGGCGTCCCTTGAGAATAATGCGGGGGAAACAGGGTTTGATCACCCAGGAAAGTTCGGAATATCTGTGTTGTGCCGTCGCTATGTTTCAGTTTATACCACTCCGCTGTGTAAAGCGCCCATTCCGTAATGTCAGCATCGCCGGACAGCAGCTTCTCCAAATTTACCATGTCCTCCTCGCCGACGTAGCCGATAATATCGGATACCGGCATACCCGTATATTGCATGGATTCCGGCGCCGCAAAGGTGTTTTTCACGTTTGTGGGCAAAACGCAAATGAAGGCGCACAGCAGATAGACGATGAACAGCAGTGTATATGTTTTTAGCCGGATCAGAACTTCTTTCAGGCCGATAAAGAAGTTCACGTTTAACCGGCGGCGCCGCGACAGCGACAGCCATTTGCGCTGGCTGTATGTCTCCCCGATATTGCCCGCGCGGATCGCGTCGATGACCGTCATCTTTCCAATACGCCGCAGGGTGAGCAGGCAAAACATCAGGATCACGGCCAATATCAGTATGACGCTGCCGGCCGACGCGAGGATCCCTGCCGCGCCATTAGTGGGCGCGCCTAAATATAACAGGATATTGGCGTTCAATATCCGTAACAGCAGTTGCCCTAAAATCAGCCCTAAGACGGACGCGGCGGAAGACAGAAGGATGTATTTCGACAGATACAGCCGTATGATATGAGATAGCTTGAAGCCGATGGCCTTCATCACGCCGATCTCACGGAAATCCTCCTCAATGGTGGACAGGATCGTATACCGGAGCGTCAAAAACGCGACCAACACCAGGAGTATGCTGCATAAGAGTACAAGGGCGATGACAATGCCGCTTGAGATGCCGTACGCCAGAAGGATCAGCGGCCTGTCCACAAAAAAGCTGTTTTGCGGCATATCGGAACTCTGCATCCCTTTGGCGAAATCGCTTAATTGATCCTCAGAGTGCAGCACAAAGGAAAACGCTGTGGTGACGCCCGCTCCCATGCGCTTCATCTCGGCGCAATCGTGTTCCGACAGAACGAGCCGTTTGGCGTCCATCAGATCGCCTCCTAAGATGGGGTCGCGTACGAAAGCGCTGACGGTAAAGTCTTTTTGATAACCATCAAAGCTGACTGTCAGCGTGTCCCCAACTTTTACGTCCGTCCGCTGCGCGAACAGCAGAGGCAGCGCAATCTGTCCGTCTTGGACGGTGACAGGCTCGTTTTCAAGCGTTAATAAGAGGTCAATGGCCTCGTTTTGCGCAATACATGACGTCCAATATTTTCCGAAGTCCAGCGCTTCGGCGCTTCCGTTCAAGAAAAAGCTTACGTCTCCGGGATCGAGGATTTCCACAGCCGACCATTCCTTGATGGTTGGGTTTCCCTGTGTCCACTGCCGCACATAATCTTCATCGTACGGCCCATTGTGAATTTGCATATAATGCGGCGTGTTGGCCGCCCGGAACATTGTGTCCATCGCCCCGGTCAACGACAGGAACATCCGGCTCCCCGCCGCCGCCAGTGTCGCGGCCAGCAGCATGAACGCGAACAGGACGATCGTGATGACCTTCTTGCGCTTGTAGTCTTTTACAAGCATTTTCAAATACACTGAGTACCACCTCCGGGACCCATTGTAAAGCACCAAATATAAAATAATCCTAAAGTCTGAAAACTTTTATCCCTCACATTATATCATAATCCGGCGGTTGGCAGCCAACGAGCGCGGAATATTTGATTTGGACTGCCCGCGCGTGTGCAGGGCAACGACGGCGTTATATTCCGGCGCGGTAAAAGAAACGGCGTTGCTCTTGCTGATGACGCCGATGATTTCGTTGTCCCATTTCAGCCAGCGGCTGCCGAACACGCAAGCGTCAAATCAGCTGTTGACAAACTGTTTTGTCTTCTATATACTAATATGTATCACACTGAACTACAAAGGAGCAAGCCGATATGGACATATACAGAATGAGAAACGCGATCCAGTCAGGCAAGTCTATCCACGACCTGCCGCTGCGCGTCACGTTCTACGCGAGGGTGTCCACGGGCTCGGACGAGCAGGCCCACTCGCTGCAAAATCAAATCCGCTACTACTCCGATTTCATCGGCGGCCATGCCCGCTGGACCTATGTGGAAGGCTACGTCGACGAGGCCTTGAGCGGAACCAGCGTCGCCAAGCGGGAGTCCTTTTTGAAGATGATCGAGGACGCGAAGCTGGGGAAGTTTGATTTCATCGTGACCAAGGAGATCAGCCGCTTCAGCCGCAACACCCTTGACAGCATCAAGTATACCCAAGACTTGCTGGCCGCCGGGGTCGGGGTGCTGTTCCAATCGGACAACATCAACACCCTGATGCCGGATTCGGAGCTGCGGCTGACCATCATGTCCAGCATCGCCCAGGACGAGGTGCGGAAAATCTCCGAACGCGTGAAGTTCGGGTTCAAACGGGCCATCGAAAAAGGCGTCGTGCTGGGCAACAGCAAAATATGGGGCTATACCAAGCAGGACGGAAAGCTGGCCATCGACGAAAAGGAAGCCGAAATGGTGCGGCAGATTTTCACGCTGTACGCGACGCGGGGCATGGGGATGCGCTCCATCAGCACATGGCTCACCGAAAACGGATACCGCAACAGCAACGACAACGGGTTTTCGTTTTCCACCATCAAGGGTATTCTGACCAACCCAAAATACATGGGGTACTACTGCGGGAACAAGACCCATAAGTACGACTATAAACTCAGCGACCGCGTGGAACTGGACGAATCGGAATGGGTGATGTACAAGGACGAGGAAAACGTGCCGCCGATCGTTTCGGAGGAAATCTGGCAAAAAGCCAACACGATCCTGAAAGCGCGGAGCGCGAAGCAGTCCTCCGAGGATAAGACCAGTTATCAGAACAAATACGTTTACAGCGGCAAGATCATCTGCGGCGTACATAACGCGCCCTACTATAGGACTGCGTACCACTACAAATCCGGCCCTAAAGAGGTCTGGCAATGCAAGGAGTATTCCGCCAAAGGCAAGGCGGGCTGTGTTTCCCCGACCGTCTACACTGCCGAGATTGACCGGATCATGAAAGACGCTTACAGCACGCTCATCAAAGAGCGGACAAGCATCATTCACGATCTAGTCAAAATCTACTCCACCATCGGCAATGAATCCAAAATCAAAGAAGATATAGCCAAGTCAAAGGTGCAAATCAGCGAAATTATCAAGAAAAAGGACAAGCTGTTAGACCTCAGCATCAAGGGCCATTTGACTGACGAGGAATTCGCCCAGCGGAACCGCCAGTTCAATGTGGAGATCGAAAGCCTGGAAGCGCGGATCGCGAATTTTGAGGAGGAAGAACAGAAGAACAAAGAAATCTCAATGACAGTGGAGACGCTGAGAAAACTGATCGCCGACGAGCTTGACTTTAGCGAGGGCTTTGACAACACCATAGTCGACGCCCTGCTGGACAGGATCGAAGTCCACAAGACCGAGGACAAAAACATAATCAATCTCAAAGTCTTCTTCAAGGTTTTGAACGAGGAGATGAAGTACCGGATCACAAGAGGTTCAAGTACTTCTGTTTGTCCCGTGCCATCCATATGATCCGCGCGTCTATCGAGACGGAAGTCAACCCGATCATGGGCGCGGAACGCCAGAGCGAGGACTTGATCCGCTATATGCTGGCGGAGTTCGACGACCAGCCCGAAAAGCTGTGGAGCAGCAATATTTTCGGAAAATCCCTGCACGAGCTGGTCAATGAGGGCCTGTCCGGCAAGGTCAAGCGGATGCCCGAGGACGCGCGCCAAAAGTTACAGGAAACACTGCAGCGGATTATCAACGAGGGCAGCGGCGGGCTGATCTGCATCATTCTATAGCAGGGTTATGGAAAAAACGGGGCCGGCGCGTCATTCGCGCCGGCCTTGGGTTTGTTATTTGATCTATGACCCCAGCATCCTCTTGGCGTCTCCCAAAAAATACAGTGAACCGCAGAACAGCACCACATCGTCCCCGCCCGCTTCTTGGAAAGCTAAGTCTATCGCCTCCCGCAGGGTGGACGCCTCGGCGGTCTTGCAGTGGGCGCGGGCGGCTTCGGCAATCCGCGAAGCCGGGACAGGCTGGCCGCGCGCCTCAAAGCCGTCGAAGGCGATCAGCGCCGCGCTCCGCCGGGCGATCGGCGTCACGCAGGCCGCGCAGTCTTTGTCGCCGCTCAGGCCCATCACGGACACGACGCGGCGGCCCGGCAATAAATCGTCGATGGCGGCGGCCAAAGCCGCGATTTTCGCGGTGTTGTGCGCGCCGTCCAAAAGGCAGAGCGGCTTTTCGCGCACCGCCTCCAGTCGCCCCGCCCACGTGACCGACGCCAACCCCCGGCGGATATCGTCCGGGGTGATCGCCCATGCTTCCAGACAGCGCGCCCCCTCGATGGCGGTCAGCGCGTTTTGGATCTGGTGCGCGCCGGACAGCGACAGCGTATAGGCTTCGCCCCGGTAGAGAAAATCAGAGCCGTCCAGCCGCATTTCTACTTTTTGATAATCCGCCTCGTCCGGCTGGCGCAGCTCACAGCCGTTTCGCCGCGCCGTTTCGCCGATCACGCCCATGGTGCGCCGGTCCTGCCGCGGGCAGACGACGACGGGCACGCCGGGCTTGACGATCCCCGCTTTCTCCGCGGCGATGGCCTCGACCGTATCCCCCAGCACCTTCGTGTGATCCAGCGAGATCGGCGTGATGATCGAAACAAGCGGCCGCGCCAGCACGTTTGTCGCGTCGAAGCGGCCCCCAAGGCCCACCTCGATGACGGCGGCGTCCACGCCCTCGCGCGCGAAATACAAAAAGCCCAGGGCGGTCACAAATTCAAACTCCGTCACGCACACGCCCTGGGAGGCCAAGCGCTCCGTGTGTCCCTTCAATTCATCGGTCAGGCAGTACAGCGCGTCCGGCGGGATCGGCTCAAGGTTGATCTGCATCCGCTCGTTAAAGGTTTCCACGCCGGGCGAGACAAACAGGCCCACGCGCAAGCCGTGCGCGCGCAGGATCGCGGCCAGCATCGCGGCGGTGCTTCCCTTGCCGTTCGTCCCGGCGATGTGGACGGCTTTTAGCTTGTCCTGCGGGTTGCCGCACAGCTCCAGCAGGGCCCGGATGCGCGCGAAACCCGGCTGGGAGCCGAAGACCCGCAAGCTGTGGATATATTGGATCGCGTCGTCTGTCTTCACAGGGCAGTCAAGCTTTCTCTCAAATTCTTCGCCAGCTCTATGGCCGTTTCCAGCTTCTCGCGCTCGGCGGCCACGACGCGCCCGGGGGCCTTGCCCGTAAACCCGGGGTTGGCCAGCTTCGCTTCCAACGCGGCGATCTCCTTTTGCGCGGCGTCCAGTTCTTTGGTCAGGCGTTTGCGCTCGGCGTCGAGGTCGACCAGCTCGGCCAGCGGGATATACACCGTCGCCGCGCCGGTGACGCACTGCACCATGCCGGACGCGTCCTCCGGCGGCGCGTCCAGCAAGCGGACTTCCTGCGCGGAGGCGAGCTTTTGCAGGTACGCCGCGCCCTCTTCAAAGATTTCCGGCTCCTTGGTCCAAATCAGCAGGCTGGCCTTTTTGGAGGGCGGCACGTTCCTGTCGGCCCGGCGCGCGCGGACGCCGCGGATGACCTCAATGATCTTCTCCATGCGGTCATGCTCGTCGGGGAACTCCATGCGCGAGTCCGCTTGCGGCCACGCCGCGCGGATCAGCGCCGCTGACTCGTCAAAGCGTTTGCCGCTGACCATCGACACCGCGCTCTGATGCGGCAGCGACTGCCACAGCTCCTCCGTGATGAACGGCATAAACGGGTGCAGCAGTTTCAGCGCGCACGACAGCGCATAGCACAAAATCTGCTCGGCAGTCTGGCGGACGCCGCCCCCGGGACGCGCGCCGCCCCCGGGACGCGCGTCGGCATCCGCGGTGTCTGCCAAGCGCGGCTTGCACAGCTCGATATACCAGTCGCAGAAATCGCTCCAAAAATAGTCGTACAGCTTCGCGGCGGCGATGCCCAGCTCGTACTTGTCCATGTTCTCGGTGACTTCGCGGATCAGGTCGTTCAGGCGCGTCAGTATCCACATGTCGGGCAGCTCCAGATGCTCGGGCAGCTCCCATGTTTCCTCATGCAGGTTCATCAGCACAAAGCGCGAGGCGTTCCAGAGCTTGTTGGCGAAATTGCGCATGGCCTCGCATTTCTCGGGCGAGAAGCGGATATCCGCGCCGGCGCTGTTGCCGTTGACGATATACATGCGCAGCGCGTCCGCGCCGTACCGGTCGATGACCTCGGACGGGTCCACGCCGTTGCCGGCGGACTTGCTCATCTTCTTGCCGTGCTGGTCGCGGATCAAGCCATGGATATACGCCGTGCGGAACGGCACGTCGCCCATATGCTCCATGCCGGAGAAGATCATGCGGGACACCCAGAAGAAAATGATGTCATACCCCGGGCAGATGACCCCGGTCGGGTAGAAATACTCCAAATCCGGCGTCCGGTCGGGCCAGCCGAATAGCGAAAACGGCCACAGCGCGGAGGAGAACCAGGTGTCCAGCACGTCCGGGTCCTGCGCGATTTTTGTGCTTTGGCAGAAATCGCATTTGTCGGGGTCGGTGCGGGAAACGGTGATATGCGCGCACTCCGCGCACGTCCACGCGGGGATGCGATGGCCCCACCAAAGCTGGCGGGAGATGCACCAGTCGCGCACGTTCTCCATCCAGTTCATGTACACCTTGGTAAACCGGTCCGGCACGAATTTCATGCGCCCGTCGCGCACGACCTCCATGGCCGGTTCCGCCAGCGGCTTCATTTTGACAAACCACTGCGCGCTGTCCATCGGCTCGACGGTCGTGGAGCAGCGGTAACAGGAGCCGACATTGTGGACATGCGCCTGTTTGCCCTCCAGCAAGTCCTGAGCGGTCAGGTCGCGCAGGACGGCCTTGCGCGCCTCTTCGCGGTCAAGCCCCTCGTAGGGGCCGCCGTTGGCGTTGACGACGGCCTTGCCGTCCAGCACGGGGATATGCTCTAAATCATGGCGCGCGGCGACCTCGAAGTCGTTCGGGTCGTGGCTCGGCGTGATCTTCACACAGCCGGTCCCGAAGTCTTTGTCCACGTATTCGTCGGCAATGATCGGGATCTCGCGGCCCAGAAGCGGCAGGATCAGCGTCTTGCCGATCATCACACGGTAGCGGTCGTCGTCCGGGTGGACGGCCACGGCGGTATCGCCCAGCATGGTTTCCGGGCGCGTCGTGGCGACGGTCACGTGCCCCGAGCCGTCTTTCAGCGGGTAGCGGATGCGCCACAAGGCCCCCTCGCGCTCCTCGTAGTCGACCTCGGCGTCACTCAAGGCGGTCGAGCATTTGGGACACCAATGGATGATGCGGCGGCCCTTGTAGATCAAACCCTTTTTATACAGCGTGACGAACGCCTCGCGCACGGCGCGGGAACAGCCCTCGTCCATCGTGAAGCGTTCGCGGCTCCAGTCGCAGGACGTGCCGAGGAGGCGCAGCTGCTTGGTGATGCGGTCGCCGTACTTGTCCTTCCACTCCCAGACGCGCTCCAAAAACTTCTCGCGTCCGAGGTCGTGGCGGGTCAGCCCCTCTTCCGTGCGAAGGGCTTCCTCCACGCGGATTTGCGTGGCGATCCCGGCGTGGTCGGTCCCGGGGACCCACAGCGCGGCAAAGCCCTGCATCCTCTTAAAGCGGATGATGATGTCTTGCAGCGTATTGTCAAACGCGTGGCCCAGATGCAGCTGTCCGGTCACGTTCGGCGGCGGGATGACAATGGAAAACGGCTCTTTCTTCGGGTCAACATCCTGCTTGAAATAGCCGCCGTCCTCCCACATCGCGTAGATTTTCGTTTCCACCGTTTTGGGGTCGTAAGCCTTTGTCAGTTCTTTCGGCATGGGAACATTCTCCTTGTTTTCGGAATAGGAAAATGATATCATAGATTGGGAAGGAATTCAACCGTTGGGGGAGCTTTTACCGTTTGCCCGTCCGGCTGTTGGTTTTTTTAGTTTTCAGGCGATTTCTGGAGGAGGTCTCCTCCAGACCACCCACTGGGGAACCTACGGTTCCCCAGCCCCCTCCCTGGGTTATACGGGGGTTTAGGTTTTTGTTCAGGCAA
>Ga0082212_10011515_pt1 | contig 11219 bp, 15 predicted proteins | sample TergutNt197P3_FD_71548 | JGI IMG/M metagenome (GOLD analysis project Ga0082212, IMG submission 71548) | Neocapritermes taracua P3 segment gut microbial communities from Petit-Saut dam, French Guiana - Nt197 P3 | ecosystem: Host-associated > Arthropoda: Insects > Digestive system > Gut ... | reverse complement strand
GATTGCCGCATTCCTCGGCAAGAATTCCTACGAGTTCTTTGGTTTTGGTTGTGTTCATGTGAATATCTCCTTATTTTTTACTATGGAGATTATTGACATTTACACAAGGGTTTATACAGTCTCGATAATGCTGTTTTAGAATATTTTATAGATTTTGTATAACCTTATATTCCGCCCTACGGGGCGGACTTCCTCAGTTTCTATTATTCTGTGAAGCAATAAACTTCACTTGCTCTGAAACAATCTCCTTTTGCAAATCGTTCATTCCTCTGAATCGTGTTAATAACAAGAGTTCTTCTTGATTCATTATGCTTGAAGACTCAAACTCAAGCAAGTAATCCGGCGTAACATCAAGAATTGTAGCAATAGACTTCAAAAGCGAATAATCCGGCTCATGACCTCTCTTTATATACCCATTTAACGTAGTAGTGGGAATATTTAATTTATCCGCTAATTCTTTCTGCGACATACCCCGCGCTTCAAGCGTTTGTAAAATCATTTCGCCTATGTTCATGCTGCGTCCCCTTATCGTTTTATTGCCTATTATAAAGGGGATTACAAAATTATTCTATAAAAATACTTATATTTGGCATTTGCGTATTGATATATACCAAAAAATAGTATATAATGATTTGTAGATACTATGACCGTCCCTGTATAATATAGCGATAAGTTAAACGAAAGGACGGTGTTCAAATGGCTTTATACGGCTACGCCCGTGTTTCGACGCGGGAACAAAATGAAATTCGGCAGCTTATCGCTTTACAGGAATTCGGGATTGATGAGGGAAATGTCTTCCTCGATAAACAATCCGGCAAAGACTTTCAACGGAAAGCATATCAGAAGCTGCTGAAAAAACTAAAACCAGATGATACTCTCGTGATGAAAAGCATTGACAGGCTCGGGCGTGACTACGGTGAAATCTTGGAGCAGTGGCGGGTGATTACTAAGGAAAAGCAGGTTGCCATCGTGATTCTCGACATTCCGTTGCTTGATACTCGGCAAAAAGAACGTGACTTGACAGGTACGTTCATCGCTGATTTAGTGCTGCAGATTCTGTCATATGTAGCTCAGACTGAGAGAGAGTTCATCAGGCAACGACAAGCAGAGGGGATTACTGCTGCTAAAGCAAGAGGGGTCAAGTTCGGAAGACCTGCAATGGAGCGACCTGTGAATTTTGAAAAGGTGCTTGAATCGTGGAACAATGGGGAAATATCGGCACGGGAAACGGGTAGAAGGCTTGGGGTGAATTATAAGACATTTCAAGCTTGGGCAAAAAAGTAGACTTTAATACTCATAGCGTTTTGACGATTTAGGTCATAGTATCAATGTGAGCTGTGGTTTTGTTTTAACCGTTCACAGCCCACATTCAAAGATTATAGCAGAATTTTTGAGTAATGTCAATATTCTTTGAAGAAAAAAGTCTACTTTAATAACCACTAAACGCGGGGGCGTTTAATGATAAAAAATTTATTTGGGAGGATGTAATCATGGGATTATTCGACAAAGCAAAAGAACTCGCAAAATCAGGAGCAGAGGCAGCAAAAACAGGAGCTGCAAATGCAAAACAATCGTTTGACGAGAAAAGTGCACGTGCAGATGCGGTAGCTATTGAGAGAGAAAACGAGGGTCTTTCTCAGGAAGAAATTGTTGCAAAAGACAAGGCGAAAACAGTCATAACTTTCAGCAAGTTTGAGATGCTTATTGACGTTGATAGGAAGCATCGTGAAGACTATAAGCACGGGTTTGAGGTGAAATTCACAAACACAAGCGACAAAAGGGTTAAGTATGTAAAACTCGTTGTAGACAGCATAAACTCTGTTCAAGATGTTATTGCAACAGAAAATTTTGAAATAACCGGTCCCTTTGAATCGGGCAAAAAAGGAGAGAAAATCTTTGGCAGTGCTTTTGATAAAAATTCAAAAGAAATTAGATTAAAAAAGGTAACAATTCAATTTTTCGATGGCGATGATGTTGTTTTTGAGGAAAAATGGGTGGACAGACTTGTTAAAATCGGCACAGGTGCAAGCCTTATAAATTTCGTAAAAGCGTAATCCGTGTATATGTGGAGTCTTCGGACTCCCTATACCCTTTTCCCAAATGCAAACTCTAAATATACAAGAAGTAGGTTTTTATGAACATCGAAAAAAAGAAGAAAGAGCTAAAAGAAGCACTTACTGTCGGGATCGGAACTCAAACACTCACTGTAATTATTTCGTTTCTATTCTGGCCTTTCGGAATATATATGCTGCATCAATATCTTTCTGTTTTCAAAATTGCCGCTGTAGGCGGCAGTAAGGCGATGAGAGGAACGGCAATTACGTTGATTTGCTTGGGTGTCATCACCCTTATCAGCGGTTTTATCTCGTTGGGTGAAGATGAAAAATCGTATTTATTGTTGTTTATCGCTATCAGCGGCGGTATTTGTTATGGTGGGTTTACGGTAATGAAGACCGCTAAACGCTTTGAGGCTTATTCAAAGCCGTATAAACAGTATCTTATGGCGATTGTTACAAAAGATTGTTATAACATTGAGGAATTAGCGGTTTCGCTCGGAATTGACTACAACACAGCTTTACTTAAAGTGGAAGAAATGATTGACTGTGAAATATTCCAAGGTGCGTATATAGACTATCAGGCGAAGGAATTGGTTTGGGGCGAACGCCCTGTCGCTGAGATTATCACGATTTCCTGTTCGTCGTGCGGTGCGAGCAATGATGCGATTGTCGGGAAGAATAATAAGTGTAAGTATTGCGGGTCGGGGTTGACGGTGTGATTAAGGCAGCAACTATTCATGAACCTATAAAATTACCAATTGTTAAATATTTTACGTATTTCTTCGCTCCTTTTTAACCCTAAACGCTCAAATATCGCTCTTCTATGGGTTTTTATAGTACCCGCCGATGTCTGAGGAGAGCGTTTATCTACATTATCATCCGTAACTGAACCATCTATTATTCCTTCAAGTATATATTTTTGGGCAGGAGTCAGAATATTTTTCACCGCATTTTTAATTGAATTTTCGTGTGGAGTCGTTGTAATTGCATTATAAATTACCTCTGTATAGGTTTCGTGCTCTTCCTTGCATATGTAACCAGAAGCAAAAGCCTTAATTTCAGCATTTTCTGATATTTCATTTGATTTATGAGATGAAAGAAAAATAATTTTTGCATTTGTTGTAAGTCTAATTTCTTTTGCCGCATCAATCCCTTCTAAATCATCATTTCCAGACAGCGATATATCCATGAGAACAACATCAGGATTCAATTCACGAGCCTTCGCAATACCCGATTCTTTGCAAGAAAAGACTTCTTATGGAGGGGAGTGAAAATTCGACAAAAAAAACAACCCCGCCAGTGCCATGCACCGTGCGGGATTATTCTGTTTCATTATTTTCAAGAATACCTATCAAGTTATAATAAACGTCAATCTGCTGATATCGGTTCTTACCCCACTTGCCGTTAGCTTGATGGCAGATTATTTTCTCAATAAAAACACGGACGATTTCAGCGTTAAGTTCTGAAACATCCGTGTATTTTTTAACCATTTCGAGAAAGTGGTCAATATTCCTACGTGCATTCTGCACCGTGTTAATCTTCTCTGAAAGTGAGGCAATTTGGGTTTTTAACCTCGATTGCTCTGTCTCGTACTCGCCATACATTTTGTCGAATCTCTCATTCGTCAGCCGCCCTGTCGCATTATCCTCATAAATCTTTTTAATAATATGGTCAAGTTCCGCAAATCTCTGCTCCGCTTTTGACAACTCATTCTTGGCTGACTTAAACTCTTGTTCAGATGTGCGTTCATGCGATTTTTCTACAAGTGAGATAAACTCGTCTTCCCGTTCCCGAGCGAATTCTGTTATTCGCCGAATCTCCTCTAAAATAAGCGGTTCGATAAAATGCCGTGGAGTGCTGTGGATTGTACATTCACGAAAACCCGTGCGTGATGATTGATAGGTAGAACAAACATAATATTGAAATTTAGTTTTTGAGTCACGCAGAATCCGTAATCGCCGTCCGCAATCCGAGCAATATAAAAGCCCGTTAAGCACCCCCATCTCGCCCATTGATGTTGACTTTTTCTTTGTTGATTCACGGAGTTTTTGCACCCGCTCCCACGTGGCTTTATCAATAATCGCATCGTGTGTGTTTTCGGTAATTATCCAATTTTCGGGCGGTGCTTGATATGTTCGCTTTTCTTTATAAGACTTTTTATATGTACGTCCACTGACGGTATGTCCGAGATATTCATGTCTTGAGAGTATTTTGGCAACCATTCCCGCTCCCCAATAAACAGAGTTTCCTTTGGTTGCAATGCCGTTTTTCTTTTGGTGCGTTGCGGGGGAATCAATCTCACGTTTATTGAGAATTGTTTCAATTTGATTTACCCCGAAACCTTCCATGCACAGCTTGTAAATTTCACGCACGACTTCTGCCGCCTCTTCGTCAATGAGCCAGTTGTATTTCAAGCATATTCTCATCCTTGCAGTAGAACGCTCCAACACGCAGTTCAACCCCATGAGATAAACGAACCGCTCCCGCTTAAGTGCATCGAAATACCACGAATAGATGTGCTTTCAACTGCATAACTGCCCGCAAAAGTCCCAATATGAGCCGAGCCGTTGTAAATATAGAGTCCATCCGCTTGAATTTTTCCTTGGAGCGTAGTTCCGTCATACCAGTTAATCTCGGTCGGCGATATTCTGATTGAGTTAGTCCAACCGCCGAGTCCCACTTCGGGGAGTAATAACTTACCGTCAACACGCTCCTTGGCAAGGAATGCCACCATGCCGTTCCCTGCGAATAACTCTTTCAACTCGGCGAATGAGCGAGTACCACGGTCACCGATGTTGTAATAACTAAAATCGCCGAAAGCCATGACCGACTTACCCGCCGCGATAGTCGGCACATATGCGGAGGTGTGGATATTGTAACCGAGCAGTCGGTCGGGTTCACCCGCTTGGTAGGACGGTTGCCATAAATATTGCCCCGTGGTGTCTTTCAGCTTGCGAAGGTTCGCCAACGTCTGGTCGTTTGTGATAAACGAGGCGTTTTTGCGGTAAGGACGTTTAAGCGAATACACGAGATTCAGCACCTCATCGGAAGTAATCGCCGCTGCACCCGCCGTGGTCACACCGATTTCGCCTCCGCCTGTCGCGGCAAGCAGTCCGAGCGGCTGAGTCGTGCCGTTGCCGTTCAAGAACGCATCCTCTTCTGAGTTAGCAAGAGCCATTCCGAATTGCCGCAGAATATATCCTTCAAGATTGAAAGCGTTGTCATAAAGCAACTCCTCGGTGACCTTGACTGCAACGTGAAGTTTGTGTGCATCGAGAGTTTTCTGCGCGAAAGTCGCATCGCCGAATTGGAGTGAGCCGCCCTCTGCAATCCATAACGCGGCAGGGGTTGTCCCCGCGATGTTGATTTTATGCTCGCCCGATGTTTTCATAATAGTGCCGAGTTTTCGCATAATGCACTCTTCAGAAAGCGTTTCAATAATTCGGCGGTCGTACTCTTCGGGGACAAGGTACCCGCCGTTGGCATCGGTGCCTACTTCGAGGACGTTGCTGATTTGACGGAAGTTTGTCCGCAGTGCCTTGAGCATATCAGCCTTGTACTCATCGCTCGCCCTGCCGGTCTTGACGTTCTCCGGCGTTTCGGGTTTTTGCGGCGTTCCTGTAATCGGTGTGGAAGTCGGTTTTTTGAGTTCGTTCTCGATTGCCGACAGCTTACCCTCACGTTCAATTTCGGCAGTCAATGCAGAAATATCAGCCTCCATTTTGTCGTAGGTCGCGGAATCCTCTGCCGAGAGCGTGTCGGACACCGCACGTTTCTCGTCAAGGAAAGTCCTCGCCATCGTGATTGCCTTGTTTCGTTTGTCGTAAAGTTCGTTAATTTTCATTAGAAAATCCCTCCATTAAATAATTTAAGCCGTGCATAACACGACTCGATGGTTGTTTTGTTTTCGTCAACAATAGGCTCGGTAATCGGCTCTGTTTGGTTGACAATCTGCTTTTCAAATTTATCTGTAATCGGCTCGGTGACAGGCTCGGATTTTTCGATATACCCGTCTGCCAATCCGTGTTCGATTGCCTCGTTTGACGGAATCAACTCCGCTTTATTCATTAGCAAATTGAGTTGTTCCCGCGACAGTCCCGTCCGCTTTTCGTAAGCGTTTATAATCCCCTCTTTGACTTTGTCTAAGTCCACCGCGACTCGCCGCATTTCCTCACTGTCACCAATCGCGATTGTTGACGGATTGTGAATCAACATATACGCGGTCGGGGACATCAGCACCGTATCAGCCGACATCGCAATGACCGTGGCGGCACTCGCACAGATTGCAGGGATTTTCACCGTGACCTTGCCTTTGTATTCCGCACTCAGCATGGTATAAATCTCGCTTGCCGCAAATACGCTGCCGCCATGCGAATTAATCCACACGGTAATGTCACCACTGCCGGAATACAACTCCGCACGAAATGCCGCAGGGGTCACCTCATTTCCCCACCTTGAAACGCTGATGACCGCCGACAATATTGCCCGTGCGTTTGTTCCAAATAATCGGGGCGATGTACCCAAACTCGTCAATCGAACGGAGCAGTTGCTCGTAAGCCAAATCGCTCGGTTGCAAATCCGTGCGAGTGTGGTTCGCCGCAGGGAGCATATCAGCGATGGCAATTCTCTGCATCACGATTTTGTTTTTATCCATGACTCAATTTCCCCTCACGTTAGTTTTTTACCATGCCGAATCTGTCGCCACGGACAGTAAACATAAATTTCAATACTGCCTCATCGGAGTCGGCAATCGACCGCTCTGAATTTCGAGAAACAATGTCCCAAATCGGAGTCCATGTATCAATCACCATTTTCTGCAACCGCTCCATCGCTTTCACGAAATCGGTGATTTTCGGCAGTTCGGGAAGATATGCGGGATGCCCCTCGGGGTTGCCGTTCTTGTCGACAGGCGGTGATGCCACGTTGGTGAATTGGCTGAGTTCAAACTGTGCTTGGATTAGGTGATATTTCGCCATTGCGTGGTCGGCGATGAGTGAACGTGGGATTAAATGCAAGCAGTTTGACGGCTCTAAGTAATTCACGATTTCCCTGTAAACGTCGATTGGGAGCGGACTGAGCGGACAAATCTGACCATCCAATTTTAGCATGACGTGGAGATATTCGGGCGGCTGTCGTGGGTCGATGTTGTCGCTTAACATTTCGATTTTTTTCAAATCGGTTTTGTTGATTTTCTTGCTTGTGTGCTTGGTTAAGACCTTGCTTTCTAATTTTTGAGGCTTTCTCCCTGCCCCTTTTCGAGCCCCTCCGTGTCCCATGACCGTCCCCCCCCTTCGTGAATTTTCTGCGAATTTGAATATTTGCGTTTTTTGATATATATGCCCGTTCGACTTTCTTCTTGCCTGTCCGATTTTTATTTTTTCTTGTCCGACTCTGCCCTGTGACTGTTTTCCGTAGCTTTTTTACACCAATTCCGTGCTTTTATAAGCTATAAATCCGCACAAAGCAGTTGAAAAAATGCGTGAATTATCAATTTAGTCAGCTATTCAAGCCTTCACAAAAGAGAAAACCCGCATAAATAGCGGGTTTGCAGGATTATAGTTGATTGCAAAAAATCTTGAATAGCCAAAAATCTTGTGTGTTGCCCTACGCCGATGTCCGATTGTGAGGAAAACAGAGATAAATCAGCCCCCCGTCAGTAGGCAGTAGTCCTCAAGTTGAGTACAACTGAACTCACTTAATCACTCGTGCCGAGTCTTGGTATGACAAGACTTGCAAAGCGAACGCAAGTTGGAGTCGGTATGAGTACCGCCGTCCTCGGGAGGAATAACGTGATGCACTTCATCGGCGGGGACATAACGTCCGTGCTTTAGACACTCATCGCAGAGCGGATGAGCGGTGATGTAAATGCTACGAATACGCCGCCACTGCCGACCGTAAAACTGGTTGTGGTCTGGGTGACGATGATGTTGGTTATACTCCCGACCTGCGATGAGTTTATGCTTGGGACAATAACGCTCGGTGGTAAGAGCGGAGCAATGGGGATATTTACAGGGTTTGAGGAACTTATCGGGCATAGAAAACCTCCTAAAAAACGGGACGAGCATGAACCGAAGAACCGAAATGAACCACTTTCCCTTATATTATTTCTTTTATTATTTTATACTCTTTTTTTGAAATTAAAAAGTTGTATTATAAATTGAAATTTTCGGTTCTTTGGTTCAAACACTGATTATAACTGTGTTTGGAGAATTTGAAATCGGTTCAGAATCGGTTCACAAATCGGTTCATGCTTGTCTATGTTTGGGCAAAAAAATGAATATAAACGTCGAAACGTCAATTTTCAAGTCGTATTCCGACATACGTGTGTTGTCGGGCAACGCCGATTCGGGAGCGTTTTAGGCTAAAATGTTCCTCTAATTCCTTGTTTACCATATGCTTAGAAATCTTATCACGGTTGATGCCGTTATCGGAACAATACTCCACGAACGCATTCCAAATATCAATCCGCAGAGTCTCGGCGGCGGGGTCGACAGTTAGGCATTCCTCTGCGAATTGTAAGATATATGAGCCTTCGGTTTTGTACTGTTGAAGTTCCGAGTCGGTGCGGGCGGTGGTGCTGAATGCGGCAATTGTGTCATAGCACGGCTCTTGGACGATGATTCCCCGTGCGTATAGAAACGCCGATTCAAAGGCGAGATTGTGAGCGATTTTTGTGACTTCGGGGCTTGAGAAAAAGTCGCCGAGCCAGTCCCATATTTTTTCGGGAGATTCTGCGTTTTCGCCGACTCGGTGAGTAAGCGGAAGGTAGACTCCATCGCCTTCGGCAACGCTAAATGAAATCCCTACAATGTGGGATTGATGCGGGTCGAGCGAGGCTTTCGTCTCGGTGCGGTAGAGTTCATTGGGGGCAGTCTCGAAGTCGAAGGCTACGAGCTTTGAGTCGGCTATATATGATTGAAGTTGTTCGAGTGTTTGGATTAGCTTGTACATTAGGTTTATCCTCCTTTTGTAGAGGATATGCGAGAGTGGACGAGAATAAAAGTTGTCCGAGGAAATATTAATCTATAAATTTTGAACAGCGAGAAAAGCACCTTCAAAATTTTCCGTCAAATTTTTCGGAAAAGCATTGACATTCGACAATGACTGTGGTATAATTATTTGTATATGATTTTTCAAGTCTACTTACGGTCACGAAATTAACCGCAAACCTAAGTACACGGCGTTTCGGTCATCTTGAGTAATTCCAAGGTATCGGCGGGTTACCTTCAAACTCGAATGGTTGTATATGTCCATGATTACTGCAGGGGAAACTCCGCTTTTCCAAGCATGGTAGCCGAAGGTTTTACGCAAAGAGTGACATGACACACGAGTTTGGAATTGTAGCGACTCGGCGGCGGCTCTGATGATTCGATAGGCTTGAATGCGACTGATTGCTTTCTTGGTCTGCGGGTTCTCTATAAGGAATGCTCCTTGCCGTGCGGATTGCTTGGCAAACAAGGTCAATGCTCGAATTGCATCTTTATTCAAGGCGAAAGTTTTAGGTTTTCGGGTTTTCTTTTCGATGATGGTTACATCCGTGCGTACACGATGATTCTCGAAATCGTACACGTCATCCCAACGCAAGCGGAGGAGGTCGCTGATTCTTAGAGCGGTGTGTACACCGAGTATCACGAGGACATAATTGCGGGTTTGCCCACGATTTAAATAATATTCCGACAGTTGACGGATTTGTTGCTTGTTTCGGATTGGTTCAGTAGTAGCCATAATATACCTCTTTCTTGGACAGTTGCCCATGTAACTTATTCTACAATATGTTACACGGGTCTTTTTTATGGCTATTTTTCAGAAGTTTTTCACTGAAAACTTGTCCTTTTTTTATTTTTGAAAACGTCTTTCGACATTTATTTTTTGCGATTAAAACTAAGGTTCACAGAGTGTGGTAACATATTGTAGATTCTGTTACATTAAAAATATCAACTTTAATCGGAGGCGAGGCAATGAACGATGAGGATAAGCAAGGTTGGGATAAAATAGAAGAGCAAGAGCGTGAAAATCAGAAGAAACGTGATTTTTCCAAAGTCGGGAGCGGTTGCTTATTCTCGTTTGAAGTTATTGTCGGAATAATTCTCGTAATCCTTATATTGCTCGGTGTTTATTTTTGGTTATTCGGTTAGTTTCATTAATAAAAAAAATTTAGTGAAAAGAGGTTTTTATAAATGTTTAACGCATTCGGTATTGCGGATATAGGTGACCAATCAAACCCGTATGTTTATCCGTCAACCAACGCAGTCGGGGATATAATTTCAGAAGAATGGGATAACGGTTTAAAGAACGTCATTGTTCCTAAATGCGTTTTTGTTGAACGGAGCGTGAAAGGTCAGCCGTCTAAATATGAAATGGTATTAGATGGCGGAGAAATAAAGTACAAATTTTACGTGACCGATTCTCGTGCTATTTTTCTATGTGATAAATACGATAAAGGCGGTGGTTATATCGGTATGGGTGTTGGAGCGGCAGTCGCACTTGCCGCAAACGCAGTATCAAAAATGAATGCGGCGGCAAGAAGTAAAGGTACGGTTTTACTCGGACATATACGCTATGAATGGCTTACATTAATCCAGTATCGTTATAAAAAGGGTTGGCTTGATTCCGACACCTTACAGCTTTATTATGAAGACGATGAGAAAACTTGGTGGTGCATCAGCGTTTCGTTTGAAAAAGGCACTGACATTGATTTTATCGCAAATAATATTTTACAACGTGCTTGCAAATATCGTCTCGCAATGAATGACGAAAAGGGCGAAAAAGAAATGGCGTTTTTCACCAAATACGCTGATGGTGATAAAATAACGCTGAATAGTGACCGTAAGCAGTTTAACGAGTGTTACTTCCCCAACTATTATGTCGCACCGAGAGGCGAAAATAAACGTCCGACTGTCAACAGAGCAAGCGGAAACACGGCAAATTCAACACAGGATGTTGAACAGAAAAAGATTGGATGTAAAGGCACTTGCCCCGTTAAAAAATACGATGGCTGTTGTCACGGTGAATGCCCTCACGTCAACAATTGCACAAGTATATGTAAAGAAGAACCGCAGAGTTGCGGAGACTCGGTTTTTGGGGGAGATAAAAAGTGAATCAAATCGAGACTAAACTCGGTGCTGTAGTGGTTGGGGTTGTATGGGGACTTTTAGTGACTGT
>Ga0082212_10011514_pt1 | contig 11220 bp, 7 predicted proteins | sample TergutNt197P3_FD_71548 | JGI IMG/M metagenome (GOLD analysis project Ga0082212, IMG submission 71548) | Neocapritermes taracua P3 segment gut microbial communities from Petit-Saut dam, French Guiana - Nt197 P3 | ecosystem: Host-associated > Arthropoda: Insects > Digestive system > Gut ... | reverse complement strand
AAATCACCTGTTTAACAATTCCTTTTATTAAACCATGTGTAATACCGATGATTACACAAATGATTATGGCTATGTCTAACCAATTCATAATGTTTGTTTGACCTCTATTTCTTCAAATGCTTCGACGATGTCGCCTATTTTGATGTCGTTGAAATTGTTTATGTTTAATCCACATTCATACCCTTGGGCAACTTCTTTCACATCGTCTTTGAAACGTTTCAACGAACCGAGTTCGCCGGTATAGATGACAATACCATCTCTGACAAGACGGATTTTGTTGCCGCGTTTGATTTTTCCTTCTTTCACCATACAGCCGGCAACAGTGCCTACTTTGGTGATTTTGAATACTTCCCGAATTTCCACGTTGGCGGTAATCTCTTCCTTGATTTCCGGCGAGAGCATGCCTTCCATAGCCGCTTTCACTTCTTCGATAGCGTCGTATATAATTGAGTATAAACGAATATCTACACCCTCTTTTTCTGCCGATTTACGGGCGGCTAAGGACGGACGCACTTGGAATCCGACTATGATTGCATCTGAAGCGGCGGCCAAAATCACGTCCGATTCGGAAATTTGTCCTACGCCTTTGTGAATGACGTTCACTTGAATTTGTTCGGTAGAAAGACGAATGAAAGAATCGGACAAGGCTTCGACCGAGCCGTCCACATCGCCTTTTACGATGATGTTCAACTGTTGGAAATTGCCGATAGCAATCCGTCTGCCGATGTCGTCCAAAGTCAGAAGTTTTTGTGTACGCAGACCCTGTTCGCGTTGCAACTGTTCGCGTTTCGTAGCAATTTCACGCGCTTCCTGTTCGGTTTCCATCACATGAATAGTGTCGCCGGCTTGAGGAGCGCCGCCCAATCCGAGAATTAATACCGGCTCAGAGGGACCTGCTTCGGTTATTTTTTGATTTCTCTCGTTAAACATTGCCTTGACACGTCCGTAGTGTGTTCCTGCCAAAACCACATCACCCATTTTGAGCGTACCGTTTTGTACCAGCATGGTAACGACATATCCGCGACCTTTGTCTAAGGAAGATTCGATGACCGAACCTACGGCTTTTCGTTTCGGATTGGCTTTCAAGTCTAACATTTCGGCTTCCAACAGCACTTTCTCCAATAATTCCTGAACGCCAATGCCTTGCTTGGCTGAAACATCTTGTGATTGGTATTTTCCTCCCCAGTCTTCAACCAAGTAATTCATACCGGCAAGCGTTTCTTTTATTTTTTCGGGATTGGCTCCGGGTCGATCTATTTTGTTGATGGCAAATACCATGGGGACGCCTGCTGCCGAAGCATGATTGATGGCTTCAACGGTTTGCGGCATCACATTATCATCGGCTGCTACAATAATGATAGCAATGTCGGTAACGCTTGCTCCGCGGGCACGCATAGCCGTAAACGCTTCGTGTCCGGGTGTATCTAAGAACGTAATTTTCCGTCCATCGGACAATCCCACATTATAGGCTCCGATGTGTTGGGTGATTCCTCCGGCTTCGCCGGCAATTACGTTGGTATTTCTGATATTATCCAACAATGAAGTTTTACCGTGATCGACATGTCCCATAACCGTAATAATTGGCGGACGAGGCATCAAATCTGCTTCACTATCTTCTTCTTCTGTAATTGCTTCGACTACTTCGGCGCTTACATATTCGGTCTTGAAACCAAATTCTTCGGCTACGATATTGATGGTTTCGGCATCCAAACGCTGGTTGATAGAAACCATAATACCGATACTCATGCAAGTAGAAATAATCTTAACGACAGGAACATTCATCATGTTTGCCAAATCATTTGCCGTAACAAATTCGGTGATTTTAATAATCCGGCTTTCCTGTGCTTCCAATTGCGATTGTTCGCTTTGGCGCTGAGAGAAAGCATCTCTTTTTTCACGGCGGTATTTGGCACCTTTTTTCTGACCTTTGTTCGTCAGACGAGCAAGCGTTTCTTTGATTTGTTTTTGAACATCTTCTTCGCTGACTTCGCTTTTTATCGGTCGAGGTGGTCTAATACGCGTATTACTTTGATTAGTAAAACTCTGAGCTCCTCCATCGATATTAATTCTTTCGCTGTGTTTTTTGATACGGGTGCGTTTTTTTCTCTTTGCCTCTTCCAATTCCGGCTTTTTTACCAAAATCGGTGGTTTATCTTTTGTTTCCGGTTTGTTTTCTTCGGGTGCAGGTTTTTTGGATTTAGCGGCAGCAGCGGCAGCCAAAGCTGCCTTTTTTTTCCTCTCTCTTTCCGCCCTTTCTTTTCGTTTTTCTTCCGGTTTTTTTCTCTCAGGTCGGGTAGATTGGTTAATCTTCTCTAAATCAATCCGTCCTTTTTCTACAATCGACGGAACCAATGAAGGCCTACGTATCCGGAACACTCCATCTTCATTGGGCTCTTCATCCGTTTTTCCTTCAAAATTTTCTTCCAAAACAGGTAAATCCGTTGATTCAAGCCCTTTTTCAGGTTTTTCTACAGGGATTTCGATCTCGACTTCCAAATCGTCATCGAAAATCTCTTCCTTAAATTCAATTTCCGGAGTTTCCGGCTCTGTTATTATTTCAACTTCCACTTTTTTGATTTCTTCCTCAATAACCTCTTCTACAGGTAGAGGTATTACTTCTTCTTTTTCAACGACTTTTGGTTTATCTTTCTGTATTTCGGTTTTAGTCTTTCCGATAGCATCCAAATCAATTGTTCCAATTTTTTTAAATTTTGGTCGAAAGTCTTCGGGGACTTCGGTTATAATTTCTTCTACTTTTTTGGGAGGCTCATAGCCTGCAATGGTCACCGTTTCTTTCTTTTCTCTGAGGTGACGTTCCTGACTCATTTTGTCGGATTCTTCTTTGATATTTTTGTCTTTTTTAAACTCTTTAACAAGAAGATCATATGCCTCATCGCTAATTTTGGCATTGGGGTCTTCCTTTACGTCAAAACCTCTCTTGTGTAGAAAGTCCACTACGGTAGAAAGTCCTACATTTAAATCTCTTGTTACTTTATTTAGTCTAATAGGCATATTTTATTTATTCTTCAAATTCAGCGCTCAAAATACGGAAAATTTCATCCACTGTGTTTTCTTCCAGATCCGCCTTTTCAATAACTTCGTTTCTATCCATTGCCAATACATTTTTAGCCGTATAACAACCGATATTTTTCAAAGCATCAATAACCCACATTTCAATTTCATCGGCAAATTCATCGAGAAAAATATCTTCCTCTCCAATATCTACATCACGGAAGACGTCAATCACATATTCCGTTAACATACTTGCTAATTTAATATTCAATCCGCTTTTCCCGATAGCTAAGGAAACTTCTTCGGGACGAAGGTAAACTTCCGCTTTTTTATCCGCTTCGTGAATTTTTATGGAAGATATTTTAGCCGGACTTAATGCTCGTTGAATAAACAGGGATGTATTGGCAGTGTAATTAACTACATCAATATTTTCGTTGCATAATTCACGCACAATGCCATGAATACGGGCGCCTTTCATACCCACGCAAGCGCCTACCGGATCGATCCGGTCGTCGTAGGACTCGACCGCGACTTTGGCACGCTCGCCCGGAATGCGGGCAATCCGTTTGATGGTGATCAGTCCGTCGTGAATTTCGGGAACTTCCAATTCAAACAAGCGTTGCATAAACAAGTTGGAAGTTCGGGACAAAACAATTTTCGGATTGTTGTTTTGATTTTCCACTTTCACCACTACGGCACGGCAAGTTTCGTTCTTGCGGAAAAAATCGCCCGGAATCTGTTCGCTTTTAGGAAGAATCAATTCATTGTCATCTTCATCTAACAGCAGAATTTCTTTTTTCCACACCTGATACACTTCCGCTGATACAATCTGACCTACGCGGTCTTTGTATTTCGTGTATATGCTGTCTTTTTGTAACTCTAATATTTTAGACGCCAAAGCTTGGCGAAGGTTTAAAACAGCCCTGCGGCCAAATCCGGCAAAATTAACTTCATCCGTAATCTCCTCGCCTACTTCATAGTCCGGATCAATTTTTTGCGCATCCGACAGGGATATTTCCAAATTGGAATCGGTCAATTCTCCGTTCGGAACCACTGTCCGGTTTCGCCAAATTTCAAAATCGCCTTTATCCGGATTGATAATAATATCGTAATTCTCATCCGAACCGAACATTTTCATGATCACATTGCGGAATGCTTCCTCCAAAATACTGATTAATGTAGCGCGATCGATGTTTTTATTTTCTTTAAATTCGGCAAAAGTGTCGATCATATTTACTTCCTGCTTCCTCGCCATATATCTTAAAACTTAAACTTAAAAACTATATTTTGCATATTTAATTTCGTCGTAAAGAAAAGTCAAATCTTCTTCGACGGTTACTTTTCTTTTAGCGCCTTCCGGCTTCACTTGCTTCTGTATTGTCAATACAAACGCTTTCTCATCTACGGCTTTCAAAATACCTTTGTATTTGATGCCCGAACGTGCCAATACTTCAACTTCGTTTCCGATATTCTTCCTGTATTGCCGCTGTATTTTAAACGCTTGACCTACACCTGCCGAACCCACTTCTAAGGCATAATCTTCCTTATCCCTGTCTAATTTCGACTCAATGTAGGCAGACAAAGCGATGCAGTCGTCAATGGATACGGATTGATCATTATCTATTTCAACCACGATCGCATTATCCGGATTTACTTCAACAGCAACCAAATAATTCTTCGAAGCATTTAAAAATTCTTCTACAATACCTTCTATTATTCTTTTATCAATCATAAATACGAAAAAAGAGGGCAAAGCCCCCCTCCTCCTTAATTTTCGGCAAAGGTAATATATTATTTGATGAAAGCCAAATATTTAAATACTTTATTTAAAATTATACCAAAAATTCATAAAAAAATGTAAATCATGCTATTTGTTTATACTAAAAGTGAGATTAATTTAATTATCTTTCCTATCTTTGCGCGAAAATATAAAAACAATAGAGTGATTATGAAAAACTATAAACTGCTAAATAATATTTTGGGCTGGGTCGTTTTTGCCATTGCAGCTACCGTCTATATACTGACCATTGAGCCGACTGCAAGTTTTTGGGATTGTGGTGAATTCATTGCTTCCGGCTACAAATTGGAAGTAGGACACCCTCCCGGCAATCCTATTTTCATGATGACTGCCAATTTATTCACACAATTAACCTCCGATGTTTCTTTGAAGGCGGCTATGGTGAACGGTATGTCTGCCATATTCAGTGCTTTGACCATTCTTTTCCTTTTTTGGACAATTACTCATTTAGCCAAGAAAATCTTAGTTAAAGAAGGAGAAACAAGCGATTCTATCTCTCTTGCGCAGATAATCGCTGTTTTGGGTTGCGGCGCTGTTGGGGCTTTGGCTTATACCTTCTCCGACACCTTTTGGTTTTCGGCAGTAGAAGGCGAAGTATATGCTTATTCTTCTTTGATGACTGCATTGGTTTTTTGGTTGATACTGAAATGGGAAGATGTTGCCAATGAACCTCATTCCGACCGTTGGTTGGTATTAATTGCTTATGTACTTGGCGTTTCCATTGCAGTACACTTGTTGAATTTGCTTTGTATTCCTGCCATTGTGCTGGTTTATTATTTTAAGAAATATCCAAACCCAAATCTGAAAGGTTCGGTAATTGCATTAATTATCTCTTTTGCGATTGTAGCCATTATTCTTTTTGGAATTATTCAGGGTTTGATGAAAGTAGCCGGATGGTTTGAATTATTGTTTGTTAATAAATTCCATTTTCCATACAATGGCGGTGTAGTCTTTTTTATCATATTGCTTGTTGCTGTTCTTATTTGGGGGATTTGGGAAACTATGCAGGAAAAGCACCATGTTACACGAATAAAAATTGCTTTTATACTGGCTATCGGACTATTGGGTATTCCTTTTATGGGAAATAACCTTTATATAGGAATCCTGCTATTAGCTGCTTTTGCGGGCGCTTTGTTTTATTACAAAAAAATCAATCCGGTTGCTTTAAATACCATATTGTTGGGATTATTTGTAATCCTTATCGGCTATTCGTCTTTTGCACTGATTATGATTCGTTCGACATCGAACCCGCCGATGGATCAAAACTCTCCGGAAGATATTTTCACTTTGAGAACTTACTTGGGAAGAGAACAGTATGGCGAAACGCCCTTGATTTATGGGCAAACCTTTTATTCCGAACCTAAACGTGAAAAAGGAGAGTATGTAATGAAAGACGACGGTCCGATTTGGATGCGAATTATTAAAAAGGATCCTTCCGAAAGAGATCGCTATTTCGTGGTCGGACGTAAAGAAAAACCGGTTCTTGTTGATGAACTAAATACCCTGTTTCCTCGGATGCACAGTAGAGAAAAGAGCCATATTCAAGGGTATATGTATTGGGCGGACGTGAAAGGACAAAAGGTGCGGATAAAAACTCCCGACGGAAGATTAAAAACAGTCATCAAACCCACATTTTTTGAAAACCTTCGCTACTTTATGAATTATCAGATTGTGCATATGTACTGGAGATATTTTATGTGGAATTTTGCAGGTCGCCAAAATGATATTCAAGGACATGGAGGAATTACGAATGGAAATTGGATTAGCGGAATCAAATTTTTAGATGCACTCCGGCTTGGGCCACAAGATGATTTACCGGACAGCATCGTTAAAAATAAAGGATACAACCGATTCTATATGTTGCCATTATTATTAGGAGTCATAGGCATTTTCTTTCAGATTTATTCGGGCAAAAAGGGAATTCAAGGATTTTGGATTACCTTTTTCTTATTCTTTATGACCGGATTGGCTATTGTGCTTTACTTGAATCAAAAGCCCTTTGAACCGCGTGAAAGGGATTATGCTTATGCAGGCTCGTTTTATGCTTTTGCTATTTGGATAGGTTTGGGAGTAGCCGGAGTTATTCAAGCGCTGACAAAATACGCTAAACTGCCTGCCGTTCCTGCCGCTATTGCCGGTTCGGCGCTTTGCGTGTTGGTTCCCATTCAAATGGTTTCTCAAACATGGGATGATCACGACCGTTCCAAACGATTTGTAGCCCGCGATTTCGGATATAACTATTTAACTACCTGCGAACCCAATGCGATCATTTTCACGATGGGGGATAACGATACATTCCCGCTTTGGTATGGACAGGAAGTAGAAGGGTATCGCACAGATGTTCGAGTCTGTAATTTAAGTTATTTGCAAACCGACTGGTATGTTGACCAAATGAAACGACAAGCCTATGAATCAGATCCATTACCTATCTCTTGGGAAAAATCAGATTATATAAATGACACCCATCATATCGCCTATATCATAAATCAAGACGAAGAATCGATTCCAATGGAGGTTTCACGTGCATTGGCAAGGATTAAATCCGATGACCTTCGTACCAAGCAAGTAAGAAACTACAATGTCGAATTTGATCACATTCCGACTGATCTACTCTACCTTCCCGTTGATTCGGATGCTGTGATTCGATCCGGAAGTATTAAACCGGAAAACTACGACCGGATTGTAGATAAGCTGTTCATTAATTTAGGTTCCGTAACGGATTCGGAAGGTAGTATTATTAAACAGGGAAAAGAATGGTTAGTAAGGTCAGAACTGATGATTTTGGAAATGTTGAATAATAACCGAGACTGGTCGCGGCCCATCTATTTTGCACTCACCGTAGGTCCGGAGAATTACCTGCGTTTGGATAACCACCTGCGCCAAGACGGAATTGCCTTGCGGTTAGTTCCATACGATACAGGAGGTTATGAGATTGATACGGATATACTTTATGAAAACCTGATGCATAAATACAGATATGGAAATTTAGAAGAACCGGGCATATATTTGGATGAAAATGCTATGAAAATGACAGTAACATTCCGTACATTGTTCGGACAATTAGCCAGATATTTAATCGCCGAGGAAAAAAGTGAAAAGGCAAAAGAGGTGTTGGATTATGGTTTGACAGTGCTTCCCGAATACAATGTGCCTTATGATTTCCGTTCGACATTTGAAATTGCAAGGGCATATTATGATTTGGGAGAAATCGAAAAAGCCCGGAATATTTATGATGTGCTTGTAAGCAATTCTCGTAAAACCTTAAACTGGTATTCGCGGTTAAACGCTCGAAAATATGCAAATACGGTTGAAGAAATAAGTATGGAATTGAGAATCTTGAATAATTTATTATTGAATTATCAACAAATAAATCCGGATGCATTCGAAGTCGCAGTGGATGATTTTAACCGTTATGTCCAACAGTATCAACAATTTTTCAACTCTCGTCAAGCGCTTCAACAAAGAGGCGGAGCAAACCGGTAAATTATGCTGATAGAAAGAGCCCCCGGACTGTATCGCAATTTATACCGTGGTTCGCATTGGAGATTTAATACTGATAAAAAAGTAGTTTACCTTACTTTCGACGATGGTCCCGTACCCGAACTTACGCCTTGGGTGTTAGATTTGTTGGATACATACGGCATCAAGGCTACTTTTTTTTGCGTGGGCAATAATGTTCAAAAATCTCCGGAGATTTTTCAAATGATTCAAGAACGCGGACACCAAATCGGCAATCATACATCTCACCATATCAAAGGATTGAAAACGGATACAAAGTCGTATTTAGAGGACGTAAAAGAGTCCGAACAATGGATTAAAAGCAAACTTTTCCGCCCGCCTTACGGACATATGCGGTTCTCGTTATTCAAAGCTTTGAAGAAAAAATATAAAGTGATTATGTGGGATGTGGTAACACGCGATTACAGTTGTTTAATGACTGCCGATCAAGTGTTTGAAGTGGTGAAGAAATACACACGGAATGGTTCGATCATTGTTTTTCACGACTCGTTGAAAGCCGGCGACCGCATGAAAGAATCTTTGCCCAAATCCATAGAATGGCTTTTGGAGCAAGGATATACTTTCGAATTGATAGAGGAATAGGATTTTGTTTTTGGTTATTCGGCTTTTTGTATTAATTTTGTAACGAAAATATATAAGAAATATCCCATGGGGTTACAATGTGGCATTGTCGGGCTTCCGAATGTAGGCAAATCAACACTTTTTAACTGCCTTTCCAACGCAAAAGCGCAGGCGGCAAATTTCCCTTTTTGTACGATAGAACCCAATATCGGCGTTATTACCGTACCCGATGAACGTTTGAACAAATTGGCTGAATTAGTTCATCCGCAGAAAATTGTCCCAACCACCGTTGAAATTGTCGATATTGCCGGATTGGTGAAAGGCGCCAGCCAGAACGAAGGTTTGGGAAATAAATTCCTTGCCAATATCCGTGAAACAGATGCCATCTTACACGTATTGCGTTGCTTCGACGATGAAAACGTAACCCATGTAGACGGTTCGATTAATCCCATTCGGGACAAGGAAATCATTGATTACGAACTTCAACTGAAAGATCTCGAAACCGTAGAATCCCGCATCAATAAAGTACAAAAACAAGCGCAAACCGGCGGCGACAAGCAGGCAAAAATAGTTCTCGACGTTTTGTTGCAGTTCAAAGCGGCGCTCGAACAGGGCAAAGCGGCACGAACGGTGAAATTCGATAACAAAGAAAACGAAAAATTAGCCCGCGACTTGTTTCTGCTGACCAATAAGCCGGTTATGTATGTTTGCAATGTTGATGAGGCTTCTGCCGTTTCCGGAAATTCCTATGTTGAGGCAGTCAGGGAAGCAATCAAGGAAGAGGAAGCCGAATTATTGATTGTCGCTGCCAAAATCGAATCGGAAATCGCCGAATTTGAAACTTTCGAGGAACGTGAAATGTTTCTCAACGAACTCGGTTTGAAAGAATCAGGCGTTAACCGCTTGATTAAAGCCGCTTACAAGTTATTGAATTTGGAAACTTTCCTCACTGCCGGTCCGCAGGAAGTGCGTGCATGGACTTTCCTGAAAGGGAGCAAAGCCCCGCAATGCGCAGGAATTATTCATACCGATTTCGAAAAAGGATTTATTCGGGCTGAGGTAATCAAATATGCCGATTACATCCAACTTGGTTCGGAAAGCGCCTGCAAAGAAGCAGGAAAAATGAACGTGGAAGGGAAAGAATATGTAGTGCAGGACGGTGATATTATGCACTTTCGCTTTAATGTATAGCAAGTTATGAAACGAAAAATCACCAAAGAAGATTACATCAAAGCCAATCGGAAAGCGAGCCGAGAGGCAGAGATAGAGGCGTATGGACATCCGATTTGCTATAAGCGGGTGTTTGCATCCAAAAAAGCATATAACCGAAAAAAACGAAAGGCAAGCGATGAAGACTTGCCTTTTTTATTTTCTAAACACAGACATCCCATTGCTCTTTTCGCCATTCCGTAGGCGTTTTTCCATACGTTTGTTTAAACAGTACACTGAAAGCGCTCAGGCTTTTGAAACCGCAAATTTCGGCAATATTGCTCAGCGGAATAGTTTGGTGTCGTGCTTCTTTCATCATTTCGGTGGACTTGTTCAAACGGTAGGTATTTATCAATTGATAAAAAGAGGTATCCATATCCTGATTGATGATACGCGACAGGTAACTGCTATTCGTTGCCAACATTGCACGCACTTTTTCGCTATTGAGTTCGGGGTCTTTGAATATTTCATCTTTTTCGAGCAAACTAAGCAAGGTCTTTTTCAGTTTTTTGTATTTTTCGGTTTGCCGTTCCGAACCGATACTGTTGCGCTCAAAAACAATTTCAAGGCTGCTTTCTTCCTCTGGGCTCGATTCGTCGTACAAATCTTTTTGCCTCAACACCCAAATCGTTGTCATAGCGGCTTCTGCGGCAAGCACAATAATACAGATGATATTTGTCAAATTTCCTTCCACCAATATCATCAGCAAAACAGAAAGCGCTTTGAGTAACGACAGGACAAGGTTCCACCACATCCAACTCAGCGTGTTGCCTTCGGTGTACGAAAAATTGGACTTGAGATCGCGGGTATGTTGTCGCAAGAAAGTAACCGTTCGTGCGGCATAAACAGTGAGTTCAACCACATAAAAAACGACTGTTGCAAAACAAACCCAAAGTCCTGCACTGCTCAAATAGCCGCGCATTTCGGCATAGCTGGTAAAGACAGGCAACGCCCCGTTTATAGCGCTCAGCGTGAAGTGCAGCAACAATAGTGCGGCAAGCGGAATGTAAGCCTTTAGCCAATAACCAAGACCAACACTGCCGGGACGGATAAAGTTGAAAATATAGGCAAACAGCATCGGATAAATCAACGGAAGGCTAAACAGGAGCAACGGATTCCAT
>Ga0082212_10011513_pt1 | contig 11220 bp, 7 predicted proteins | sample TergutNt197P3_FD_71548 | JGI IMG/M metagenome (GOLD analysis project Ga0082212, IMG submission 71548) | Neocapritermes taracua P3 segment gut microbial communities from Petit-Saut dam, French Guiana - Nt197 P3 | ecosystem: Host-associated > Arthropoda: Insects > Digestive system > Gut ... | reverse complement strand
AACGCTCTTGGGCTATGCGGGGGAACCGGTCGGGGAGTTGACGTTTCCAAGCGCATTGAACGGGTATCCGGTGACGGGCATCGACGATGGAGCGTTTGAATCCTGCGAAGAATTAATTAGCGTGATCCTCCCGGAGGGTATAACGTACATCGGTGACGAAGCATTCTGGGGATGTGCTGGCTTGAACAGTGTGACCATCCCGGAAAGCGTGATCAGCATCGGCGACGACGCATTTCAAGAGTGCGAGAATCTCGCTCTGATCGTTACGCAGGGTAGCTTTGCAGAGCAATACGCGAAGGAAAACGAGATTCCATATGAGTATATAGTAGAGTGAACGGATATGCAAGGATGGCACAGCTCTATTGAGGAGGGGAAAATCATATGCTCAGGAAATCTTTGAACTGCAAACTGATAGGGGTACTCGCACTTCTGCTGATGCTTTTTATGACGGTAGGCGTTGCTGAGGAGGAAAGGACGGACGCCGGCGGGCAGTGGAAGTATGTGCTGGAGGACGGCGGCGCGACGATTACGGGCTATGTGGAGGAACCGATCGGCGAGCTGGTGATCCCCAGCGAGTTGGACGGGTATCCGGTGACTGCCATAGGTTACCGGGCGTTCCATTCATGTAAGGAGTTGACCAGCGCGATCATCCCGGACAGCGTAACGCATATCGGTGATTCGGCGTTCGAAGAATGTAGTGGCATGACGAGCGTAACCATGCCTGATGACGTGGAGCATATCGGTGAATCGGCGTTTAATAAGTGCATCGAGTTAGAAAGCGTGACGCTACCGGGTAGCTTGGCGAGTATCAGCTTCGGCGCGTTCGGAGAGTGCAGAAGTCTGACAAACGTGACCATCCCAGCTAGCGTAACGCATATCGGCGATGTAGTGTTCATGGACTGCACCAACCTCACCAGCGCCGTGATTCCGTCCAGCGTTGTTTCCATTGGCATCGACGCATTCTGGACCTGCTGGGACCTCGTCCTTACAGTCGAAGAAGGCAGCTACGCAGTACAGTACGCGGAGGAGTATAATATTCCATATGTATTCACCGCAAACACGTCTGTCGGAGTTGTCAACGCGGAGCAGAGAAGTGGGAAATGGAAGCATGTTTTAGAGGGCGACGGCGCAACGATAACGGGCTATGTGGGAGAGCCAAGCGGCGACCTGGTGATTCCGGGTGAAATAGACGAACATCCAGTGATGGCTATAGGTACAAAAGCTTTCTATGATTGCATGGATATAACCAGCGTGATCATCCCGGACGGCGTGACCAGCATCGGCAATTCCGCTTTCTATTACTGCGTAGGCATAACCAGCGTGACCATCCCGGACAGCGTGACGAGCATTGGCAATACCGCTTTCCATTATTGTGTCGGTCTGACCGATATTACGATCCCGGACAGCGTGACATACATCGGCGACAGGGCGTTTGAGGCGTGTAAAAGCCTTACCAGCGTGATCATCCCGGATAGCGTGACGAGCATCGGCAAACAGGCATTTTCTAGGTGCCTTTTGTCCAGCGTGACGATTCCGGAGAATGTGGCGAGCATTCCAGGCAATCCATTTGACGGATGCCCTCTATCATTTATCAATGTATCAGCAAGCAATCCGGAATTTGAGCAAATAGACGGCGTGCTTTTTGATAAGAAGAACAAAGCCCTGATTTCCTACCCCGGTGCCAGGACGGGAGATTATGCGATTCCTGAAGGCGTATTGCGCATCGGAGACGGCGCGTTCTCTCTTTGCCGCGGCTTGACAGGCGTGATTATCCCACACGGCGTGACGAGCATCGGTGATAGTGCGTTCTATGTTTGCAACGGCCTGACGGATATAACTATCCCGGACAGCGTGACCAGCATTGGCGATTTTGCATTCAGTGTTTGCCAAGGCTTAACCGGTGTGACTATCCCAGACAGCGTGACGAGTATTGGTATGGATGCGTTTGGAGATTGTGGGAGTTTAACAAATGTGATCATCCCGGCCAGCGTTCTATTTATTGGCGATGGCGCGTTCGCCTTTAGCGGCGAGGCAACCTTAAGTGTAACGGAAGGCAGCTACGCCGAGCAATACGCGAAGAAAAACAATATTCCATACGTGTACACTACTGAATGAACAGTGAATAAAGGACGGTAAAATATTCCAAAATGCACCGAAGCCCAATGCTTAACGGAACCAAATTTGAAAAATGCACCCGACTCCCGTGACCGTAAAAAACATTGACCAACTCAGTCGGTTGAATGGTACCCCAGGGAGCTCATAATTCAAATCCACAAACTCCCCGTCCACCTTGATATCAATGAGTGGGCCCACTTCGTAATCCTATGCAAACATGCAGGTGACAGTATGACATGCAGAGGGTATAATACACATATCATGATTGCGTGTACAAAGCCGGTCCGGGCGGACAGGCGGCAAGGAGGTATAAACCGGATGCACAGGAGGCTTTTGGCCGGCGGAACGTTAGGGATGCTTGCGGTTTTATTGGCGCTTTTCATGGCTGCCGGCGTTGCCGAGGAGGAAAGGACGGACGCAAGCGGGCAGTGGAAATATGTCCTGGAGGAGGCTTGCGCGACGATTACGGGATATGTGGAAGAACCCGGCGGCGATCTGGTGATCCCCGGCGAAGTGGACGGGTTTGCCGTTACCGCCGTAGGCGAGGATGCACTCCTTGGCTGCGTTGACCTGACCGGCGTAACCTTTCCGGACGGCCTCGTCTCCATCGGCGAAGGGGCATTTTACGACTGTGAAAGCCTTGTCAGCGTGATTTTCCCGGACGGCCTTCACTCCATCGGTGATTACGCGTTCATGAATTGCGGGCGTTTGGTTGCCGTGGCCTTCCCGGACAGCCTCGCCTTCATCGGCGATAGGGCGTTCGCGAACTGTGAAAGCCTACCCGGCGCGGCAATACCGAAGAGCGTCGTCACCCTTGGCGCTAACCCGTTTTATGGCGGCGGCGCGATGAAGCGCATTGACGTGGCGGCCGATAACCCGGAATATGTATCTGTGGACGGCGTGCTGTTTGACAAGGAACAAAAGACGCTGGTCGCTTATCCGGCGGGAAAGCCGGGGAAAGCATACGCCATTCCGCAGGGGGTCCTGCATATCGGCGAAAATGCGTTCACCGGGTGTTCCGGCCTGACGGCCGTGACCTTCCCGGACAGCCTGCTGTCCATCGGCGAATCGGCGTTCGCCAGCTGCGGCTTAATCAGCGTGGCTTTACCGAAAGGCATGACGTCAATAAGCGACTGGACATTTTCCGACTGCCGCGGATTGACCGGCGTAACCTTTCCGGGCGGCCTCGTCTCCATCGGTGAAGCGGCTTTCTTCTGGTGCGCGAGTTTGACGGAGGTATCCTTTCCGGACGGCCTCGTTTCCATCGGTAAAATCGGAAGCAGGGAACCTTTTGAATTTGGAGCCTTTCAATCAAGCGGCCTCACCCGCGTGTTCCTTCCGGACGGCCTGCAATTCATCGGGAATCGAACTTTTAAGAATTGCGCGAATTTGTCCGGCGCGTTCATCCCGGACAGCGTGACGGACATCGGCGAAGACGCTTTCGTCGGATGCGGGGCGCTGGCGATATTCGCGGCGGAAGGCTGCTTCGCCGAGCAATACGCGAAGGAGAACGGGATTCCATACGTCATCCTCGATTAATCCATAGCGCTGCCTGCGCGAAGCCGGTTCAGGCGGACAGACGGCAAGGAGGGAGTAACGGAATGGGTATGAAGATCTTTTACGGCAAGGTGATCGGGACGCTCGCGGTTGTGCTGACGCTTTTCGCGGCAACCGGGAATGCCGCCGGGGAGGTCAGGACGGACGCGGCAGGGCAATGGAAGTACATGCTGGAGGACGGTGGGGCGACGATAACGGGCTGTGAGCAGAAGCCACGCGGTGAACTGATCATCCCGGGTGAGTTGGACGGGTATCCGGTAACGCGCATTGGGAATGAGGCATTCGCATCCTCCGGCGATATCACCGGCGTGGTCATCCCGGACAGCGTGACCGGCATCGGCTACTATGCGTTCGCCCATTGCGGCAGCCTCGCCGGCGTGGTCATCCCGGACAGCGTGACCAGCATCGCTCAAGCAGTGTTCGTTGGCTGCGGCAGCTTAGCCACTGTGATCATCCCGGATGGCGTGACGAGCATCGAATGGGCGACGTTCTCCGGCTGCGGCGGCTTAATCAGCGTGACCGTCCCGGACAGCGTGACGAACATCGACAGCTTCGCCTTCTACGGGTGCGACGACGCCGTCCTGATTGTAAGGCAAGGCAGCTATGCCGAGGGGTACGCGGTGAACAACAAGATGCCTTATGCGTTTATGGACGCAAGCGGAGAGTGGGATTATGTTTTGGAGAAAGGCCGCGCGATCGTTATGGGGCATATGGGAGAACCTTTCGAGAAATTAGCGCTGCCAAGCGAGTTGGACGGATATCCGGTGAAGGGCGGCGGCAAATGGACCTCCATCCGGAAAAGAACGGTCGCGGCCGGGCCGTGGAAGTACGCGCCGGAGAACGGCGGCATAACGATTATTGGCTGCGTGAAGGAGCCCCGGGGCAAACTGGAGATCCCAAAGAAAGTAGACGGGTACCCGGTGACGGGTATCGGCGAATATGCGTTCGCCGGCTGTGACGACCTGACCGACGTGACGATCCCGGACGGCGTGACGAGCATCGGCGAATGCGCGTTTGACGACTGTGAAAGCTTGCGCAGCGTGATCATTCCGGACAGCGTGACCAGCATCGGGGATCATGCCTTTTCAGATAGCGGCCTGAAAAGCGTGATCCTCCCGAAAGGATTAACGAGCGTCGGCTACGGCGTGTTCAGCCAGTGTTCATACTTATCGTCGATAACGATCCCGGACAGCGTGACCAGCATCGGGGATTACGCCTTTCTTAGCTGCAGAAGCCTGGTAAGCGTGATCCTCCCGAAAGGATTAACGAGCGTCGGTAACCGCGCGTTCTGCCAGTGTTGGGGCTTATCGTCGATAATGATCCCGGACGGCGTGACCGGCATCGGGGATGAGGCTTTTATGGGCTGCAGTAGACTGACAGGCGCAGTGATCCCGGGCAGCGTCGTTTTCATTGGCGAGGGAGCGTTCCGGAACAGCAAAAACCTCGTTCTCACCGTCGAAGAAGGCAGTTACGCCGAGCAATACGCGAAAGAAAACGGCATTGCCCCGTTTGGCGCCGACTTCTATATCAACAGCGGAGACACGTACAGCAGGGAAGGGCAGTATGATCTCGCTGCCGCCGAATACTCAAAGGCTATCGCGCTAAGCCCGGAGGATGCCGCAACCTATATCAAACGGGGATTCGCCTATCATCAACAAGGAGAGTACGCCTTCGCCATCGAGGATGCTACAAAAGCCATCGCGTTAAGCCCGGAAGGAGCCACAGCTTATAACAACCGGGGAGCCGCCTACCGTTCCCTGGGAGAGTATGACCTGGCTGTCGCGGACTATACAAAAGCCATCCAGTTGGACCCTGAGTTAATCCACGCCTATAAGAACCGGGCGGCTGCTTATGAGGCCGCAGGAGACATGGACTCCGCTGAAAGCGACCGGCGCAAGGCCGAGGAATTGAGCGGGAAGTAAATGTGGACGGCCGCCGGCTTGACGGTGGCTTCCGCCCCGCGGAGGCTCTCTATTCCAATCGTCAAGCCGGTGAGGTTGATGCAATCCTTGAACGCCCATGCGCCAATGCTTACATTGCACCCGCAGCAGGGTTTCCTTATTGCATCGTCGTCAAGTACCGCCTGTCGCCCATCTCTATCATTCCAACGGCCTGGCTGTCTCCAAAGAGAGTGATCTCCCACTGATAATCTGAGACGCCTTTCAAAAACATGTCGCGATCAAACTGCGCCCGGGCGCCGTCCTCAAAATAGAGCAAGCGATAGGGAGGGTTCACCTCTTCAGAAGACATCCCCAGCGCCTCAAACGCCTGGTCCGTAGGCATAAAGGGCGTCACAACGCCGTTCGCGGCCCAAAGCGGCTCCTCATAGGGTATTGCGATGTATACCACCAGGTCATCCCGGAACGCCAGGGTGATCCCCTCATATACATACTTGTTTTTGCCGAACAACCCTTCCTCCAGCGGCTCTCCCGTGATGGCTTCGGCCTCGGCCCTCTCCATACCCAGACAGATGATTTCGCCGGATGCTATATTCCGCGCGAAAGGCACATCCGGCCAGTCCGGCGGGTCGGTTTCGGGCGGTGCGGCAAATGCCGAACCCAGCCCCGCAAGACATAGGACGCACAGCAGCAAATACGACGTAATCCTCTTCATCATGGTTTCCTCCTCGTATTGAGTTCGTACATTTTGTTTTGGTTTATTCGACATCGAAGTTTTCCGAACTGAATTTTGTATAGTATCGTCCTGTCCGCGCTGTAAATCTCAGCACACAATAGTCCGGGTCGGCAATACCTTTTGGGTAGTACAGGGTATCGCCGTCTTGCCAAATCATTTCCTTGCTTGCCGCGTCTTCTAAGACTTCCATCGTGCCTTTCAGCATAACGCCGCGGAAGTATCTTTGATCGAAGAAATAGATACAGGCGTTCGGGCTGGCGCGATACTGCGCAACCCGCATTGACGAAGTGTTTGTTGTGAACCAAAAATATTTTATGCCGTCTCGTTTTCTTGGCGGCAACATTGCTTTGATGTTCGGAAAGCCATCGCCGTCAACGGAACCAATCAGGGAAGCGCCCTGTTTGTCGATGAGATTCCCAATCGTTTGTACTGCGTCGCGCATTGTTAAAACCACCTCCCACGAAACAGTCTAGCACGAATATGCGTATTTTTCCACGGTCATTCTTTCGTCTTTTTCCGTGACTTCCACCGGGTCCTTCATAGAGAATTTCTTGACGGTGGTGGGGGGTTGTGGTGAGACTGTGTCAAAAGCATGAAAGACGGGCATTCGTATGGTAAAATAGCGATAGACCATACAAACGGGAGATGTGGATATGGAATACATCAGCGGAGTGGATAGGCACCAAACCATCATGCTGCCGGATTGCTTGGATGACTATGTCGATGAGAATAACCCGGTTCGAGTCATTGACGCCTATATAAGCAGTTTGGACATGGGCGTGCTGGGTTTCACAAAAGCGCAACCACATGACACAGGCCGTCCGCCATATTCCCCAAAAGAACTGCTGAAATTGTTTTTGTATGGATATATGAATCGTATTCGTTCCTCACGGCGGTTGGAGGCTGAAAGCAAACGAAATTTGGAAGTCATATGGCTTATGCGGAAACTCTCGCCGGACCACAAAACCATTGCTCGATTTCGTCATGACAATGCCGAGGCGCTGAAGAGTGTATTTCGTGATTTTGTAAAGCTATGTATGAAGCTGGAGCTATACGGGAAAGAACTGGTTGCCATAGACGGCAGCAAATTCAAGGCGGTCAATTCCAAAGACCGTAATTTCACGCAAAACAAGTTGGCCGACCGGCTTGCTCGTATAGAAGCAAAAATACAGGAATATCTGGATAAGCTGAATGAACAGGACATACAGGAAGATGCCGCTGAAAAGGAGCATACGCCGGAAGAGATCACCGCCATCATAGCTGGCCTCATTGAACGCAGAACGGAGTACGAAAGTTATCGTGAAGACATGAAGCAGGCTGAAGAAACACAGAAATCATTAACAGACCCGGATAGCCGCCTTATGAAGTATCATGGGGATACAGAGGTTTGCTATAATGTACAAATGGCGGTAGACAGCAAAAACAAGATGGTCGTGGATTTTGATGTTATCAGCAAGGCGCAGGATAAAAACCAGTTAGGTCCAATGTCGGAAAAAGCTAAGGAAATGCTGGAGGTGGATAAACTGGCCGCTGTAGCCGATGCCGGATATGACAGCGCAAGCGATATTGCGAACTGCATAGAAAATGGCGTAACTCCGCACGTCGCACACATAGCGGGCGGCGATATACAGATATGCATGGAAACAAACGAGCCAGAAATCCCCACTATCATTTCCCATGCAAATGGGCGTTGCATATACATATCCAGGCGAAACCTCGCTATCTGCCCGATGGGAGAAATATTATATCCAAGTTTTTATAAGACGAGGGCAGGAGCGGCCATATTTCGCAATGGAAAGGCCTGTTCAAAATGTCAATGTAAATGCACAAAGGAGAGGTACAAAAACTTTGAGCTTTGGATGAAAAAATCTGAGTTCAACAGGGAATATGATGATAAAGATCTCCGTGTAAAGCAGATTACAATTTCATCAGACAAAGACATCCTCACCCAACGTAAATGTATTGCCGAGCACCCCTTCGGGACAATCAAGAGAACCATGGACGCGGGGTATCTGCTCACGAAAGGAAATCAAAATGTGAGAGGCGAATTTTCCCTGACGTACTTAGCTTACAATATGATACGAGCAATAAATATTCTCGGAACACAACGGTTGGTTGAAGCTGTCGGCATATGTTAAACGGCGATATTGCCTTCTTTTTTAGCGTCCGAGGGACGCGCAGCAGACCGCGAAGCGGGCTTAACAAAAATTTGCCGGACGCAGATTTTTGAAGGGGTTTGGGGATGCCAGACTGTGGCTTTTGACACAGTCTGGGGGCTTCCCCCAACAAGCAAACAGATGGTTTTCGCCGGAGCGAAAATCGTCTGTTTCGCACAAAGGGTCCCTTTGTGCATTGCTTGCCGAACCGAAAATAGCCGAAAATAGTCGGAACGTTCTGATACCACGATTATACCGATGCCCTTTGCAGCACCTGGCTCTTGTGAAGAGCAGATTCCGAACGGTATTTTACCGTCCTCGCCGGCAACAGCCGATTGTCGGGAACAGCAGCCAAAGGCAAATCTTTTGCGCCACATTTGGCGGCGCGGATGAAAGGATGCCGGATTACGGTTTGAGCAACAAAGCGGGACGCACGCCGGCGGTTTCGTTGACCGGTTTGTTGCTGGTGTTTAAGACGTTACCTCGGTAGTCGGCGTACACGGCGTGGGTATTTCTGATACTGGGGGAGCGGAGCCACCACAATCCTATTCTTTCGCCAGTTTCGCTATGCCTATAGAACCAAACGATATTAGCGCTAGCATATCTAGCATATTCTGTCACCATGGCAATGCGATCTTCATCATTCCGGAAAAAATACCGCGCTTCCGCTAAACTCAACAGAAAAATCTTGTCCCGCGTAGCGTTGCCACCCGGAGTGCCCCAGAATGGATTATCGTTGTTGACAAGTTCAACCTCTACAATGCGCGACTGCTCCTGTTCCGAAAACGCGGCGGAATAGAAATCATCGTTCAGCCACTGGCGCAATGTGCAGGTTTCCCAGGTCACAGAATAGTCTCTGGCATTATACGGTTTAGCATCCAGTATTCGATCCGCAATCACAAGCGCCCGGCCGTTTTCTCCCACCGCCAGCACGCGCCATTCAATGGCCTCCCCCTGGTAGCTGCCGAAGGTGAGGCGATCCCCAACAGATAGCGCGCCGACACCAATGGAAATCGTTTCCCCGTCTGTTTCCCCATCCGCTTCGCCGTCGCCATCATCATAGGAGGAAGGGGAAATATCAATATTGTTTTCCTTCGCGTATTTCTCGGCATAGCTGCCTTTTTCCACGATCAAGGTGATATCGCTGCCCCATCCGAACGCTTCCTCGCCGATGCTGGTCACGCTGGCCGGGATGCTGACGCTGGTGAGGTTGTCGCATTCACCGAACGCTTTGATGCCGATGCTCGTCATCCCGTCGGGAATTGTTACGTCCGTTAATCCGGTGCAAGCCCAAAACGCCATGTCCCCGATATGCGTTCCGCTGTCCGGTATGATCACGCCCGTTAGCCTGCTGTTATTGGAAAATGCCGCCTCCCCGATGCTCAGTACCCCGTCCGGTATGATATATGGATTTTCCTCTCTGACGTGAGGATAGGCAACGAGCATCTTCCGTTGTTTATCAAACAACACGCCGTCCACCTGCTCATATACCGGATTGTCAACGGCCACATCAATATGTGTCAGCGGGCAGCCTTCAAACGGATTCCTACCGATGTCCATCACGCCGACCGGGATGGTTATACCGGTAAGTTTGCAATAATAGAACGCGCTGGCACCGATGCTGGTCACGCTGTCCGGGATGGTTACACTGGATAATCCCGGGCAATACCACTCAAACGCGTGGGCACTAATTTGGGTCACGCCATCCGGGATCGTCACGCTGGTTATGTCACAATCCTTAGATACCCAGCGACCGATGCACGTCACCGCGTATCCATCCAACTCGCTGGGGAAAACCAGTTCTTCAGGGGGTTCCCCCACATAGCCCGTTATCGTCGCGCCGCCTTCTTCCAGAACATACTTCCACTGCCCGTCGGCGTCCATCCTTTCCTCCTCGGCAACACCTACAGCCATGAAAGCAAGATCGTCCTTCGTGATTACTTCCTGCTCGCCCGGCGCGCTTACCTCAACAACATCCTTGGGCGAGATATATCCGACCCATAGCAGCCGTTCTTCTTTTTTATTGACAGTTGTATATAATACGGCGTACGATCCGCTAGACGATACTCCCGCGAAAGGCACGTCTTCGCCGTCGCCGAGCGTTTGCTTCGTCTTTTTGTTAAGCGAAGCGTCGAAGTATACCTGCGTCTTGGGTTTCACCCGCAGATAACCCGCCACGGATGAATAGACCACGTCCTCCGCGCCGATGCGGGATACCTCGGCAAGATCCTTGTTGACATAGGCTAAAACGCGGATTAAATTGATATCCGGATAAACAATTTCCAGAAAGCCGCTTTTCGTTATCCCGGTACAATAAAAACTGGCGCCCGGATACGCTTCGCCAATCTGGGCGTATTTCGTTCCGGGGCCGGAGCGTATGTTGACGGTCTGATCGTTGACAAGGGTCGCCATTTCCTCAAACCGCGCGTCCGGCGCCGGAACGACGGATAATTCCGCGATTTCATAGACATCGTTGGGCGCGTTGCCTTCAGTGAAAGCTACGGGCAGGGTAAGCATGATCAGCAGTAAAAATGCCAGCACGCACGCCAGAGACTTTTTCATTTGTTACGACCTCCTTGATACATTTGGTTCCACCACGTGGAAAATGTGGAAATGTTTGATGCGTTCAGTATACAATTCCTGTGCTTTGGCGGCAAGCTGCATATTTAGGCAGGGAGTGAAAAATTCGTCTACCTTTCATGAGATGATTCTCAAATATGAGAGAGGCAAGCAAATTGACCCAAATGGGTTAGACAGC
>Ga0082212_10011512_pt1 | contig 11221 bp, 9 predicted proteins | sample TergutNt197P3_FD_71548 | JGI IMG/M metagenome (GOLD analysis project Ga0082212, IMG submission 71548) | Neocapritermes taracua P3 segment gut microbial communities from Petit-Saut dam, French Guiana - Nt197 P3 | ecosystem: Host-associated > Arthropoda: Insects > Digestive system > Gut ... | reverse complement strand
CCCTTTCCCACCCGCCACTATAGCGTAGCAAACCGTGAATTGATATAAATACCACCTACTGTTTTTGCGTTCATGCGTATCTTCTGAACTCCCCGCTTCTTCCCCACACATAGTTTGAATAACGGTTGACATCGCCTTGTTTTTTTGACAGCATATTCCTCCATGCGTGATTGTGACGGATTACAATGAAAAAAATATACTGTATAGGGCTGTGCCTGGCGCTTGTGGAAATAGCGGCCTTTGCGCAAGACATCGATTTCAGCGCCGGAAGCGGGGCTGTTTTCGCCATGGGTTTTGCCCGGCCCGGCGGCGAAAGAGAACTCAAGCTCCGGGAAACGGATTTTGGCGGCTACGTTTTTTTTGACGCCACTTTCCATGAGGTTTCGGTTAACGTATTCCGGGGATTCCATAAAGCGGTTTTTGATGCGGCAGGAGGGGCGGGTACTTTAACCAGGACTTTTGATATAACGTATATGAACCTTGAGGTTCTCGGAAAATACCCCATCGTGCTGGGAAGTTTTACGATTTTCCCCCTCCTGGGCTTTGAGTTCATGTTCTGCCTCTCGGCGCCGGGCCTGCCGGAGGAGTTTGACAGTAAAGTATGGCATTTCAACGCTATGTGGCTGAAACTGGGGTTCGGCGCGGACTTGGCTGTGACGAAAAAGGTGTACCTCCGCTGCGAGCTTCTCTACGGCGTCAAATCAGGCAATAAATTCGATGAAAACGTAAAAGAGTATTTCGGAACCCCCTTGTTTTTTACCCATAAACCTGCCGTAAAAGCCGGGGTCGGCTATAAATTTTAAAGTGCGCTGCTCGGAGATACACTTGACAGCGCGGTACAATTTCTGTAATGTTTCATCATGGCATAGTTTCACTATGCTCGAAATGAAAATACGGTTCCCGGTTGTGTAATGGTAGCACCACAGACTCTGGATCTGTTTGTGGGGGTTCAAGTCCTCCCCGGGAAGAAAAAGCGGTCCCTTCGTCTAGCGGTTAGGACAGGAGATTCTCATTCTTCAAACACGGGTTCGATTCCCGTAGGGACTATATCGAAAGAAAAAGGTTCGGGAATGCAGTTTTTCTTCTTTATGGAGGCGGCCATGAGAAAGACACTATGGTGTATAGGGCTGTTTTTCGTCCTAACGTTCTTTTCTTATACGCAAGAGATTGGGAAAGAATGGAACTGGATTGAAAGCAATTACCCTGAACTCGGAAAAATATCCAGCGAAAACAAACTACATAGCAATTCATTCACCAAGTGGGAAGATTTCTGGGATATGGCGTTCCGGACTCTGCAGCGAAGAACCGCAGGCGGTGGTCAATACTGGTTCAAACTGCATACAGACGTAACCGGCGATAAAGGGGTCACTGTTTTTTCTGATAAAGGCGTTGCCGGCATAGGCATAGTGTTTTATTATGCTGAGAAGGGAATGTTTATAGGATTCTTTGTCCACGGTTCCAAAAAAGGAGAAAGCCAATTTTCCTACGGCTATCATCATAATATTGTAATTCTGCAGAGCCTGTTCAAAACTTCCTCTGATTATATGTTAGTGGACGAGAAATATAAAAACATCATAGACGAAGCGGATTTAGATTTTAAGACCATTGTTCAACCCGGGTTAAACTGGGAAATAAACAATAAAGAACTGGCCTGGAACGTCATCGAAAATTGGCTGGGGAAATAACATGCTGTTATAGCCTGGATTCACAGGCGCTTTTATCAGGGAAAGCGGGCATGGAAAGCGTACTTGAAACTCATCCCGGAAAGGTTCTATATTTTATCAATGGATGTCAATTTTTCCGAATTGCTGTCTCCCGATTGCATAGACCTTGATTTAAAAAGCAAAAAAAAACCGGAACTCATCGAAGAAATGGTCAACCTCCTTGTAAAGGCCGGCAAACTACGGGAAGCAAAAAATGTTATTGAAGAAGTCATGGAGCGGGAATATTTCAATGAGAAACGATTGCAGATTTCTATCTTTATGTCCATTTTCAACGTGCATGCCAACTGGTTTCCCGTTAATGGTGCAGTAAAACACGTATCCCACCGGAAAGGCCGTTTCAGAGCCGCCTATCTTCCCAAAAGCAGTACGGAAAACGAACGTTCTACCATCGTGATTACTACACGATATGGCGTAGAGGTACTGACACGGCAGATTGCCGGGGCTATGGCGCGCCGTATCGTAACGTATGCGAAAGCAAACGAATGTTGCCATGTCGATGAACAAATGGGATTTATTAAATTCGGCTCGCGTGTAGATGTTTTTTTGCCGATTGGGACTGAAGTTTTGATCGAGATGGATCAAAAAGTAAAAGCAAACCAAACGCCGGTAGCTCGATTGTTTAAAATCAATTACGAATAACTGAATAATAGAGAAATAAATGATAAAGTCAGTTAATCAGTTCATCAATTAATCAAAATTCATAATTGCCTAAATGAGGAGACACATACCCAACTTGCTAACCTGCGTTAATTTGATATTTGGCTGTTATGCTTGTATATTAGCGCTTGCCGGCGATTATTTTGGCGCTATGATGGCTATCATGATTGCGGCAGGATTTGATTTTGCCGATGGATTTGCCGCCCGTTTGCTTAATGCTTACTCGCCAATCGGAAAAGATTTGGATTCGTTAGCCGATATAGTCAGTTTTGGGGTAGCGCCGGGTATGCTGTTGTTCGACTTTCTCGACAGGTATCATAAAACGATTGAATGGAACAATCCCGGTATCGGTAAATTTTTTCTGCTATGCGCATTTGTCATACCCGTTTTTTCCGCGTTGCGTTTAGCCGTCTTTAATAACGACGACCGACAAACTTCTTCATTTATCGGTTTGCCGGTACCGGCACATGCTTTGTTTTGGGCTTCATTTATTTATGTGCTTTCCGGTTCTGCTGAAGGAACCTCTGTATCCGGGTTGATTCCTATCAAATTGCCTTGTATTTCTCCGTTATTGATGCTTATCTTCGTCACATTCATGGCGATAGGATCATCCTTTTTGCTTGTTTCCAAGATACGGATGTTTTCGATGAAAATCAAGTCGCCTGCATGGAAAGGCAATGAAGTTCGTTATGCACTGATTCTTGCGGCAGTTGTTTTTGTCGTCTGTTTTGGTTTCTTTGGAATTACGCTGACAATATTGCTCTATATACTATTGTCGTGTTTTTGTACTTGCTCTCGGTGCTAACCCTTATTTAGTTACGAGTTACAAGTTACGAGCACAAATAATCTTAACCACTAATCATTAACCGTTAACCGTTAACAAACCGTAAGCAATGCATAACCATACGAAAAGCGGGCGCTTTCGGGCACCATCAGCAGGATTTTATCATCCTTTTTGAGTTTTCCCGACTGTACCAGTTCGTCAAGCATACAAAAGGCGGAGGGCGATGCCACATTGCCAATCTCAGGCAGGTTGACAAACCACTTTTCGTCAGGTATGTCAAATCCGGCTTCGCATATCGCTGCTTTTATTTTGTCTTCAAAGTACATTGATGACAAATGAGGAAGAAACCAATCGACTTCTTTCGGGTTGAAATTTCGTTTTGCAATGATTTCATGCAGAAACCGAGTACCCAACGGAACAATGTTTTTTTCGAGAATGCGCGTATCCTGTTTTAAGGCAAACAGCGACTTATCCAACCATTCCGTTTCGGAAAATCTGGTCCATCCAACCAAATTTCCTTCCGTATCTTTTTCGCCTCCGGCATACATACATGTCTCTATTTCATTTGCGTAAGAGGTCAATTCTATCCAATCTATGCGGAATGAAAAGCCTTTTTCGGCAGGCGTATCTTGTACAAGCACAGCAGCGGCTCCATCGGACAACATCCAGCGCAAAAATTCTTTTTCAAAAGCCAAAATAGGTTTGACACTCAATTGGTTCAGCAATTCGGATTCTTTTTCAAAATATTTGCGAGTCATCCATGCCGATAACCGCTCGGAGGCAACGCTTACGGCATTTTGGGCGTTTCCGGCCAGTATGGACAGGTATGCATATTTCAATGCCTGTATCCCTGTACAGCAAGAGCCTGCAAATGAGACAACTTCCATCTGTTTGCTTCCTTTCAGAAGACCATGCACCATCACGCCATGGGAAGGAATAATCTGCTCGGGCGAAGCCGTTCCGCAGGATAATAAATCAATCTGGTCTAACCCGAAGTTATCATCCAACAACCCCTTGACGGCATTGGCTGCCATTTCAATATTGGTATGAGTCACGTTTCCGGACTTATCCAATGCGTAATAACGGCGGTTGATGCCATTTTTGTTTAAAACCAAACGTTTGGCTGTTGACGACTTATCATTGACAAATCCGATATACTGCTCCATATCGTCGCTCTCGACCGGATCGTTCGGGAAAAATGTAGAAAAACGGGTTATGTAAACTGCTTTGCTCATATATAGTTTTCAGTTCTCAGTGTATAGTTTTCAGAAATTATAGCGTCATTCAAAATTCATTTTGTCGCTCCATCCCAATTCGTAACATATTTCATGCGCGGTTTTCCGTAGCGAAGCCCGGCGAAAAGGATAGGTAAGGTAAAAAAAGAGGATGCCGAAAGGCGATATAATAAAAAGCACAAAAAAGAGGTAATATTTAAAAAGCCGCAAAACCGGTTCTCTTGCAGGGCTGTTATAAGACCCTTTTTTCATCACAAACCGCGCCCATTGCCCCCATAGCTTGAAACCGTTTTTTTCGACAAAATAAACCGTAGGCAAAAAGGTCAATGCTTGCTTTTCCATCAGTCTTGCCTGCAAGGTATCGAACTTATCATGTTGCAGTGTATCAAGCAATATTTCACCGAAACAAGCAGATTGATGCAAGTCTTCGGGAGAGACGCCGGCAGCCGGCAAAAAGCGTGTCGCTTCCTTTTTGTTTTTTAACAGCCAACGGAGGATCGTAATCGCGCTGATCAAATTTGAAGTTTTGTCTTGCAAGACAATCGAACCGACGTATTCGGCGCCAATTTTGTGGATATAATCGCGCGTTTTGAGTTGTTTCATTACCCACATATTGCGACAACCGTCAACTGTGACAATTTTTCGCCCTTTCAGATAGTTCCTGATTTCGTCCGACTGAAAAAAACCATGCAGCGGAATGGAGTGCGACAAAAACCAACTTTGGCCGGCAACAATGACCAAGTCCGCATCCTGCACATCGCTTAAATCAATTGGTTTCAAACGACAGGGAACGAATAATCTCGATTCGGGAAAAGCCTGAAAAAATGATGGTACGGTCCATGGAAAAGGAAAAGGATCTTCCGGTATGATTTCTTTATAGATTACCCTAAAATCGGCAACCGCCAACGGCTCACAGACTTTTTGAACAATCTCAAGCGCCTGCCCCGTTTGCGTATAATAGAAAACAGCTATTTTATTTCCTTTTTTCATTTATCAATTTTAGGCCCCTCATACTCCCCCAAAGGGGGAATTTTAGGCCCCTCCCTTGGAGGGGTAGGGGGAGGCTTTTATTTTTTTTCCGAAAGACTGATTGATTAATTCCCTGTTTCGTGGGCGATAGGTGCCTTCGCTCATTTCTCTCAGTACGACTTTCGAAAAGAGATGAAACATTTTTTGTTCCTGGCTTTCATCGTGGTAGAATGTATCCCACGCATATTGATAGAGTTCCTGTAATCGTTCGGCCGTCATTTGTTTGGGATGAAAGACAACCTGCCCGGCATTGTAATGATTCCATTCAAAATCGAAAATGCGCCCCTGCCTGTACAAATCGTCATAACCTTTCGTATGCGGAAAAGGTGTCATAACTGTAAATTCGGCTAAATCAAGGTCGATTTCCAACAGAAAATCGATCAAGCGTTTGATGTCATCTTCCGATTGATTATCCAAACCAATCAAGATCGTGCCTTCAACTCCGATGCCATAATCATGATACCGTTTGACACGCTCACGGATATAGTCGGACGTATCGTAAATAGCTTGATAGACATACCAAGCGCCGGCTTGAGCAGCCAGGTCGAGTACTTGTGGGTCATCTTCGATGGTATGGCTGACCCATTTCTTATGGAAAGGTATCATTTCTCTGAAAAGCTCCAACTCCCATTCTTTGTTTTGGGCTAATGAATTATCGACAATAAAAAGCCTGTTATTATCAATGGTCGCCAAATCTTCCAATACCTTGTCTATCGGACGTGGACGGAAGACACGACCACCCAGATACGATACGGCACACGGATAACAACTGAATCGGCATCCACGCGAAGCATGGAACAGATCGACCATTTGAACACCTTTATGGTTGTATAATTCGCGTTTGTATAAATCGCGGCGTGCAGGACCAACAGATTCAATCTCAGGATGTTTCCTCATGTAGTTATAGACCTTTTTCAAGCAGCCCTTCTGCCAATCTTCCAGCACCTCTTCCATGCGTCCTTCGGCTTCGCCAAGGAATATGGAGTCGGCATGCTCTACGGTTTCTTCTGCGTGAAGCATTGTCGAAATACCGCCAAATATGACCTTTTTATCTCTTTTGCGAAATTCGGCCGCAATCGCCCAGCCTCTTTTTACTTGCGTACTCAACATCATTGAAATCGCAACCAAATCGCACGGTTCATCGAAGTTGATCGTTTCTACATTTTCGTCAGTGAAAGAAACATCAACCGTTTCGGGAAGCGTAGCAGCAAACACTACCGGCCCATGAGGGGGAAGATTAAAGGTCGTTTGCCCCGACAATTTGTCCCATTTGGGATAAATCAATTTCAATTTCATAGCATGAAAAGTAATAACTTTTATAAAAAAGTTGGGCAAAGGTAACGATTATTTATTATATAATCCGAATTTCAGTTTCTTAAAGTTGTTGAATCAATTCCTGCAATCGTTCGACGGTAATCGTACTTTTCTTGTTATCCGGCGCAATCATCGGGTATTCATTCATGCTTCTGAAAAACAGTTCATCTCTGAATTTTTCTAATCGTGTACGGACAAGCATAATAGTTGTCGGATTAATTTGACCGGTGTTTTTCCGGGCGATCAATTCTGTTGCATATAACACGTTTACAAACATACTTCGCGCCCGTTCATCATCATTAGTCATTTTTTCTAATTCCGTTTGACTATGACAATAATTAATATTGCTCAATAAATCGAATCGTTTGTTTTGTTGCCAAAGTGTATATAATAAGGAGGAGGCTTCACTGTATCGACCGTCACTATAATAAGTAAGGCCTCTGAATTCCATTAACAGGTTCACAAATGCCTGATTGGGCTGCATTAATTCTTCTACCCGATCGAAAAGTACATACGCCCGTTTGCGATCAATCGTTCGTCCCAAAGCCGATCCCAGGAATAAGCAAACATCGGCGGCCGCGTCGTCTTCCGAATATGCTTTTTCCAACGATTCAATGGCATCCATATATTGTCCTGCGTAATATTTTGAAAAACCTCCATACTTCAAGTTATAATAGGACGAATCGCCTTCTGCTAAAAGCGTCGAAAAGATAGTGTCTGCGGCTGCATAACGTTTTGCGGTAAACAACGTTGTTCCTTTATTTTGAAGTAATTTTAAGTTTCCGGGATTATAAAATAATGCCGTATCGCAAACTTCAAGCGCTTTTTCGAATGTATCTTCGTATGGAAGGGGAAGCAAAACATTGATTAAGGTAGAGGCCAATCCTGCATTTTCCTTGTTGTTTTGAAAGGCAAACCAATACGCCTCAGCAGCCGAAAATCTATCTTCCAAACGATAAAAACAATCGCCAAGTGATCGTAATAATGCAGGATTATCAGGGTCCTGCTCCAATAAATACTCATAATAATCAATGGCTTTCTCATCATTTCCGATTTGGACATAAAAGCGGGCTAACCGGTAGTTGGCATAAAAATCGGTAGTATCGGAAGCCCAAATTTTCAGAAAATAGGATTCCGCATCTCCGACTTTTCCAAGATTGGCAGCCATACTCCCCGCTGCATTCAAAAGGTCGGTTTGTGTCGAATCAATCGTTAAACAATGCTGATAAAAACGGTAAGCATCGCGGTATTTCAATAGTCCCTCGTATGCCTGACCCGTCAGATACATTGTCTGATAGTCAGCCGAATCGGTAGCCTGAAATTGATCCGCTAAAGAAACGATTTGGTTATATTGCTTTCTGTTCAGCAGATCCTGCAGGTTTTCCTGCTGTGATAAAGCTATTCCGGAGAAAGATAGCAACGCTAAAAAATGAATAATTCTCTTCATGATTGACTGAATGTATTAGGTTTGATTTTATAGTTATTCAACGATTTTTTCGTATTCCTTAAAATTTCAGGCAAATATAATACTTTTGTTTTAATTGAAACTTCACATTAGTGTTAAAAAATCAAACAGCCGAAATGACGGTAAATATACCACAAATATCCCATAGGGATCGAAGCTCGGTAAAAATGAAAGCAAATATACCACAAACATCCCGTAGGGATGCAATATCAGGCACAACAACCCTTGCATGCCGTAGGTATGCAACCCACACACGCACAAGTCGCATACCTACGGCATGCAGACGGGTAGAATCATGGCATTTTCTACCGAACTTTGTATTCCTAACGGATTTAGTATTAACTTAACCCACCTTGCAGATGGATAGTCGAATTTAAGCGATTTTTTTTACTGTTTCGAGCATGGCATCTAAAAGCACTGTTGCCTGTGGTGTGTCTTTGAACAATACAATCAGGATTATTTTCGCTCTTGTTCATAAAGGATGTGAAAATTTATCTTATATTTGTCGCCTTTACCGAATTATTTGTTTATGTATGTTTGTGAATAATATTTTATGGACGATTGGCAATACGCCAATGGTAAAAATCAATCGCATGAATTGTAACCCCAATGTCGAATTGTATGCGAAATTGGAGGGTTTCAATCCTACGGGAAGTATTAAAGACAGGGTAGCGCTGAAAATGATTGAGGAGGCCGAAATAAAAGGCGAATTAACTATGGATAAAATTATTATCGAAGCCACCTCAGGCAATACAGGTATTGGCCTTTCGATGATAGGTCGTGTGAAAGGCTATAAGGTGCAAATTGTGATGAGCTCAGCCGTTTCTATTGAACGACAGAAGATAATTAAAGCTTTTGGTGGAGAAATCATCCTGACCGATTCGTCGCTTGGAACCGATGGCGCTATTATGAAAGTGAAAGAAATGATCGCTGAAATGCCGGGTAGATATTTCAACCCCAACCAGTTTTCCAACGAACACAACAAGTTGGCACATTACAAAACCACAGCAGAAGAAATATGGACTCAAACACAGGGATCGATTACTCATTTTGTGTCGTCACTTGGTACATCGGGCACGTTGATGGGAGTAGGCATGGGACTGCGCGAAAGAAACAAATTGATAAAAATCGTCGAAGCGCATCCTGTGCGAGGGCACTACATACAAGGGCTAAAAAGTATGGAAGAAGCCATTGTGCCAGAGATATACGATCCGTCGCAGATTGATGAGAGTGTCATGGTTGAATCGGAAGAAGCCTTTGAAATGTCAAGACGAATCGTCAACGAAGAAGGTATTTTTGTAGGTATGAGCAGTGGAGCTGCCATGCTGGCTGCTCTTAAAACTGCAGAAAAGCTCGAAAGCGGCGTGATCGTGGTTATTCTCCCCGACAGAGGAGAAAAGTACCTCAGTACCCATCTTTTCGACTTATAACAGCACTTAAATAATCAATTTTTTGTGCCAAATTGACAGCAATTCGATTTGGCATTTACTTTGTTTATTTAAGTAAAAAAACTTCTATGAACTTAAATAATTTTACAATTAAATCGCAGGATGCCGTTGAACAAGCAATCAAATTAGTCTCTCAACATAATCAACAGAGTATTGAAGCCACTCATTTGTTGAAAGCCGTTTTGATGACGGGGGAGGATATGAGCCGTTTTTTGTTTCAGAAGATGGGCATCAACATGCAGGTTGTCAACAGGGAGTTGGACCGTCAGATTGGCAGTTATCCGAAAGTGTCCGGAGGAGAGCCTTTTTTGAGCCGCGAGGCAAATGTTGTGATTCAAAAAGCGATTGATTATTGCGGGAAATTGGGCGACCAGTATGTTTCGCTGGAACATCTGATTTTGGCGTTGCTGACCGAGAAAAGCGTAGCTTCGCAAATCCTAAAGGATGCCGGAATGACGGAAAAAGACTTGCACTCGGCTATTGATGAATTGCGTAAAGGAAGCAAGGTGACCAGCCAATCAGCCGAAGACACATACGATTCGCTGAACAAATATGCGATAAATCTGAATGAACGCGCCCGTTCCGGCAAGTTAGACCCAGTAATCGGGCGTGATGACGAAATACGTCGTGTGTTGCAAATTCTGAGTCGCCGGACAAAAAACAATCCTATCCTGATTGGCGAACCGGGTGTCGGAAAGACCGCCATAGCCGAAGGGCTTGCCCACCGGATTGTGCGTGGCGATGTACCTGAAAATCTGAAAAGCAAACAACTCTTTTCGTTGGATATGGGCGCGTTGATTGCCGGCGCCAAATATAAAGGCGAATTTGAAGAACGCCTGAAAGCAGTCGTCAATGAAGTGGTCAAGTCGGAAGGCGCAATCATCCTTTTTATAGATGAAATACATACGCTTGTCGGTGCAGGGAAAAGCGAAGGTGCGATGGATGCCGCCAATATCCTGAAACCGGCGCTGGCTCGTGGTGAACTGCGTTCCATCGGCGCTACCACCTTGGATGAATACCAAAAATATTTTGAAAAAGACAAGGCGCTCGAACGTCGTTTCCAGACCGTTATTATCGACGAACCGGACGAAGCCGATACGATTTCCATCCTGCGCGGCCTGAAAGAAAAATATGAAAATCATCACAAGATACGAATCAAAGACGATGCGCTTATCTCGGCTGTCCAGCTATCAATTCGATATATTACCGACCGCTTTCTTCCGGATAAAGCCATTGACTTGATGGACGAAGCAGCTGCCCGGTTGCGTATTCAGGTTGATTCCGTACCTGAAGCGCTCGATGAAGTTTCACGCCGTGTCAAACAATTGGAAATAGAACGTGAAGCGATCAAACGCGAAAATGATGTGCCTAAATTAGAGTTGCTGAGCAAGGAAATTGCTGACCTGAAAGAAGATGAACAAAAGCAAAAAGCCAAATGGCAAAGCGAAAAGGAATTGATTAATCAAATTCAGCAACATAAGATTGATATTGAGGATCTGAAGTTTGAAGCCGAGAAAGCCGAGCGCGAAGGTGATTACGGCAAGGTGGCAGAGATTCGTTACGGA
>Ga0082212_10011511_pt1 | contig 11221 bp, 11 predicted proteins | sample TergutNt197P3_FD_71548 | JGI IMG/M metagenome (GOLD analysis project Ga0082212, IMG submission 71548) | Neocapritermes taracua P3 segment gut microbial communities from Petit-Saut dam, French Guiana - Nt197 P3 | ecosystem: Host-associated > Arthropoda: Insects > Digestive system > Gut ... | reverse complement strand
CCATAGGAGGTGTTGTCCCAGGCCAAGCCTAATGTCAATCGGTGTTTAAAACATATTTATCACTAAAGACTTTCAAGAATCTTTTTAAGTACAGCCTGTGCTGATATTTCGCGGTTAGCAGCTTCGTGAATGACGATGCTTTGGGGACTCTCAATGACATCGTCTGTGACGATCATATTACGCCGCACAGGGAGGCAATGCATGAAAAAAGCCTGATTAGTCAACGACATTTTGTCGGTATCAACTGTCCATGCACGGTCTTTGCTAAGCGCTTTGCCGTAATAGGGGTCATTGTAAGCCGCCCAACTTTTGGCATAAATAAAATCGGCGCCCTCAAATGCTTTTCGCTGGTCGTATTCTACTTGTGCCTGTCCTACAAACTGTTTATCCAACTCATATCCTTCGGGATGTGTGATAACCAACTCATAACCGGCTTCATTCATCCATTCGGCAAAGCTGTTTGGGACAGCCTGTGGTAGTGGATTGGGATGTGGCGCCCATGTTAACACTACCTTCGGACGCTCCTTTTTCTTATATTCTTCAATCGTAATCAAATCAGCATAACTTTGTAATGGATGCCTTATAGCCGCTTCCATACTGAACACCGGACGACCTGAATAATCGATAAACTGATTCAATATCTTTTCGTTATAATCATCCGCTTTACTCTTAAACTGCGCAAATGAACGCAAGCCAATGATGTCGCAGTAACAACCCATGACCGGTATTGCCTCTAATAAATGTTCCGGTTTATCGCCATCCATCACCACCCCCCGTTCGGTCTCAAGTTTCCAGACTCCCTGATTCACATCAAGCGCTATCGTATTCATACCCAGGTTCATTGCCGCTTTTTGGGTGCTGAGGCGTGTACGCAGACTTGAATTAAAGAAAATCATCATCAACGTTTTGTTCCGTCCAAGTTCTGCATAACGAAAACGGTCTTTTTTTATCTCCAAAGCGTCTCTAACCGCTTGTTGGACATCTCCGATATCCTGTACTTTTGTAAAATGTCTCATTATAATCAAGTTTTTATTATCAATTAGCTCCGTATTAGTCCGTTGCCAGTTATTAAATATTTATAGGTCGTCAGCTCCTGCAATGCCATTGGGCCGCGTGCATGCATTTTTTGGGTGCTTATACCTATCTCTGCACCCATACCAAACTGTGCTCCATCGGTGAAAGCAGTTGATACATTGGCGTATACACAGGCTGCATCCACGCATTGCATAAACGCGCTGACCGCTTCGTCCGACTCTGAGACGATACACTCGCTATGTTTCGAGCTGTAACAGGCGATGTGTTCTAAAGCCATTTCGAACGAATCTACCGTCTTTATGCTCATCTTGTAATCCAAAAACTCCGTTCCGTAATGCTCCGATGTCGATGGTTGCAACAATGAGGAGGGATAGTGACCTAACAATGCCGCCAAAGCGCTTTCGTCCGCATAAATGACAACATGATAGGCAGGTAATTGGCTGCAAATAGAGGGCAAATCCGACAAACGGCTACGATGAATAACAAGACAATCAAGCGCATTACATACGCTGACGCGTCGTGTTTTTGAATTTGTTACTATCGCACATCCTTTTTCTAAGTCTCCCTTTTCATCGAAAAAAGTATGACATATCCCTGCACCTGTTTCGATGACAGGCACGCAAGCATGCTCGCGTACATAATTAATTAATGAACTACTGCCACGCGGAATGACTATATCTACTTTGCCTACCGCTTCTAACAGCGCAGTCGTCGCTTCATGTCCGGCAGGCAACAAGGTACATACCGACTTACTAATCGCATGTTTAGCCAATACCGCCTGAATAATCTCTACCAATGCACGATTCGAATGTACAGCATCAGAGCCTCCTTTGAGTAAACATACATTGCCCGACTTTATACATAACGAAAAAACGTCGTACGTCACGTTTGGTCTCGCCTCGTAGATAATACCAATAACGCCGAACGCAACTGACACCTTTTGTATATGCATCCCATTGGGACGAACGGTTTCACTTATCACACGGTTTAGTGGCGATGGCAGCAGAGCTACCTGCTTCATATCAGCCGCCATGCCATCAATACGCGCTGAGGTAAGTTTCAGTCGGTCATACTTCGGATTTGATGGTTCCATCTGCAACAAATCCATCCGATTCGCATCCAACACAGCTTCTTTTGCTTCTATTAACGCATCAGCTGTATCATTCAACAAAGTATTAATCTTTTGTTCGTCGACATGTATCAACGATTTCACAGCTAAGACCGCTTCTTGAATCAACTCACTAACCTTCTCATCATCAGCTTTCTTGAACGAACCAACCGCCGATGTAGTTTCTTTTTTCAATCCATCACTATCCATAATTCTCATTTAAATATAAGTAATCATAATGAACGAGCGGTTTGTCAGCGCGTTTACCGATACGTTCGCGGGCGTCATCGCTGTTGTATCCTGCACATCCTACTCCAATCAGAACTCCTTCATTATCAATGATTTTAACAATATCATCTTTTTCAAAATTACCTGTTATTTGTGTAACGCCAACAAATAATACGCTTGTTGCCCTGGGTTGCAGCAGCGCTTCGCGTGCGCCGGCGTTCACATGTACCTCCCCTTTGGCAAATCCTTCAGAATGAGCGATCCATTTCTTTACATTGCTGACAGGCTTCGGCGACGGCGCAAAGCGCGTACAGATTACAGGACTATTCTTTTTCAATACATCAGGCAGGATATTATCACGCAAGCCGTTTGCAATGACCACAGCGATCCCTTCATCGGCTACTTTTTGGGCAATCCTGCATTTGGTAAGCATCCCTCCGCGTCCGAACTGCGATTTCCCGACTTGTATGACTGACTGCAAATCCTGACGGATATCAGCTATTTCCCTGATTATATGAGAATCCTTAGAAGCAGGATCACCATCATAAATGCCATCAACATTGCTCAGGATAACGAGCGCATCCATATCCAGCATCGCGGCTATCAGTCCCGAAAGTTCGTCATTGTCGGTAAACATTAATTCGGTCACGGATACCGTGTCATTTTCGTTGACGATCGGAAGCACGCCGTTTCGAAGCATTGCTTCCATGCAGTTTTTCTGATTCAGATAAAGCTGCCTTGAACCGAAATTTTCTTTTGTAGTCAGCACCTGTCCACAAGGAATATGATGCTCCCGAAACAATTCATAATAGCGGTTTATCAACTTTGCCTGCCCCACAGCCGAATAGATTTGCCTGGCTGATACGGCGTCCAGCTTTTTATCGGGTTTTATTTCACTGCGACCGGCTGCAACTGCTCCGGACGAAATCAATACAATGGAAATGCCGTGTCTGCGCAAATCCGAGAGCTGGTCGACCAACGCCGACATGCGCGTTATATTTAGTGTACCGTCACTGCGTGTCAGGACATTACTCCCTACTTTGACTGCGATTTTCTTATATTGATACATATTTTATTTGAATAAAAAACCGATGGTGAATGATAACCGGTTAATATCTGTAACGCGGTCGTGCGACATGTAATAAGAACCGCTATCTTTCACCCCGCTTTTTAGATGTTGGTAGTAATAGCCAAAGGTCAGTAGAAAATCTGCCCGTTCGGTCATCATGACTTTGAACCCGAACTCCGGATTAAGCATACCGCCGCCTGTATTTTTGTAATCTCCATTATACTCATTGGGAAAAATCTTTTTACTGTTATTAGCAACTGAATATCCGCCTTTAAAAGCCAGAACCGGACTCAGGTTGCCTTTTAACAATGTAAATCTAAAATCAGCAAATATAGGAAATACAGGATAGGAAAACGAGGTCATCCCTACGCCCAGACCCAGGGAAAAACCTTCGTTAACACGGCATCCATAAATACTTGTAACCGATGGTATCAAATTCGATTTCGCAGGTGAAGATTCGTTCATTTCACCCATAATAAACGACATCTGAGTTAAATTATACCAGCCGTCAACTTCTGTTTTTTCCTTCTCACTATGCAACTGCTGGATTTGTGCGACAGCCGAAAACGACATGAACAGGCAGCATGTCAAAATGATATGTTTCATATACTGTTATTTTTTATCAACTTTTAATGCACTCAACAGTTTTATATTCCGGATATCGGAATAATCATATTGGTATAAGCCGTCGTTACCGATTAAAATAAGGATGTCATCGTATGGAATTACATCATATCCGTTAATGGAAGTAAACTTTGTGATCGGTTTTGAGCCTACAACAAGCGGATTGGAAGCATCGTAAACGGATAATCCCAGATCGCACACAAACAGTAAATTTCCGTCAATACCCAATCCGTACGGTTCTATCATATTGAATGAGGCTTTCTGCACAGGCGTCGAAGGATCGGAAATGTCAATCACATCCAATAAACTTAATGACTGACCGCATACGTTTCCTCCCCGGATGGTAACATAAGCATAATTTCCCTGAACCACAACCGGATCGCAACCTACAACGTGTGATAACGCCGATAAGTATCCCGGACATGCAGGATCCTCCAGCTGATAGATCAGCAAACCATTGGATGTGCCTAAAAAAAGTTTTTGTTCGTAAGGGAAAACGGTTTCTACGTTCCATCCTAAATACTGTTCATTTTTCAGGGATACAGTATTTTCCGAAAGGTTGAATGTTTTTAGCGTATTATTATTTACCACATACAAATAATCGTTGTAAATTGCAAAGCGCGACATGGAACCCGTCACGCTTTTAAAATTCGATCCGGCAGAAGAACTGACAGACGACTGCTTTCCCAAACCTGCCCATGAATAATTATATGAATCTAATGCAAAAACACAGCCCGGACAAGGATAAGGAGGATAATATCGCCGGAACTCTTCTTTCTCCGTAACGGTTTTAAGTTCCCATTTCACCACTACGCCTTTTTCAAGGTCATAGGTAACAGGATAATCGTTTTCAACTGGAGGCAAAACATAGGGAAAAACATTTTGAACCCTGCTGACAACCTTAGACTGGGTAGGCTGACTGATGTCATAACTGACCAGGTCAATATAACTGTCGGCATAGAGCAGGTTGTCTCTCACCGTAATATCCATATTACCAATCAGGTCGATAAAAGCAACGATCGTAGGATTAGCCGGATTGCTATTGTCTACTACATGAATCCCCTCAGTGATTTCATTGATGAAAAGATAATCGCCATACAGACATATTTTCCCGGGATTAACCATTTTACGGGCCGGTAGAACGGCTTTTGCTGCACGAAATTCTGTAAATGGCATATAAACCGGCTCATTTACTATATAAGTAACCGTGCTTCTTACCTGATCGTTACATCCGCTAATTAAAAGCATACTGTGGGCGCCAATGAAAAGCAGTCCCATGAATTTAATAAGGTGTTTCATATTAATTAGGAATTAGGAATAATAAATTATGAATTTTCGTATAATATAGATGCAAAAATATCGAAAAACGCTGCACTATTTCCCACCACCCTGCGAGCGAATTTCAACGCGACGGATTTTTCCGCTAATCGTTTTAGGTAATTCGTTTACAAATTCAACAATACGCGGATATTTATACGGAGCGGTAACCTTTTTTACATGTTCCTGAATTTCCTTTACGAGTTCATCACCTGCTTTGTCCTTATACTCTTTTGATAATACAATCGTTGCCTTGACGATTTGTCCGCGTATTTCGTCCGGTACGCCGGTTATTGCACATTCAACCACCGCAGGATGCGTCATCAGCGCGCTTTCTACTTCAAAGGGGCCGATGCGGTATCCGGAACTTTTTATTACATCATCGGCGCGACCCACAAACCAGTAATAACCATCCTCGTCACGCCATGCGATATCGCCTGTATAATAAATGCCGTCGTGCATGGCTTCATAAGTACGCTCCGGTTCACGGTAATATTCCTTAAACAGCCCTACCGGTTTGTTGCCTGTACGTACTATAATTTGCCCCTGTTCGCCATCTTCTGCCCGGGTACCGTCAGCACGAATCAAGTCCACTTCATATTGCGGATTGGGCAGTCCCATAGAACCGGGTTTTGGCGTTGTCCACGGAAATGTGCAAATTGAGAGCGTTGTTTCGGTTTGACCGAATCCTTCCATTAATTTAATACCGGTTAGTTTGTGAAACGCATTAAAAACAGCAGGATTCAACGCTTCGCCGGCAATTGTACAATATTTCAATGACGATAAATCATATTTAGTCATATCTTCGCGTATCAAAAAGCGAAAGATTGTCGGCGGAGCGCATAAGGAAGTGATTTGATAATCCTGAATCATCCGCAGCATATCGGCAGGAGCAAACTTCTCATGGTCATATACAAATACCGCTGCTCCGGCAATCCATTGTCCGTAAAGTTTTCCCCAGACGGCTTTTCCCCACCCGGTATCCGCTATTGTCAGGTGCAGACTGTCTTCTCCAAGATTATGCCAGTAGCTGGCTGTTGTAATATGTCCTAACGGATACAGAAAATCATGAATAACCATTTTAGGTTCTCCGGATGTTCCCGAAGTAAAATACATCAGCGAGGTATCTTCATTTGTATTCACAAAATCCGGACGGACAAACGGCGGCGCTTTCGCTATGCCTCTGTGAAAATCATTAAAATCTTCCGGTAATACAGGTCCAATCGATACCAGCGTTTTCACTGTCGGCGATTCCGGTAGCGCTTCCCTGATATGATTCAAAATCATCTCTTCGCCCGAACAGACAATCATCCTGATGCCAGCGGCATTGGCGCGATAAACAATATCTTTTTTTGTCAACAGATGCGTCGCAGGAATAACAACTGCTCCTATCTTGTGCAGGGCGATAATAGAAAACCAAAATTCAAACCGGCGTTTCAGGATGAGCATCACCATATCGCCATGTCTGATTCCTAACGATTGAAAATAGGAAGCGGTCTGATCCGAATATTTCTTGATTTCCTCAAAAGTAAAATCCCTGTGATCACCCTGATCATTCGTCCAGCAAAGCGCCTTTTTTTCCGGCTCTTTTTCAGCCCAGGCATCCACCACATCATATCCGAAATTGAAAACTTCGGGTATTATTATTTCAAAATTCTGTATAAAATCGTCCTGCGACTTAAACTTTGTCTGCTTCAAAAATCTTTCTAACATAGTTGATTTATTCGTAATTAGTAATTAGTAATTAGTAATTGATAATTAAATTTTTATATCTAAAAATTTAATTATCAAAGTATTATAGCCAAAAACCTCACTGCCTGACCGTCCAGCGCTTTCATTCCATGCGGCAACTCCGAATTAAAATAAACGCTGTCGCCTTCTTCCAGAATGATGTCTTTGCCATTGATCTGAATCAGTAAACGACCGCTTAGAACATAATTATATTCCTGTCCGGTATGTGAATTTTGATAGATTGGCTCATCATCCGGTTTCGGATGAACCGTTACCATGAACGGATCGGCATTCCGTTTTGAGAATCCGGCAGCGAGCGATTGATATTTATAGGCTTTTGTACGTTCAACAGAAACGCCCTTACCCTTGCGCGTAACAAAATAGGCGCTCATTTTAGGTTCGTCACCAAACATCAATGCAGTCAATTCCACATGATAAGCATGTGAAATCCGGTGAAGTATGCTTACCGATATATCTACCGTACCACTTTCCAGTTCAAGGTATTTTTCCGGTGTAAGTCCGCATGTGGCGGCAACATCCCCGACACTAAGTTCGAGCGCTTCCCGAAGACCTTTCAGTCGTTCGGCTATCAGTTTAATTTCTTCATTCATATTTTATAATTTACAAGATATATTATTTAATGTAGGGCTTATGCCCGTATTGTTGCGAGAATTTTGACAAATTCTTCTATTTGAGGGATTACAGGTTGTATACCGTCATTGATAATCACATAATCAGCCTGTTTTCGCTTTAAATCGTCAGGCATTTGGCGGTTCATACGTTTTAATATTTCTGCTTCGGATACGCCATCACGCAACATGGCGCGGGTCAGCCTTAATTCGACCGGCGCATAAACCATTAATACAAAATCAACTTCCTTATCAAATTGCGATTCATATAAAATAGCCGATTCCAATGCACAATGTTTGGCAGTCTGTTTTGTAATCCATTCCTCAAAATCATTTCCGACAACCGGATGGATGATTTCATTCACTTTTTTTAGCAGGCTCTCGTCGGAAAAAATTAGCGACGCTAATCGTTGGCGGTCGAGTTTGTCATTCAGGTATATTGCATCATCAGTCAGCGCCAATAATTTTTTTCGGATGACGGGCGACGTATCGGCAAGACGCTTACCCGCATCATCAGCCAGATAGACTGGTATGCCTTCCAGTTCAAGTAACGACGAAACGACCGATTTACCGCTTCCAATGCCTCCTGTGATACCTATTTTAATCATGATGTTCGATAATAAATTCGACTTCGCCGGGGACAATGACCGTATTTGTTACCCAGGAAGGTTTCCGGGTAAGTCGCACATGAATTTTACCCGTTGCCTGATTTTCTTCAAATTCGACAAATGGTATCATTATTTCGAGCATATCTTCGGTCAGTTCCCGAAATTGCGACAACGGAATATTACAGGAAATCCCGACGCTCGAAGGAAACATGCGCAATACATAACCTTTCGGTATATCAGGGCAATGAACCGGTAAATGTATTGTTTTCTCGGTAAACTCTTCAACCGGTATGGTAAGTCTTACCGTTTCAATATCAGCCTTAACACCTGCCGGCAGGTCAAGATGAACGGTTAATTCTTTCGTTTTTGCCAAGCCATCCAAAGTTACCGGTTTGGTTTTAATATGATTCAATGTATCAAGGGCTTTACTGCTCCCATACAGACGCGCTTCAGGCGGCGACACGATAATACTGTCGGACAATTGAAATCCCGGCTTTGTCGCGATTGAAATAGTTGCCAATACCTGCGACATCCTGCTGCTTAGCATATCATAATAAAGCTGTATTTCATTCGGTTCAAAAGAAATGATGGATGTTGAAGTTATTAACTGTTTTGCCAGTCCCGTTTCAAGCATCCGGTTCGGTATCCGGAGTAGCGAATCGGATGATTGCTGCAAATCGGAAACGGATATGTCAATCGAATAAAAACGCTTTATCCATGAATAATACAGAAGAGTAACACCTTTATCTTTGAGCAAAACGCTGATTGTTTTCGGATTATTTTCCGAAAACGTCCATTCGCCAGGGATATTTTTATACCGTAAAGCAAACTCGAATCGTCGCTCGGCATCTTCCTGCAGGCTTTGTAAAAGCCAGAAAACAAATGCCAACAGTACGAAAGAAATGAAAATTAAAATCTCTTTCCACTGTTGACGATGAAAAAAAACGCCTGATTTCAGGATCGTGGATTCGAATGCAGACTTCAATCTATTCTGCATGATATAAAATTATTCGGTTGTTACTGTTTTCCCTGCAGGTCTTCCGAAGATGCGAAAACCGAAGCCTTATCAACGCGGATACGAACGCCTTCGGATATTTCAATAATCATGCTGGTTTCGGCAATCTCTTTTATCCTGCCATGAATGCCGCCTGCTACTATCACCTTATCCCCGATTTTCATCGCATCCCGCGAACGCTGGATATCCTTTTGGCGTTTTTGCTGCGGACGGATCATAAAAAAATAGAATATGGCAACAAAGGCCACAATCATAAAAATCATTGAATAGGGACTACCCTGGCCTACTCCGGGTTCTGCCTGCAAAAAAATTAATTGTAAATTCATACTATCTAATATTAAAAGTTTAATTTTTCAATAAACGGTTTTCGCTTTTCAATTCTTCCACAATCGCATCCAGCACGCCATTGATAAATGTACCGCTTTTGGGCGTGCTGTAATATTTCGCAGCGTCTATATATTCATTCAGCGTAACACTTACCGGTATTGTCGGAAAATTCATGATTTCTGCAAGCGCCACCTGCATAATTATCAAATCCATGTTGGCCACGCGCTCCGATTCCCAGTTTTTTGAATGTTTATCGATATACATACGATATTCTTCTCCGTGTAAAATCGTCTGCCGGAACAGTTGAATAACGAAATCATAATCATCATTATTACTAAACATCGGCAACAGTTCCTGTTTGCTGCCTGCCTGCTCATCAAAGCGTTTGATTGTTTTGATAACAAAAGATTCGATTATATCGACATCATCATTCCAGTAAATACTTTTTTCTTCAAAGTAATCCTCGACAAATTCATTATTGGAAATGACACGTTTAAAAAAAAGCCGCCAGAACTCTTTATCAACCTCATAGTTATCTTCTTCATTTTTCAGATAATCGGCATAAATTTCAGAAGCGGTCATCATTTCAAGAATTTTTTTGACAAAATCCATATCGTCCGACCAGGAAATGCCATGTTCTTTGGCATACTTTAATAAGGTTTCGTTTTCTGCTATCTGTTTTGTCAACCGGTTACTCAATAGTCTGACATCGGGATTACGTTCTTCTTCCGTAGGGCGATACTTATTGCGTTTCGCTTCGATCGTCCGCTCATACATGTGCGTGACATCGACTATCAACAGTAAAAAATAAAAATACAAGTCGTAGGAACGTCGCAGACTTAACAATAACTCATTTTCCGCTACTTTCAGGTCGTTAGCCCCTTTTTGATAGTATGCATAAACGATTTGCAATACTTTTATGCGGATTAAAACTCGATTAATCATTAGAAAAAACTATCATTATATTAGTAATTCGCCGCGAAGATACTACAAATTCCCGAATAAGAGCAAGTTTTTGGAAAAATAGTTGTTTTTTTCTAAAATAATTTTCTTCAAAATCCTGGAAATGTTTTGATTATTCACAAAAGAAGAGAGGGTGCGTTTCAAATTTCAACATCTCGCCTTTGCGAGCCTGCGAAGCAATCCGCAACAGGAATAAAATTCTATTTTTTGATTATTTTAACCGTTTGTATTTCATCTTTAAGCGTAACATTAATAAAATAAACGCCGCTGCTGAATTTGGAAAAATCAATCACATTTTCATAACTGCTCGTAATCTGTTGGATATGTACAATTTGCCCAATTGAATTTATGATAGTAATTTTTATTTGTCCTTCTATCGCATTTACTATCTGCATATTCAGTATATTTTCAACCGGATTTGGGAAAAATCGCACCTCGTTTCTCATTATCTGTTCTATTTCGGGCGTTTCAGTTTCAACTTGTGTTTCAAAAACTTCATCCAAAACCAGACTTGAAAGAGGAGAAAATGAAACAGTCGGTATGCTTCCTGCAGGACAAATCCACGAA
>Ga0082212_10011510_pt1 | contig 11221 bp, 10 predicted proteins | sample TergutNt197P3_FD_71548 | JGI IMG/M metagenome (GOLD analysis project Ga0082212, IMG submission 71548) | Neocapritermes taracua P3 segment gut microbial communities from Petit-Saut dam, French Guiana - Nt197 P3 | ecosystem: Host-associated > Arthropoda: Insects > Digestive system > Gut ... | reverse complement strand
ATGCTTCGGAACCGGTAGTGCCGAATTTGCGTCCCGCCATGAAAATCACATTTTCTGTTACGGGTAATTTTTCCACCTGACCGGCGTCCAGCAAGTCGCAGGCGATGGTGCTGACACCCCACGATTCAAGTTTGCTGCGCCCCTTCAGATCGGAGAAGCGCGAAACCGCATATACCTTTTTGTTGACGCCAGCCTGTTCTGACGCCCGTTTGGCCATGATAGCCTGACTTAACCCCATTTTTCCGTTGGCGCCCAATATCGTGATGTCGCCCGGCAGGTTTCGAATAACTTCGATGAGCTGTTCAGAAGGCTGTGATAATACATTATCCAATTCTTCTTCATTTCCTGGTGTTTTCATGTTTATTCTTTTGATATGGATTTTTTAGGCAAGAATGAGACGATGACAGCTCCGGTTAATGCGACACATATAAGAATGGAAAAACCGAGTAAGTACGTACCGGTGGAGTCGTGAATTGCACCTACCAGCATTGGAAACAGCGATTCGGCAACGACGTCGGCAACTAAAATAATCCCCATGGTTCGACCCAGCGTCCTTATGCCAAACAATTCGCCAGCCATCAGCGGGATGATCATGTAATCGCCCCCTAAGCCGATTCCGTAGACGACAGCGAAAATATATATTCTTCCCGGGAAATCAGGCAACAATAAAAGCGGTATGGCCGATGCTACCATCAGGTATATCAGAATCATTACATATTTACGGCTTATCAAATCAGCAAGCCAGCCCATGACTACCCTCCCAATCAGACTCATCATTAACACCATTGACATGATATGGGCAGCCTGTTCCTGTGTAAATTCTATTTCGCGCAGATAAAGTTTCAAATGTTGCCCTACACCGCCTACAACTCCAATGGCGCACATGCTCCCGAACCCCAGCAGATAAAAATTGCGGTTGGTCAGTATACTTTTGATGGATACTGATGCAGGTTCAGTTTTTTTCTCCGTTTTTATTTGTTCTCTCCCCGGTTCTTTGATGAAAAAAACCATTGGCATAGAAATCAATATCACTAAAACGCCCAGGCAGGCCAGTGAAGTATTCCAGCCGAACCCGCCTTCCAGCTTAGTGGCAAGCAGGGGCGACAATGTTCCGCCCAAACCGATGCCCAGATAGGCGATTCCCATCGCCTTGCCACGATTTTTATCGAACCATCTGGATATCAGCACCTGGCATGGTAGCGGGCCGGCGCAAACATAGCCGAGCGCATTGAAAACATAAAACAGGTAGAACAGCGACAAAGAGCCTTCGGTATGACCCAAACCGATCAGTGCGGCGCCCATCAGCAGCGAACCTGTAAGCATCATCAGGCGAGGACCGAATCGATCGATGAGCGATCCGGCAATGAATCCAAACAACGGGCCGATAAGCAATTTTCCGAGCGCATTACCCGATGTAACGGTTGTATGCGACCATCCGAAATCCTTTGTCATAAAATCGAAAAAGAAAGGCAAACCGTAGTAGGCAATACCTACAATGGCAAATAATGATAAGAATGCCGTTATCACAATATAAGTTTTAGAACTTACACGTGGAGATTTAACGGATGAGGGTGTTTTTAGTTTTTCCATAATAAAAGATAATTACGATTGCAAAAATAAAAAATGTTTTTGATATATGCGTTATTTACCACAAAAAAACCTGTTATTCTGCAATATTTTTTTTGGCATGGGAATCATTGTTTGGAACTTACTGAAATTTCAACTACATTTGCAGGGTGTTTAGAACATGGATAGTACTTATTTTAAATGAACTAATATAATAATTAAATGTATATGAAGAAATTTTTATGGATGGCACTGGCAGCGGTAACGCTGTTGTCATGTAAGCAGGAAGAAAAAAATGTACAAACGCTTTCGGGGTTGAATACGAAAGATTTTGTTGGAGAAGTGGATGGTAAGGCGACAGCCTTGTATGTCCTGAGAAATTCGAATGGATTAGAAGCCTGTATTACCAATTATGGAGGAAGGCTTGTGTCATTGTTGGTCAAAGACAGGGATGGTCATTTGAAAGATGTCGTACTCGGATATGGCACGATTGCAGACTATCTTGCCGTAAATGGGAATTACGGCGCCCTGATTGGAAGATATGGTAATCGTATTAAAGATGGAAGATTTATGTTGGATAACGTAACCTATCATTTAGCCAAAAACAGTAACGGAAACAGCCTGCATGGCGGGCCGAAAGGGTATCATGCGCAGGTCTGGGACGCCGAACAGCTTGATAAGCAGACGCTAAAACTAACTTATTTGTCAAAAGACGGGGAGGAAGGATTTCCGGGAAATTTGAATGTAACGGTAATCTATAAATTGACCGATCAGAATGCAATTGATATTCAGTATGAAGCGACTACCGACAAGCCTACCATTGTCAACCTGACCAATCACAGTTATTTTAATCTTTCAGGACGGTTGGGTTCGCAGGTTCTGGATCATTATATTTATATTAATGGAGATTCTATTAATGCAGTAGACGAAACAATGATTCCGACAGCTATCATGCCGGTGGAGGGAACGCCGATGGATTTGCGTGTTCCGATGTATATCAAGGAAGGTATTAATGAGGACCATGAACAATTAGTATTAGGGAAAGGATATGATCATAACTGGATTTTGAATACCAATGGCGACATCAGGCAACTCGCTGCAAAGGTTTATCATGATGGAAGCGGTATTGTGATGGATGTATTTACAACTGAACCGGGTGTCCAGTTATATACCGGCAATTTCATGACAAATGATAAAAGGGGAAAGCATGGGGTAACCTATCCTCACCGGGGCGCTCTATGCCTTGAAACACAGCACTATCCGGATAGCCCGAATCAACCAGCTTTTCCAAGTGTCGTACTTCGTCCGGGAGAAAAATACACCAGCCGTTGCATCTATCTGTTTAAAATCGTACCGGAAAGGGTAAATTAGAGTTTAGAGTTTAGTTAGTAGAGTTTTTTATTATTTTATCGCCGCAGGCTTTTATCGTGAGTGCAGCGAACTTTTATCATTTAATTTTTAATATGTATGAGATTCATGTTTTTTCTTTTGAACTGCGTTTTTTCAATCGCTGTGATTGAAGCGCAACATGTGATCAAATTGTGGGAAGGCGCTCCTCCCGAAAGTAACGGGTTGACCGGTGATGAAATTGTGCGAAATGATGGCGCAAGCATATCCAATGTGACGGTTCCGACATTAACCGTCTACTTACCGGAAAAAAGTAATCAAACAGGTATGGCGGTTATTGTGATTCCCGGAGGCGGATATGCCGGACTGGCTTTTGAACATGAAGGGACAATGGTAGCCAAATGGCTTAACAATGAAGGGATAGCGGCTTTTATTTTAAAATACAGGATGCCGAACAGGCATAAAAATATCCCGCTAAGCGATGCACAGGAAGCGATCCGGTATGTACGAACCCATGCGGCAGAATATAATATAAATCCATCGAAGATAGGTGTTTGCGGATTTTCCGCTGGCGGTCATTTAGCCTCTACCATATCCACCCATTTTGATGTGTCAGGAGTCAGTACGCGTCCCGATTTTTCCATTTTGTATTATCCGGTCATCTCCATGACGGAAGCGACACATGGCGGTTCGAGGACTAATCTTTTAGGCGAAAATCCTTCCCTAACAGATATTCACATGTTTTCAAATGAAAAACAGGTCAATGTGAATACGCCTCCTGCCATCCTGTTTTTAAGCGATGATGATCTGGTTGTTATCCCCGGGAACAGTTTGTTGTATTATGAAGCATTGAAACAGAATGATATTCCGGCAGCCATGTATATTTTCCCAACCGGCGGACATGGCTGGGGCTTCCGCGACAGTTATACCTATTACAATCAAATGACAGACCTTCTTTCTGTCTGGCTGAAATCAATAATGATATGGAAATAGTAGCAAGCGGAATACGTCCGACAGGCAATTTGCATCTCGGCAATTACTTTGGCGCTGTCAGGAGTTTTTTACAGATGCAATACGAATACAATTGTTTTTTCTTTATTGCCGACTGGCATTCACTGACAACGCATCCGAATCCGGTCAATATGCGTCAAAGCGTAAACACGATTCTGGCTGAATACCTGGCCTGCGGTCTTGATCCTGAAAAGGCGACGGTCTATGTGCAAAGCGATGTGCGCGAAGTGGCGGAACTCTATCTTTACCTGAATATGAATGCTTATCTCGGTGAATTGGAGCGTGTGACGACATTCAAGGAGAAGGTGCGTTCGCAACCCGATAACGTTAATGCAGGTCTGCTGACGTATCCTACCCTGATGGCTTCGGATATCATCATTCACCGGGCGGTGAAAGTGCCTGTCGGGAAAGACCAGGAACAGAACATGGAGATGGCGCGCAAGTGTGCGCGGCGTTTTAACAACATTTATGGCGTTGAATTTTTTCCGGAACCGGCTTCTTTTCATCTCTCGGAAAAAGCGGTCAAGGTTCCGGGTTTGGACGGATCAGGTAAGATGGGTAAAAGCGAGGGGAATGCTATTTACTTGGCGGATGACGAAAAAACAATCCATAAAAAAGTGATGCGCGCAGTGACCGATTCAGGTCCTGCAGAGCCAAACAGTGAGAAACCGGAACCTATACAAAATCTTTTTAAGATTATGGAAATCGTTTCCGATACAGATACCTGTAACTTCTTTAATGATAAATATAACGCCTGTGAAATACGCTATGGTGATATGAAGAAACAATTGGCTGCCGACATCAACACATTTTGCGCCCCGATCAGGGCGCGAATCAACGAGATTGCCGCTGACGAAACTTATTTGGAGAAGGTCGCCCGAATGGGCGCTGAAAAAGCATCCGCCAGCGCCTCGAAAACACTGAACGAAGTCCGGAAAATCATTGGATTTAGATCAATTACTAATTACTAATTACTAATTACGAATTACTAATTACTAATCATATACATTGATTGGTGTCGTGATAATTACCGATGACAAGTCACGTTTTAACACTACATAATTTCTTTGAAATAGTTGTAGGTGCCGACTTTGAGCTCTGCACAGGCGGCTTCGTCGCAAACAATGATACCTTTCGGGTGTAATTGCAGCGCGGTGATGGTCCACATCTGATTGACGCTGCCTTCGACAGCTTGCTGAAGTGCGCGGGCTTTGTTATGACCGTTTACAACTACCAGCACTTCTTTGGCGTCCATGACCGTTCCGATTCCAACCGTCAATGCCGTTTTGGGAACTTGATTGACATCGCCTCCGAAAAAGCGCGAGTTTGCAATGATCGTGTCGGTTGTAAGCGATTTGATACGGGTTCGCGACGATAACGACGAGCCGGGTTCGTTGAACGCCAGGTGTCCGTCCGGACCTATACCTCCCAGAAACAAGTCAATGCCACCCGTATTTTTAATGCGTTCTTCGTAACCGGCACATTCGGCTTCCAAGTCGGAGGCGTTACCGTTCAGAATGTTAACATTTTCGGGCTTTATGTCGATATGACTGAAAAAATTGTTCCACATAAATGAATGGTAACTCTCCGGATGTTCTTTCGGGAGGCCTACATATTCGTCCATGTTGAATGTAATTACATGCTGGAACGATACAACTCCTTCTTTATAAAGGTTAATAAGTTCTTTGTACGTCCCCAGCGGCGAAGCGCCTGTAGGTAAACCAAGTACAAACGGTTTTTCGGCGGTTGGATTCGCCCTGCTGATTTTTGCGGCAATGTAGTCGGCCGCCCATTTTGATAATGCTTCGTAGTTCGGTTGGATGATTAGTCTCATGTTAGTATAATAAATTAATGTAAGTAGAGACGCATAATTATGCGTCTCTACATTGTAAACGTTTAGCCATAGCTTTTCCAAGCGCACGGCATTGTTCTTCCGTGCAGGTATTTTGCTTTTGTTCAACCGGTTGCCCGATTGTTTCCCAGCTCATTTTTTCGCCGAAAGCGGTTAATCGCTTGACAGCCGCTCCCGCCCAGGTGAAGGAACCGAAGCAACCGAACAAACGATTTTTTATTTCGCGTAATTCGATTTTTCCGAGCAATGTTTCTATTTCCGGAAATATACTGTTGCAATAAGTCGGGCTGCCGATGATCACGCCCTTATAATTTAATATATCGCGCAAAATGTACGATGCATGGCTTTTACTTACATTGTGCACGACTATATCACTGACACCTTCTTCAGACAAAGCGGATGCAATGGTTTCGGCCATTTGTTCGGTGTGGCCGTACATGCTTCCGTAGATGATGGTGACACCGTCAAGCCCTTCATAACGGCTTAACCGGTTGTATATCTCCAGGGCTTTTCCTATTTTTTCTTCCCAGACCGGACCATGAGTCGAGCAAATCATCCGAATATCCACGCCGGCAAGTTTTTGAAAAACTTTTTGAACAGGATTACCGTATTTGCCAACAATATTCGAATAATACCGGATCATTTCATCCCAAAAACGGTCTGTATTCATCTCTTTATCAATGACGCCTCCATTCAGTGCGCCGAAAGTTCCGAATGCATCGGCAGAAAAGAGGATATTGTCTGTTTCGTCGTAGGTAAACATCACTTCCGGCCAGTGTACCATCGACGCAGTGTAGAATTTCAAACGATGCGAACCGGTGTCGAGCGTGTCTCCGTCTTTCACTTCACAGAGGCCGCCGGTAACGCTATAATATCCTGCTAACATACCGAATGTCAATTTGTTGCCAATGATTTTGATATTCGGATATTTTTCACGTATTTGACGAATACTTCCCGAATGGTCAGGCTCCATGTGATTGACTATCAGATAATCCAATGATCGCCCAGCTAATACCTTTTCTATTTTTTCAAGGAAGACCTCAGAAAAACCGCTATCAACTGTGTCAATTAATATATTTTGCTGACCGGTAATCAGGTAGGCATTGTAAGATACGCCGAAAGGGAGTGGCCATAGATTTTCAAACAAATGTTTCTGGCGGTCGTTTACGCCTGCATAGTAAATATTATTTGCTAACTGTTTCATTTTGCCCGTCTGTTACGAATGATTTTTTGCTCTTTTTTTTGAAACGCTTTCCAGACGAAGTAGATACCCGCCAGAATGAACGGGATACTGAGCAGTTGTCCCATATTCAAAATCATCCCTTCCTCGAACGATTCCTGTGTATTTTTCAGGAACTCTATGAAGAAACGGGAGGTAAAGATGCAAATCATGAATATCCCGAAGATCAGCCCTTCTTTTTTCCAGGCATCTTTCCTGAAGTAAAGCCACATACATAGCGCAAAAGTGAATAAATAACAAAGCGCTTCATATATTTGCGTCGGATGACTGGGGGCGGAAAAAATGGGTGCGGCGCCACGCTGTTTCCAGGCATGCAGGTTTTGGATAAAGCGAAATCCCCAGGGCAGGTCAGTCGGATGACCGTAAACTTCGTGGTTGAGGAGATTGCCGATTCGTATCAATGCGGCCACAAAGCCGGTTGGCGTTACCAATTTGTCGAACGTCCACATCATACTTTTATGACTTACCCTTTTTGAAAAGATATAGATGGAGATAATAATACCTAATACCCCTCCATGGCTGGCTAAGCCGCCTTCCCACGTTTTCAGGATATCTAATGGATGTGAAAGATAATAACCGGGCGCATAAAACAGACAGTGTCCCAGTCGGGCGCCGATTAACATTCCGAAGAATGTATAAAACAGCAGCGGATCAAGCCATTGAGGATTGATTTTTTCACGTTTCCACATCTGCTGCACGATTTTGTACCCAACGAAAAAACCGATGAGAAACATAAGTGCATACCATCTGATTTCTCTTGATCCAATGGAAAAAATGGCAGGATCGGCCGTCCAGTCTATTGATAATAACGTCATAATTATTTATACTAATCGTTTGATAAGGTCTTCTGTTTCACCGTAAAGCATATGGATGACCGGTATTTCGATCATTGTATAGGCGCCGGGTTGCAGCCGCGTCGCAGCGCGTGCAACAGCAACCATAATTTGTGCCGTCAGCGCCGGACCATTGATTTTCATGTCGTACGCGATCAGCTGATTTTGCGTTTTTCCAGATACGCCTTTACGTGCAATCTGAACGCTATGCCCCATATCCAGCAGGTTATCCACCGAATCAACCTGTATGACATGGGTTTCGTCGTGCGCAAAATAATCGTCCTGTTTGATAACAGTTGCGACGGCTTCAAAAGAATATCCGTTTTCAACTTCAACATAGACCATCCGGCGGTGGATGCCTGTTCCTAATGGTATGGTCATGCTTAGCGCTGCTTTTACGCCTGTAATTGCCTTTGCGGCAACGGTGTGTCCCATACTCATGCCCGGCCCGAAGTTCGTATAGGTAATGCCTTTCGGAACAATCGCCTCCAACAGTGCGCGTACAATCGAATCACTACCCGGATCCCATCCGGCGGCAATGATGGAAACGGCATTGTTTTTCTTTGCTTCCCTGTCAATGCTGCGGCGCAAGTCGACAATCTGACCGTGAATATCAAAACAGTCCACCGTATTGATTCCTGAAGCCAGCGCCTCTTTGGCAATTTTTTCAACCATCCGCGAAGGCGTCGCCAGTATTGCCACGTCTACATCCTGCAGTTTCGATAGTCGGTCGGTTACTGCATAAAGTTTTAATTCTGCCGGAATATCCGTCAAATAAGGGTCTGTAACTCCGGCAACTTCAAAATCCGGCGCTGCTTCCAGCGCTTCCAACACACATTTTCCGATATTTCCATATCCAACAATTGCTGCTCTGATCATACTTATTTTAATTACAAATTACAAATTACGAATTACAAATTACGAATTACAAATTACGAATTACAAATTTCGGATTGCAAAAATAATCATTTTTTTATCCAAATATCAAATTTGAAATAAAAAAACTGAAAACTACCTGACCACAGCGATTTTTGCTACAACACTTTCGGCGGCGTCGGATGTAGTAGCAAGCACGAGGTAAATGCCGGTTGCCACACGATTCCCGTAGCTGTTACGGCAGTTCCAGACAAGTTGATTGCCAACGGCGCGTCCCTGAAATATCAAATTCCCGTTGATGTCTGTGATTTTGACATTGGCATTGTTTGTCAGACCGACGATCGTGACTTTATCATTAAAGTCCGGACGCACCGGATTCGGGAAAGCGTATACATCGGTAAACGGTTTTGAACCACTTGTTATACCGCTTGAATACGATATAATCCCATTGTTTGTTCCAAAAAAAACTTCGCCGGTTTTTTGATTGACGGCAATACTGTTGATCGTATTCGATAATAGCGGCGAATTATCCGTATTGAAGTTCAGGATAGTTTCCGCGCCGTCTTCACTGATCAGAAAAATGCCCTGACTGCCTGTTCCGATCCATTTCTGGTTATCTGCATCCACGGCGATCGCCGTCACCGATTCGCCACTCAGGAAATAGGCGTCGCCGTCGCGGACAAGCCGGGAGCATGTTAATTGACCCGGATTGTCAATAGCGAGGGCCGGATTGGAGCATTTGAGCAGCCCGATATTTGTTCCGATCCAGATGACGCCTTTCCTGTCTTCCGTCATGCATAAATATTCACTGGCGTTGATGGATGCCCTTGTACTGCTTTGGGCGTCTATGAATGTAGAGAAATAATTACAGACATCGTCCGATTGGTCCTCGAGCGTGCCTTTATCATCAATCACGGCGATACCGGCATTATCAAAAGGTACATTGACCCATTTGTGTCCTTTGGAGGTGATAAGTATCTTATCGATTTTATCGGCATTATTGAGGTCGCGGTAATATAACGAAACCCATTCGCCGTTTGGTTTCAATACATTTATTGCATTGGTTGTAAGGCTATTGGTAGACCATAGATTTTTATTTTTATCAAAGCATACGCTTCCGATACGGATATAATTCGGCGAATTGGCAACGGGGTTTGCAGCCTTTAAGGGGCTGTTATTAAAATTATAAAGATTTACAAATGCGTTATCTTTCAGTTCGATGATCCCTTCGCCATAGGTAGCAATAAAAAAATGATTGTCGTCGTCGGGGTCGACGGCTACGCCCATGTAATCCCAACTGGCCGACCCAATCATTTTCCGTATTTCACTGTCGGCAATTGATTCGTCAAAATTATACCATTCATCATTTTCATAGATCATAAAAGTGCCGGGTCTGCGAAACCTGTCGGATGCCCGGTCGCCACCCGCGACTAATAACCTGTCGTTATGAACAGTCATAAATGCGTTATAGTTACGCTTGGGGCTTGGTATGGTAATACCCGAAACGATTGGGGTGAATCGGTTATCGCTTCCTTTCTGGATGCCGGTCAGCCCGTTTGTTCCCGATGCTATCCAGTATTTCCCGTCATCTTTCAATGAAGCAACATCATGGATTTCATCCAATTTCACAAAGACTGAACGGGTAAAATCAGTATAAATTAACAAGTCTGTATCGGTATATGCCATCAATTCGTTTTGGTGAACCTCGATGTTACGGATATAGGCCTGCTGAAGCAAAAGTTGAATTTCACCGCCGGATGTTTCATAATAAATGCCCTTGTTTGGCACACAAAAAACAAGTGAATTTTGAAAGACGCGCATACGGCATATTTCCTCATCGCTAAAACGATCCGTATTCAGTTCTTTTTCTTTCCAGACGCTTGCATCCAACAGGTTATCTTTCATCGATGCCTGTAGTAATCCTTCGTCTGTTACAGCATAGACTGTTTCTCCGATAATGCCGGCAGAGGCTACGCGTTTATCTAATTTGTAAGTATCTACGATTTCTTTTTTAGAAAGATTGACCGCCATTACACCAAAATCGGTCGAAAAATAAGCCAGGTGATTATAAAGAAAGATATCGTTTACTTTTTTACTTTGTATGTTTGTCGCCATCTTCAGGTACGGCATGTTCTTGATTCCTTCATCGCTCATTAAATCAATATTGCCATTGCTGTAGACAATAATCAGTGTATGCGTATCGGGACTGTATCTAATCAGACTGATGTCCGTATCGCTGAGGCCATTTGTTTTTGAATAGGTTCGGACTTCCCGGTCGTTTTTGCTGTAACTGTATAATGCACCGTCTGCCAGCACAAAAACACGATCGTTCGTTTCGGCCACTGCTTTCGACTCATAATAAGCCAGATGCGCTGTCCAGTCCTTATATGTTTGCGTTATCGCCGATGCAGCAAAAAAGGTTGTCAGCGCTAATGTCAAATAGTATTTCATATACATAATTAATAATTAGTAATTAGTAATTTGTAATTTGTAATT
>Ga0082212_10011509_pt1 | contig 11221 bp, 8 predicted proteins | sample TergutNt197P3_FD_71548 | JGI IMG/M metagenome (GOLD analysis project Ga0082212, IMG submission 71548) | Neocapritermes taracua P3 segment gut microbial communities from Petit-Saut dam, French Guiana - Nt197 P3 | ecosystem: Host-associated > Arthropoda: Insects > Digestive system > Gut ... | reverse complement strand
GTTAGAGTATAGGGGTCAGGGATCAGGGATCAGGGGTCGCTAAAAAGTCTATGACTGGATCGCCACGCTTCGCTCGCGAAGACGAAATTACCCGTCATTGCGAGCTGCCAAAGGCAGCGTGGCAATCCAGTGAAAGCCTTGATACAACGAACAAGTTGTGCTGAAAAAACTTAAGGTGGTGAACAAAATGAGATTTGAAGATAGATTTACTGAGAGGGCGAACAAGGCTTTTGAGCTTGCGCATAAAGCGGCTGTCGAGCTGGGGCGCGGGTATGTCGGAAGCGAGCACCTGCTGCTGGGGCTGGCGCGGGAGGATTCGGGCGTCGCCGCCACCGTGCTGCGCGAAGCCGGGCTTGAGAGCGGTCTGATATTGGACCTTATTACGAAAAACGGAGGCCGCGCCGAACATGGTGAAATGCCCGCGCAAGGCTTGACCCCGCGCGCAAAACGCATAATAGAGATAGCTCTAATGGAAGCCAACAGGCTCGGTCATGGCTATGTCGGCACGGAACATCTGCTAATGGGTATCCTGCGCGAACATGACAGCGTCGCCGCGAAACTGATCGTCATGACGGGGAGCGACCTGAACAAGCTGTACACTAATATTATCAATGTGTTCAGGAGCAGCGACTACAGCGCAGGCAAGACCCCGGCGACGGTGGGCAGGCGCGGCAAGAGCGACGGAACAAAAACGCTCGACGCATTCAGCCGCGATTTGACCGACGCTGCGGCCGATGGCGTCCTCGACCCTGTAATAGGAAGGGAAAACGAGATTCAAAGGGTCATACAGATATTGTCCCGGCGTACAAAAAACAACCCCGTACTCATCGGCGAGCCGGGCGTCGGAAAAACCGCGATAGCGGAAGGGCTTGCGCAGCGCGTAGTTTCAGGCGACGTGCCCGAGACGCTTCTGGACAAGCGCGTCGTCACGCTCGACCTGTCCGGTATGGTGGCGGGGACGAAGTACCGCGGCGAGTTCGAGGAACGCATAAAAGCCGCGATAGAGGAAGTGCAAAAAGCGGGCGACATAATCCTTTTCATAGACGAGTTGCATACGATCATAGGAGCGGGGGCGGCTGAAGGCGCGATCGACGCCGCGAACATTATCAAGCCGGCGCTCGGGCGGGGCGAGATACAGATAATAGGCGCAACGACACTCAACGAATACAGGAAACATGTTGAAAAGGACGCTGCGCTTGAACGCAGGTTCCAGCCTGTGACAGTCAACGAGCCTACGCAGGAGGAGTCGCTGCGGATACTGATAGGCCTGCGCGACAAATATGAGGCGCATCATAAATTGAAAATTACCGACGAAGCCATCGAAGCGGCTGTCAAGATGTCGAACAGATATATTAACGACAGGTACCTGCCTGACAAAGCGATCGACCTGATCGACGAGGCTGCGTCACGGGTGCGGATGGACGGGCTGAGGCTTCCGCCGGACTTAAAAGAACTGGAAAACCAGAAAGAGTCGCTCGCCAAAGAGAAGGAAGCAGCCGTGCAAAGCCAGGACTTTGAGCGCGCCGCAGGGATAAGAGACCGCGAAAAGGAGCTCGCCGAGGTAGTCGAGAATGCCCGAAGGAACTGGGAGAACATCAAGACGGGAAACACGGGCAGCGTCGGCAAGGACGACATCGCCGCGGTGGTGGCGCTCTGGACGGGCATTCCGGTAACAAGCATCACGCAGGACGAGGGCGAGAGGCTTCTGAAAATGGAGGAGACCCTGCATCTGCGCGTTGTCGGGCAGGACGACGCCGTTACAGCCGTAGCAAAAGCGATAAGGCGCGGAAGGGTAGGGCTCAAAGACCCGAAACGCCCGATAGGCTCATTCCTGTTCCTCGGCCCCACCGGCGTCGGTAAGACCGAGCTGTGCAAAGCGCTTGCGGAAGCGATGTTCGGCGACGAAAACGCCATGCTTCGCGTCGATATGTCCGAGTATATGGAAAAGCACACGACGTCCAAAATCATTGGCTCGCCCCCCGGTTATGTCGGTTACGACGATGGCGGGCATCTGACGGAGAAAGTGCGCCGCAGGCCGTACTCTGTGCTGCTGTTCGACGAAATCGAAAAGGCGCATGAGGATGTGTTCAACATCATGCTGCAGATGATGGAGGACGGTATGCTGACAGACTCGCAGGGCAGGCGCGTAGACTTCAAGAATACGATAATCGTGATGACGTCGAACGCGGGCGCCAGGAACATCACGGAAAAACGCGCGAAGCTCGGTTTTGAGACCTGCACCGAAGACGAGGGCAAAGCGGAGCACGAACAAATCTTCGAGGCTGTCATGGAAGAGGTCAAGCGGCTGTTCAAGCCGGAGTTCCTCAACAGGATAGACGAGACCATCGTGTTCCATAAGCTGAGCCGCGAAAACATCAACGAGATTTGCGGGAAAATGCTTGAAACTGTAAAGGAGCGCATGGAAGCGCTGGGCGTCGGCATGGCGGTGGAAGAATCTGCGGTAAGCTTGCTGGCGGAGAAGGGTTTCGACCCGGTTTACGGCGCACGGCCCCTTCGCAGGGCGATCCAAAACGCCGTTGACGATACCGTTGCTGAAAAGCTCCTCGACGGCAGTGTAAAGAGCGGTGACACAGTAGTGGTGTCAGCCGAAGACGGGCGGATCATCGTCAGCGCTGAGGAAGTAGTACAGACCGAAGCCAAATAACGCACAGCAGACCGAAGCCGGTGTAGGTTCCGGTCTGCGTCTGTTTTAGTAACAGCGGGTGAGTGTAAAAATAGCAGGGGTACAAACGATTTAGTTTGCGTCCCTGCTGTTTTAGTGATACATTATGTAGCGGATAAAGACTCAGAAAGCGGGTTTGCGGATATGGATGATCAGCGGGTACCTGGTACCGGGGCAAAGACCGCGCCAAAGGGCAAGTTATGGAGCAAGTACTTTGTTCTGCTGTTCGGCGCGGGGCTTTTTTCCAGCTTTTGCCTCCAATGCTCGACGACGACAAAAACGCTTTACATCACAAGCATCGGGGGATCGACCGGTTTTGTAGGCATGCTTTCGATCGTGGGGCTCGTGAGCCTTTCGATAGCGCGCCTTGCGTCCGGTCGCATGAGCGATGTTATGCAAAAACGCGTCGTGGCATATATCGGGCTCGCTATCAACATCGTTTCCAAGCTGTGCTACGGCTTTTTCCCGGTCCTGCCGCTTTTTGTTCCGTTTCAGATACTTCAAAGCATCGGCTTTTCAATGTCGGCGACGGCGCTGACCGTTCTGGTCGCTGAAACGATACCAAAAGCGCGCATGAGCGAAGGTATCGGTTATTACGGGCTGAACAACAGCCTTGCAACAGCGCTCGGCCCGAGCGTCGCGCTTGCGACCGTTGCGGCTTTCGGTTATGTGATACTTTTCAGCAGCCTTGCCGCATATCTGGTCATTTCACTCCTCTTTATTCTGGTTTGCCGTTATGAAAAAGATCCCCGCATGATCGAGATGCGGGAGCGTGAAAAAGCGGAGTACGAGACATCCGCTGCCGTGAGCGAGGAAAACACAGCCGACGCGCGCGAAAAGGCTGTGACGGAATACCGGGGCATCAAAAAGTTCGTAGAACCCAGCGCTATACCTTGCGCGATCGTATCTTTCCTGTACTCTGTGCCTATGGGTTTCACGCTTACCTATCTACCGCTATATGCGACGCAAAATGGCATAGCGACGATTGGGCTGTTCTTTACATTTTCGGCGGTGGCGATGGTAGCGGCAAGACTGATCGCGGGTAAGGCCGCTGATAAATACGGCACGCTAACAGTGATCGTTCCTGCGGTGATCCTGTATATTGCAGTGTATGTTTTGATTTTCATTGCGCCATCGGCGCCTTCGTATGTGATATGGCTGGCGGGGGCGTGCTACGGCTTCGCGGGAGGGATCATCAACCCTGTCCTCAACGCGATCGTCATCAGGCAAGTCCCGCATGAACGGCGCGGCGCGGCCTCCGGCACATTTACCCTTTCGTTTGACGTCGGCATCTCAGGCGGCGGCGCGATCTGGGGCTTCACGATCCAGCATATCGGCTACTCATTCACAATAGGCGCATGCATCACGATCGGTTTCGCAATGCTTGCAGCTTCGTTTCTGCTCCTGCGCGAACGCCGGCTGGCTGTGTAGCAGTTTTGTATGTAGGCATAAGTATTGCATATAAAATAAGGTAAGTAAGGAATACATGGCATTCAGCGAGCCAATCTTCACAATAAAAACGAGCCAATCTTCATAGTGAAAACGAGCCAATCTTCACAATAAAAACGAGCCAATCTTGAAAGATACGCTTGATGCAGGAGGAGCAATAACACGTACGACAGCGGACTCATACATCAGAGAGCTACAGAATATTTTCGTCATAGACGATCAACCTGCGTGGAACGCTTCTCTCAGGTCGGCGACTCCGCTTCGTATCACGCCCAAAAGGCATTTGACCGACCCTTCGCTTGAAGCGGCGGCGATAGGAGCAACTAAAGACAAACTCCTCATGGACTTCAACACGTTTGGATATTTATTTGAATCACTCTGTGTCAGGGATATGCGGATATACGCAACAAAAAATAATGCATCGATCATGCATTACAGGGACAAGACAGATTTAGAAGCTGATATCATCGTTGAAAAAACAGACGGATCGTGGGGCGCGATGGAAGTTAAGCTTGGAAACAAGCAAGAAGATGAGGCAGCGGCCAATCTCTTAAAGTTAGCGGCGCGCGTCGATTCATCCAATCGCGGCAATGCTTCGTTTCTCGCAATCATCACGGGCGGCAAATACCCGTATAGACGCGAAGACGGCGTATATGTGATTCCAATCGGCTGCCTGGCGCCCTGAGTATTTCCGTTAACCTACTCTGTAAAATCAAGCCCGTCGATGCAGTTGTCGTAAACGAACATTTCAATTGCATCTTTTTTTCCGGACTCGTAGAAATCGACCAGAGTTGCAGTTATATTCGGTTAAAACTGCAATTATGTGTAAAATGCAGGCGAATAATACCCAAATATTGTGTAACGAGACGGTAATAACGCTGCAAATATGTGTAAATATGCCTGTAATTATACGCAAAAGTGTGTTATACTGCTTTTGATAAACTGTTACGAGGTGGTTTTATGCGCAGAAACGTTATATTCAAGCTTATCGAATGGAAGAATGATCCGGATAGAAAACCTTTGATATTAAAGGGCGCACGACAGGTTGGTAAGACCTGGCTCATGGAAGAATTTGGGAAAACACAGTATAATAGTTATGTACTTTTTAATTTTGATGAGGAAAAAGAACTCACGTCGATATTTCAATTAAACAAAAACCCGCATAGACTAATCGAACTGCTTGGACTACTCAGCGGTCAGCAAATCATTCCCGGCGAAACCTTGATCATCTTCGATGAGATTCAGGAATGCTCAGAAGCGCTGAACAGTTTGAAGTATTTTCGAGAAAAAGCGAACGAGTACCATATCATAGCGGCAGGCAGCTTGCTTGGCACATTGCTGGCGCAGCCTAAGTCATTTCCGGTAGGTCAGGTCAACTTGATTGACGTCTACCCGTTGTCGTTTGACGAGTTTCTTGCAGCAATAGACGAACCTCTTTATTCATACTATGCGCAGATAAAGAAGAATACGCAAATAGAAGAGATTTTTCACAATCGTCTGATTGAAGCATATAACTATTACCTGATTATTGGAGGGCTTCCGGAGTGCGTAGCATCGTGGGTTCGGTATAAGGACGCGCAGCGCATATATAGGATACAAAACGAGCTGGTCACAATTTATGAAAATGATTTTTCAAAGCATAACGGGAAAATAAACAGCGGAAGGATACTTCTGGTGTTCCGCAGTATCGTGTCACAGCTTGCAAAAGGAAATGAGAAGTTCATTTACGGTAGTGTAAAAGAAGGCGCAAGAGCGAGAGAGTTCGAAGAAGCTATAGAGTGGTTGGTATCCGCAGGCATTCTCATTCGCGTTTACAATGTATCAAAACCCGAGCACCCTCTGAAAGCATTTGACCAATTAAGTTATTTTAAGTTATTTATATTTGATGCCGGGCTCCTCAAACACATGGCAGGTATCGATAACGCTGCCATCCTACTAAAGAGTGACTACCAGTTCAAGGGCGCGCTGACAGAAAATTATATCCTTCAGCAGTTACAAGGCATATTTGACGTCGCCCCGCGTTTTTTCGCCGATGGGCGCGGTGAATTAGATTTTCTGATTCAGAACGGCACAGAAATCATCCCTGTCGAGGTAAAGGGCGGAGAGGATAAAAGCGCTCCAAGCTTCAAGTCATATATTAAAAGCAGACAGCCGCGAACTGCTATCCGCTATTCTATGCGCGGATACGTTACGAATGGTAATATCACAAACATACCGCTTTACCTCGCCGGGATGACGAAAGAGTTGTTGCACTGAATTAAGCGGAGCATCCAGCGTGTCGAGCAAAAACTGCCAGGCATGTTTCAGGTTGTTTACCAAGAGTGCCGAAAAGCCCCCGGCTTCAGCCGTGGGGAGTGTCAAACCATAGCGCGGTATATAATCCATAGTCAAGGAAACGAAAGTGCTCGCCGTAAGGCGGCAGGCGGGAAGGGCTCGCACCCCTCCCCACCCTGCGTAAGTGGACCAAACCCACATACACAAAGGTGTATGCTGTAGAGGGTATTTCAAATCGAAAGCCTACTACAACATACGCAACCGTCCTGTCTGCGGTACATTCAGGAGTTGCGGTCAGGCGGTGATAAGGTTAATACTGAGGGCGATGAATGCTTGATATTCGGGCATTCGTCGCCCTTTTAACAATCTGAAAGTCTTTGGCTAGATGGTACTTTTGGGATTTCACATCAGTACAGTCTGAAGAAAGGATCAAAGTTGGCTATTATCACATACATTCGTATTCACGAATAAATAATACCTGATATAGAGATTAACTGACTCGTACGCGTATATTTTGATTATCTCGATTGGTAGTATTGTATTGTATGGATAATGTGATTAACTCTTATATATTGAAAGTTGTTTTTCGAACTAATAACCATTCTTTTCTGTTCTGTACTGATATTATTCATAATAATGACTAATCATCAGCATACTTCTATTCGAGTGCTTTTTCAAAATCTCTCATTAGTTCATTATCACTTCGTACCACCATGCGTTTGAAAGCTGCAAACATGCTTTTACGTGATATTTCATCCAAAATTATACTATAATTACTTGAATCTTTCTCCTCTTTATAGTTTTCTATAAGTAGATAGAAATCTCTCAAGTTTTTTGACAGTCTGTTTTTCAGATTTGAAGAAGATACTTTTTGATTACTCCTATCGGATTTGTTATTATATACAGAATCTAGCAGCTTTATTGTTAGATCAACAACAGCTTTATTTCTCAAGTCGCTTTTTGACTTAATAATAACTACTTCCTTAAGCTCTTTAAATTGTAATTCGAATGAAATACATTCCTCCGGGTCAATTTCAGTAGGATCAACAACACCACTATCAAACATTCTTTTATTCTTAACGCTATTACAGTGAGTACACGCTAGAAACATGTTGCTCCATTTGAATTGTAACTCAGGATTGCCCTTGTGTGCAACCAAGTGCTCCACAACGTAAGAAGTAGGTATTTGCTCACAAATGTAGCACTTTCCATAGCAATCTTCATACAAAAGATCAAACACATGGCCAGTCTGATAATCCTCCGGGCGCTTTATGTCGATATCTTTTGGCAAAACAGATCTGACTAATTTAACCATTCTCTATAACTTTCCTCTTTTTTTCAATATTTTTGAAAGCAATGTAAATTTCTTTCTGAGCAGGAGAAACAGTTTGCAGCTCAACCCTAAGTTTAGAGAACTCGATATTCTCGTCATCTGACCTTTTTATAAAAGCTAACTCGCTATATCTATCGAACTTATCTTTCATTCTTTTTGAATACATATCAATATCGTAATATCCTTCAACAATACTCTCATACGAGTATTGGATCGAGCTTTCCAGACTCTCTCGTCGGCTCAAATCATAAACAACCGCATTTTCAATAGAGCTTATAACAAACGGCGAATGGGTGGTAACGATGAACTGAACATTTGGAAACATTTCTGTCAAAAAACCTAATGCTGTCTTTTGCATGGAAATATGCATATGCGTTTCCAGCTCATCAATAAAAGCAATACATGGAAGTGTATAATCGCATTGATAATCAGTGTAGAAATCCATTTTTTCCATGATTTCAGACACAATACAGAAAAACGCTGAGAATCCATCTGCCATCTGATTCAAATCAAACTCTTGCCCATCAAGGCTAATTTTGTAGTTATACTCCATTGGTTTATACACTAATTCTATCGTTTGATTTTCATAAATCGTACACAAAACTCTTTTTAAAACTTTTAGCCATTTCTCGCTTTGGAGAAAAAGCTGCTGATTTTTGCTGTCTTTGGCCTCAAGTTGCTGTATCCGCATTGTTTTCATTGTTTGTAGTATATTCTGATGCACTGATACTTTTGGTCTGCATACAGTATTGAACATATACCTGTTTTTCATGCTAGTTGTTTCAGGAGACGTTGAAGTACGTAGTAAATGCTCCGCAGGTAAACTGACCATTAAAACTTTTCTTATATCTGCTATTGCACTAAAACTCACTGCACCAACAGTCTTGTATTTACCTAGTTCCTCCATAATAGTTAGTTTAGTGGTTATTTCATATTTAACATCCCTTTCCCAATCAAACATATTGTCAAAATTACTGACTAATAATTCAAGTAAACTTGTTTTCCCGCTTCCATTATTACCAGTAAGTATAAGATGCTTTCGAGTGTTCCGAGAGAGTTCAATATCCAGCTCATTAATATTTCGGAATCGGTTAATGTTAATGCTTGTAATATAAATATTTTCCATTTCTATTTTCCTTCCACCTTATTACAAATGTGGGGTGTTGTTCAGGTGTACCCCTGTACGTAACAATTCTATTCATATATTTCGTGATCCCAAACTTCTTTGACTTTTATCTTCTTGAGCAAAAATCCTCTTGATCACCATTTCTTCTACAAATTATACATATATACTTCTCAAGTCACAAGAGTTAGGTTTTCGAATACACTCAGCAGCACATTATAGCCATAATATGCGGTTTCTACAGTAAAAACCAAATTTTTGCATAATAAATATTTATTAATAGACTGCATTTTATCATAAACTACACACTCATTCAATTATTTTCTGTAAACAGATAAATAGTATACAAAGTCTATAAAAGGCTATTCTTTCACCTGAGCGTAGACTTTCATGCAGGTAAAAATTTTGTCATAACCCCTCATTTTCCATTGACAAGGCAAAAATCTTGTGCTATTGTTATCCTTGCAAGCGGGCAGACTGTCGCTCCAAAGGGGTTGACAGGCTGCCCGCCGACAACTGAATACGGCGAGCCGGACAGGTTCCGCAGTATTGCGGTAACATGCCCGGCTGTTTCTATACCGGGCGGAAAGGGGCGTGATAAGCGCACTGACGAGGTTGGCGGCCTCGTGACAATTTATCCGCAGCCGGTATGATACCGGGAATCGTACAGCCTTGCCAATGCCGGGCAAGCGTGTCCTCTACGGAGGGGCCGGATATGCAATCCGACAAGACACGCTGCCCGGCGCGAGGATGCGGTTCCCCTGAGTAACCGCCCGGACCAGTGGTGGAGCGCAAGAAAGGAGGAAATGCGCCGCCATTGGTGACCGGGCGGCGAAACGCCCCGGAGGTCAAAAAAGGCACAGGGGCAGGAACGAGCCGGGAAGAAAGCGGAAAGGTTGTCTGGTCCAAAAACCTCCGCTTGGGCTTGACAAACCCCGAATTTCAAAGGGGGCAGTGCGCCCAAAACCGGGCGCATACACAAAAACGCTGTAATACCAACACTTTATATTAATTTGATTATTTAACGAAAGGAGTCGTCCGGTCATGAAAACAGCAGAAACAGAAAATAATAACACAGCTGACACTCGAAATAGTTTCGTCCATGCAGGGCCGCTGGATGTGCGCAAGCGGATCGGCTCCACCGTCTACTATGTCAAAGTATACGTCAAGATTTGCACGGCTGAAACGGTTGAAGATAAAATTCTGCGGCTTGTGAAAAATGACTTGAATCTGGCGCCAAGCCTTGCTAAAATGGACACACCGCAGACAGGGCGGTTGCCTGAGAGGAGTTCAGCATGAACAACAGACAGGCAGCCAAGATAACAGCATTGTTATCACGTTTATCGCGTGACGACGATCTTCAGGGTGAAAGCAATTCTATCACCAACCAAAAGGCGCTCCTTGAAGATTATGCCACAAAGCACGGCTTCACAAACCTCGCCCACTACAGCGACGACGGTTACTCCGGATCAAATTTTAACAGGCCGGAATGGAAGCGGCTCATAGCAGACATTGAGGATGGAAAAGTCGGCGCGGTCATAACGAAAGATATGAGCCGCGTCGGGCGCGACTACTTGCAGGTCGGTTTTTATACGGAGGTCATGTTCAGGCAGCATGGCGTCCGTTTTATTGCAGTAAGCAACAACATCGACAGCGACAACCGCGAAAGCACCGAGTTTGCGCCATTTTTGAATATAGTCAGCGAATGGTACGCGAGGGACACAAGCCGTAAGATAAGGACAATAGCCCACGCCAAAGGCAACGCAGGGAAACGCATGTCCCCAAACGCTATATACGGATACCTCAAAAGCCCAGGCGATAAAGACGTATGGCTGGTGGACGAGGAACCCGCCGCTGTCGTCCGGCGCATCTTCCAGATGGCTATGGACAGCATGGGTACACATCAAATCGCAAAACAGCTAAGTGAGGAAAAAATCGAAAAACCCTCGGTATTCTTCGCTAAAAACAGGATGACGGGATCGAAGCCGTCGAGCCGGGACCTGTCCAAACCGGATACATGGGGTGCCAGCACTGTGGCCTCTATCCTATCGAAGCCAGAATACTGCGGACATACGGTCAATTTCCGTACATTCAAAGACTCATATAAGGATAAGGTTCAAAAGTGGCATCCGAAAGAGGATTGGAAGGTGTTCCCGAATACTCATGAGCCTATCATCGACCAGGAGACGTTCGACACAGTCCAGAGGCTGAGGAAAACCGTCCGCCGCCCAAGCAAAGAAACAGGCGAGGCAAATCCATTGACTGGGCTCATGTTCTGCGTTGACTGCGGCGCAAAGATGTACAACAACCGTTCACCACAAGGCAGATACTATTACGAAAAGCGCGGCGACAAGCAGTA
>Ga0082212_10011508_pt1 | contig 11221 bp, 4 predicted proteins | sample TergutNt197P3_FD_71548 | JGI IMG/M metagenome (GOLD analysis project Ga0082212, IMG submission 71548) | Neocapritermes taracua P3 segment gut microbial communities from Petit-Saut dam, French Guiana - Nt197 P3 | ecosystem: Host-associated > Arthropoda: Insects > Digestive system > Gut ... | reverse complement strand
AATGCTTGTTGCCTTTCAAGGTTTTCCCGCGCCGCCTGGCGGCAAAAAGACCGGCGCAGTGATGGAAAATGTTTTCGTTCTTGGGTATATGCTTATGGCAGAATATATTGCCATAGGTAAACATATCTGCAATATAAGAATCATACCATAATTTCCATATATATACAATATATTTATATTACTAAAACAAAAAAGAACCATATTTCCCCGTATATTTCCGGAAAATATGGTTCTTTTATTATTCTGCCTACGTGAGGAGATAAACCCCACCCGCCGAAGCGGAAATCATCTCAGCTAATAAGCATTTCAATTACGCATTTCAATTACGCATTACGAATTACGCATTTCAATTACGCATTACGAATTACGCATTACGAATTGCTTTAGATCAGCCTCCTACAACCATTCGCAGAATCAGGGCAGCATCAGTAGTATCAACTACCCCGTCGCCGTTGACATCACCCAAAAGCAGGGCTCTGGGAGTCCATTCTTTCAGGCCTACGATCATTTGCAGTATCAGCATGGCGTCTTCGGGGGTGACAAAGCCGTCGCCGTCAACATCGCCCAAAATACCGATAACCAGGGTACCTGCCTTGATCGCTACTTCCAGATCGACCAGATGGCCGAGGCCGGAGAGGTATTGCAGCTTTACAGGTTCTACTTCCAGGGGATAATCCCCTACTCCGGGAGCGCTGTCCGCCACTTTATAGGTTACGGTGAAGAGGAGGACATCATTTTTGACATTTTCGTCGGCAGCAAAAGCGATCCGCATCATGCCCGGGGCAAAGACCGGATTGGCCACAAAGAACATGGTGTTCACGGCGCCGGCAGGAGTGATGGTTTGGGGTGTGTAGATGCTGCTGTTATAAGGTATCTTCAAATCAAGGGCGGCGAAGCCGAAAGCATTGTCCTTGATTTTGTAGGTAACGTCAACCAAATCACCGGGTTTGGCCATAACATCGGCTACTTCTACGGTCGCCGGTTTTTCGGCTGTTGCCTGGACGATCGGCAGAGACAGGTAGGTATTGGGGCCTAGATTGACCGTAAATTCGGTTGCGTCGCGGGTTATGTAAGTAAAGTCGGGATCCGAGCCGTAAAGGATGATCCCCATCTGATTACCTTTAGTGAATTTGTATTCGGAAACATCCATTTCCCAAGTATAGGAATTGAAATTGGCCGCTGTAGGCGCCGAGATGCCATAAGGTATGATATCTACCGGTTGGAACAAATAGTTGGCATGCCAGTTGCCGCCCTTTTCGATATTGGCGAGGCCCGGGACATCCGGGGCGATCGTGCCGTCGGGATTGGGGTTACGTACGTCTATGGAGCCCATGGCTACGATCTTGACACTGGAGGTGCCCCATTCCAGCAACATGGCGGAAATTGCGCCCACGTCTTTACTTGCGGCTATTTCCGCGGTCATTTTGGTAAAACCGCTGATAGTAAATTCTTCCTCGATGTCCTTGAGGAACAGCACCCGGTCTTTGATCTCTTTAGTTTTGCTGAACTGAGAAGTTAAGGCAGAACTCGTATAAAGCAAGCGCTGTTCGGTTCCGCTCCAAGCTGTAGTAACGCCTTCCAAACCGCCCACAAGCATATTTCTCCAGATCGGACGCTGACTGCCGGTCAGAGCTGAGGCTGCACCTTGACCGCGCACTAAGAGCAGATTATCCAGCGCACCGTTGGCGCTATTCAAGCCGTTAGCCCTCAGATGCTGGCGGTTGCTTGCCAAGCCGTTTACCCCGTTAATATAATATGAGTCATCGTAGTTTTGCGGATATGTTACTTTGGTAAGGTAATCATCCTGGAATGTTACACTTGTCGAAGTGGAGGGAGGTACAGTGGATATCGTACCGACCCTGCCGCCTTGCGGATAGAATTTCTGATAGCCGTTGCCTCTCGGCCAGATATCATAATTTCTCCATGATCCAGTGGCGGAACCCAAGGTATTGCCCTCAACAGAATAGGTTGGGGTTCTTTCCACTATGCCGTTTTCTACACCATAGAGATAGTGATCTGCCCAGTCAGTCATGATAGCAGTAGTAGTCCAGGCGCCGGAGCGGGCATTGCCCATACCGTGACCGCCCTGATGGAAGAGACCCTTAACTACTTCTACTCCGTAGAATTTGAGTGTTTCGTTCAGCAAGGCGGTATGACGGAATTTTACGTTACCGTCATTAAAGCCGTGACCCATGATAACGCCCAAGTCCTTGCGGAAATCAGCGCCGAAGGAGAGCGGATTTCTTTCATCCCAGGCAGGGCTGTAATCCCCGGTTGTAGCATCCTGCTCACTGGTTAAATATAAGAGCCAATCCCAGTAATTATCCCAAATTGGTGAAGTTATGGGTGTAGGATAAGCCGGAGCTCCCGTAGTGACCATTCTGCCTGCACAATACATGGTGATGGCATTAAGGTCTTCGCCCACATAACCGCCGGGGGCATAAGGCATACCGTTTTCCCGGTAATAGTTGTAGGCATTGGTGACAGGGGCGCCGGTGAAGATAGTCCTTAAACCTTCAACGCCGGTAACAGCGGCTGCCATCGGCATAGTTCCCTCATAAGATGTACCGGAAGCTGCCGCTTCGCCGGTGGCCCAGTAAGCTTTTACTTCCACCAGGCCGTCACGGTCCGCATAGCCGCGCACCCTGCCGTTGAGCCAGTCAATAACAGCAGCGCCTGCCAGGCTTTCCTGATACATACCGTATTGCAAAAAGCCTTCGGAATAATCGGAGCCTGTGATCCGGTATCGAAGTACGGCATATCCGCGCTGAATCATGGTAGCCGTGCTCCAGGGACCGGCTGCTCCCGGACTGGTGCTATAGGTAGTACCGTCACGCTGACTGCCGGTAGGGGTTCTGGCCGGAGGCAGCCAGGGATAGTCAGCCGCTTGCTCAGCGGTATAGACTGTAGCGTCGAGCATGCCATCTGCTAATAGATCTTTATATGGAGCTACAGTAGCTTCAGCGCCTTTACCGACGCGCCTTTCCGTGACATTTCTCAACGCCCGGTAACTCTTATCATTTTCCGGGCCGTAAATTTTAGTCCAATGGCTGCGGTCACTTAAGACGCCTGCCATACCTGCCGGTCTGGCCTTAAAGGCGGTGTGTTGGAAGCGAGTGGCAGCCGGACCCTGAGCGGGGAAACCTTCATAAATACGGTCTGAGAAACCAATGAAGAGGACGCCACCTGTTGTAGTAGTTTCGTACGGCGATATATTGATGATTGCCGGGCATTTTAGACCACCGTTTTCCGGCAAGGTTTCGACCGGCCTTCTGATCACAACACGCATCAGATCACGTTTACCATCCATGTCGGTATCCAGAGGAGTTTCGACCCAAACTACTTCATTGATCACGTTATCATTACTGAAAATGGAACGGATCTGACCTGTAGCTTCATTCCACATGGTGGGGAAGTTTTCCAGATTCTTCTGCAAGTGCTCATTGCCTACTTTAGGCACGGCGCTCCACTGGGCATAGAGGGTATGAGCTCCCGCGGGGACAATGCTGGCGGCTGTTACTAAAGTGCCGCCTGTGGCAGCGGTAAACCAGCCATTGAAACTGAAGCCGCTGAAGGCAGGCCTGGGCAAGACGCCATATTCTTCACCCGGGGTCACACTAAGGCTGGCCGGGTCGACCGTGCCGCCTTGGGGATTCAAGGTGACCGTGACCGGATCGGCCGCAACAACTCTGGTCACGACAATATTATAGGTTTTGCTTACGGTCGTATCCCCTGAGGTTACTTTGACCGCAAAAGGATTTTCACCCACCGCCAGGCTTTTGCTTCCGGTGCCCTCAATCGTGGCCCCGATCCCGGCGGCTGATGCCGAAATATTGATGCTGGAAACAGAGCTGGCAACGGAAACCGTGTAACTGGTGGTAGCCGCGGCAAATGCCGGGGTCAGCGTGCCCTGGTTAACGCTAAGGCTGGCCAGGTCGGCATTATTATCGGGAGGGCCGGCAGGCACCCCGAATACTTCCCATTCGCCAAGACCGATGCCGTTGGTAATGGTGCCGCTTCTGTACAGTTTCAGACGCAGCTGGGTCGTCGTCACCGGATCAAAGGTCACGGAATTCCAGTTGCCCATAGTGGCAGTTGGGATATTGGTCACATCAGCGCCGGTGGCACCGTTTTTCATGTTGGTAACTTCTTTCCATTCGGTCCCGTCCAGCCATTCTACTTTTGCTTCACTATTGGGAACCGTAACATTGGAATCGGTCCACCAGTCACATCTGACGGCGTCGATGACATAGGGTGTGCCCCAGTTGATGATGAAGTATAATCTGTTACTGACGCTGAAGTGATCGGTATAGGACCAGGACAAATAACCATTAGACGAACCGGAAGTAGGCCTGATGCCGTTGGTAACACGCAGTATCCCATGGGTCGCCTGGGTGGGTGTACTATAACTGGGGTTGAGATAGTTCGCGTTGATACCGGGTCTGTCGACGCCGGCTCCGGTAGTAGGATTGTACCTCGCTGCCGTATCAACAGCGTTGTTGTCCAGAGGCCGGGTGTTTGTGATCTGCCTTACACTCGTAAGCCTTGCGATATTGCCTTCCTCAGCAGTATAGCAAGCCGCCCGGGTCAGATCCGGATGGGCCGGTACGGGCGCCGCGGCTAAGAACATGGATACCCCTAAGCTTAAGATAAGTACGATTGAAACAAAGATAGACCCGGGTAATAAGTATTTTTTCAGCTTCATAATAAAAAGACCCTCCTCTTTTTTTTGCTAGTTTGCCAAATTGAAACTTGATTCTGCTGCAAGAACTCCATAAGTGTCATTCTGAGCAAAGCGAAGAATCTTCGGTTGGTAGGTACACAAACGTTTAAGATTCTTCAGTCGCTTAAGCTCCTTCAGAATGACAGGAAAGAGACTTTCTGCTGTGGAATCAAACTTTGATCTCTCTACTTCATAGGCGTTCCCTCCTATCCAATTCACAATTCACAATTGAGTGTCCTCAAATACTTTGGGACTATTGAGGTTTCATGGGTTATTTGACGGTATCCGGATTATTTTTTGTATAATTGCAATATAACAGTAGCTATATGATAACATATTTACTAGCCAATGTAAACATTTACAGCCAGAGCAACAGGGCAATCGCATAGAAAATAATTGAAATTCTGGAAAGCCCATTAACAACATGAAATTTTGTATAAAGGGATTTCTGAAATACGGAGCGCCGTGTCCGCCTTGCCCCAGCTAACTCACGAGCAAAATTTTTATGCGATTGCCCTGCCAGAGCAATCACATGCAAAATAAGGAAAAGAACCATATCCCCTTGCATTTTGCCGAGAGAATATGGTTCTTTTAGCGGATAGGGGGTAGACCATTTCCTTGTCTGCTCCATAGGGGCTATTATGGATTTAACGTAGATAATACCCTAAATCGCGATTTGCTGGAATCTATATAACATGAGTTATTTTCGACAAATTAAGCTTTTCTTAAAAAAAATACCCTACTCTCCCAGGGCCAAATATAAGTTTTAATTATTTGCCATGTCAAACAAAGGAGGAGCTTATCAGAAATTTCAATATTTTGTCAAACATTTAAGCTTGACTCTAAAATAGAAACATGCCATAATAATGTAGAAGGAGGTGGTTATTTATGGATAAATTGTAATTATTACCCATTTGCTCTCAAGTTACCAAAGTTACTAAATTGTCTCTAAAAATACTATTTAGGAGGAATAGATCATGAAGAAAAATAAAAAGCATCTATTGGCATTTCTTTTCGTATTACTTACTCTTTCAATCTTTTCGCTAGGATTAACTGCTTCAGGGCAGGCAATCGGTAAGCCGGACGCGCCTTGGTTTGAGGATTGTGTACCAGGGCAGATTATAGTAGGCATACAAGATAACCTATCCATTTCCCAAGGCACCCTTGCCACCGCCAATCAGGGTTCCTCATCTAGCCTATTTCTGGGCGTAGATACCTTAAATGTTAAGGATTTGACGGATATGTCTGAGATAATATCCTTGATCCAACAGGAAAACGGCGGCAATATGGAGATTGAGCCCCAAGAATATAATGGCCCTCAGGTTCTGCTGCTGGAGTTAGCCTCTGACAGCGGAGAGGATATGCTTCAAGCGATTGAAATATTGGAGCAAAACCCCTTTGTGAGCCACGCTTCACCAAATTACATAACCAGGACAAGCTCTAATACTCCTATTATTCCTAACGACCCACTTTATGAATACCTTTGGGGTATGGAGAAGATACAGGCACCTGAAGCTTGGGATATTTGGACAGGAAGCCGCTTCGATAGAGAAAGTTGTCCTGTCAAGGTTATTGTAGCTGATTCCGGAATAGATTATACTCACCCGGATCTTATTGGAAATGTAAAAGCATCTTGGGGGTATGATTTTATCAACGATGATCAAGATGCCATGGATGATTTTGGTCATGGCACACATGTCGCAGGTACGATCGGCTCAGTTGGAAATAACAATGAGGGCGTCGTTGGGGTCAATTGGCAAGTGACTATGATCCCAATAAAAGTATTTGATTCCGGCGGTTGGGGTACCTGGGAGGCGCTTATTGAAGCCATAGTCTATGCCGAAACCTGGAAGGTTCCAATTGTAAACTTTAGCGGTGGGGGATACTATTTTGATCCTACATTGAAGGATGTCATTAATAACTACAGCGGTCTGCTAATAGCCGCTGCTGGAAATTATGCAGGTGACAATGACACAAACCCATTCTACCCTGCCTCTTACGATTGTGATAACATTATTTCGGTGGCTGCATCCTATTATGATGATGAACTTTGTGGCTTCTCCAACTATGGCGAAACAACGGTTGACCTAGCCGCACCCGGTGATGATATACTGAGTACGGTACCGGAATGGGCCTGGTGGTACTGGTGGAGGATCGGTGATTACTATGCCTATGACGGAGGCACCTCCATGGCAGCACCTCATGTGGCAGGCACGGCGGCGCTATTGTGGTCTTATGCAGTAGAGCATGGGCTTGGGCTGACTCTGGCAGATATAAAGGATGCCATTCTAAGCACTGTGGATCATAGTACTCACCTGGAAGGCTATGTCCTTACGGAGGGACGCCTGAACACATACAAAGCACTCAAATCTATTATCCCATCAGAAATTATCATTACATACGATGCCAACGGTGGTAGCGGCGAACCGAGTCCCCAAATCGGAGAACCTGGGGTATCTATAAATCTGGATTCAACAGTGCCTATCAGAGGTTATAGCGAACATTATGGTTTTCCAGGTTGCGAATTCCTGGGTTGGGCAACTACTTCTGATGCAACAACTCCCGAATATCAGCCGGGGGATCCAGCTGTGTTCTATGACAATACAATACTTTACGCTGTATGGCAAGGTATTGATATTATGAATGTCCACTATGTTGATACAGATCCTTATTATAGTGATTTTAAGATTGGTTTTGATCTGGCTCTTTTAAACATCGAACCGGGAACCTATGACATGTCTGCTACCCTTAAGGTTTATCATGGCATTGAAATTGGCTGGCTCCAAGACTCTTTTGTAGTATACACGGTGGGCACACAAATACTTCCCTTTTTATTTGATGACCCCCAATGGGGCTATCAGGCTGAAAACCCCTACACAATAGAGGTGTTTATCTCAGATAATTTTGGCAATACATATATGGCCGTTTTTTTTCATGAAACTCTGCCACCGCCAGATTCCCCATAAAACTAAGTAAACGCAAGCTAATAATCTATTTAATTAATAGGGGTTATTGTAAAACAGCAGGCAAAAAAGAAAAAGCGAGTCTTGAAAAAGGCTCGCTTTTCTAGCTTCGGATGTTGGAATAGCTGATTTTTGCTTAAATGTTTTGCAGAGCAAGGCTCACCCATTCTGGCCTACCTGCCTTTACCTTCGGCAAAGCCTAAAACATGCACGTAGGCAAAACTCAAAATCATAGATTTCGGTTTTACCTTTGTCCTTTTATCAGCCTCCTACCACCATACGCAGAATCAAAGCAGCATCAGTGGTATCAACTACCCCGTCGCCGTTGATGTCACCCAAAAGCAGGGCTCTGGGAGTCCAGTCTTTGAGGCTTACAATCATTTGGAGCAGCAGCATGGCGTCTTCGGGAGTGACAAGGCCGTTGCCGTCTACATCACCTAGGATGCCGATTACCAGCATGCCTTCCTTGATTGCTATATTCAGATCAGCCAGATGGCCAAGGCCGGTAAGGTATTGCAGCTTCACGGGCGTGACTTCCAGGGGATAATCCCCTACTCCGGGAGCGGTGTCCGCTACTTTGTAGGTTACGGTGAAGAGGAGGACATCGTTTTTGACATTTTCGTCGGCAGCAAAAGCGATCCGCATCATGCCCGGGGCAAAGACCGGATTGGCCGCAAAGAACATGGTATTCAAGTCGCCGGCAGGAGTGATGGTTTGAGGTGTATAGATGCTGCTGTTATAGGGTATCTTCAGATCCAGGGCGGCGAAACCGAAAGCATTGTCCTTGATTTTATAGGTAACATCAACCAAGGCGCCGGGCTTGGCCAAAACATCGGCTACTTCGATGGTCACGGGCTTTTCGGCTGTTGCCTGGACGATCGGCAGAGACAGGTAGGTATTGGGGCCGAGATTGACTGTAAATTCGGCCGGATCATGGGTCATATAAGTAAACTCCGGATCTGAGCCGAAAAGGATAAGCCCAAGCTGATTACCTTTAGTGAATGTATATTCGGAAACATCCATTTCCCAGGTATAGGGGTTGAAGTTGGCAGATGTCGGAGCATTTGTCCCGTAGGGTTTGATATCAGCGGATTGGAAGAGGTAGTTGGCATGCCAGTTGCCGCCCTTTTCTATATTTGCCAATCCGGGGACATCCGGGGTGATCGTGCCGTCCGGATTGGGGTTGCGAATGTCTACCGAGCCGATACCCACGATTTTAACGAAGCTTGCACCCCATTCCAGCATCATGGCGGAAATTACACCGGTATCTTTACTTGCGGCAACTTCAGCTGTCACTTTGGTAAAGCCGCTGATGGTAAAGGTTTCATCAATATCTGTCAAAAACATTACGCGGTCTTTGATCTCTTTGGTTTTGCTGAGCTGAGGAACTATGGAAGCGGGCGCAGTAAGCAGTCTACGATCGTTACCGCTCCAGGAAGTGGTATTGTTTTCCAACCCGCCCACAAGCAGATTACCCCAGGCAAACCGCTGACTGCCACTGGTGGGAAGAGCCACACCCTGGCCCTTAACTATGAGAGCGTTTTGGAGATAACCGTTGGCATTATTTAAGCCGTTTGCCTTGATTTGCTGAACGCTGGCTGCCAGACCGTCCGATAGGCTTTGATAGTTCATGACCGGATAGGTTGCTTTGGCCAGGTAATCATCTTGAAAAGTTACTGCCGAAACAGATGCCGGGGGTGTTGTTTTCATCTCGCCGACCCTGCCCCCGGTGGGATAAAACTTTTGGTATCCGTCCAGGCGGGGCCATTTATCATAAGAATTCCAGACGGCTGTGCCAATATTGCTTTCAACAGAATAAGCAGGTGTGCTTTCAACTATGCCGTTGTCCACACCGTAGAGATAATGATCTACCCAAAGATGCATATTAGCCGCATTAGTCCAAGCGCCGGAACGGGTATTGCCCATGCTGTGGCCGCCTTGGTGGAAAAGGCCTTTAACGACTTCGATTTCATAGTACTTGAGCATCTCATGAAGCTGCGCGGTATTGCGGAATTTAACATTGCCGTCATTAAAGCCGTGACCCAGGATAACGCCAAGATCCTTACGCATATCATAACCGAAGGAAAGCGGATTTCTTTCATCCCAGAAGGGGCTGTAATCCCCGGTGCTAAGATCCCCTATTTTCCAAAGATACTGCAGCCAATCCCAATAGACATCCCAAACAGCCGGGGAAGGCGCCACCGGTGAGGAGGCATTAAAGATCCTGCCATAGCAATAAACGGTGGTGGTGGGAATGTTTTCACCCGGATTGTTGCCGGGGGCATAAAATGTGCCGTTTTCTCTGAAGTAATTATAGGCATTGGTAACGGGAGCGCCGGTGAAGATAGTTCTTAAACCTTCAACACCGGTAATAGCGGCTGCCATGGGAAGCGTGCCGCCATAGGATGTGCCGGCAGCAGCAGCTTCGCCGGTGGCCCAATAAGCTTCCACCTCGATCAAGCCGGTCGGATCCGCATAGCCCCTGACCCTGCCATTGAGCCAGTCTATAGCTGCCGCCGCAGCCAGGCTTTCCTGATACATACCATATTGGAGCACGCCTTCGCTCTGGCCGGCGCCGACAACTTGAGCCTGAAGCATGGCATAACCGCGGGGGATATAGTAAGCCGCATCCCAAGGGCCTGCCCCCGGGCTGGCGGTTGCCGATCTGCCGTCAAGTTGCTTACCCAGAGGGGTTCTGGCCGGAGGCAGGAAAGGATAGTCCGCTGCTTGCTGCGGGGTATAGGTCGTAGCCTTCAGCATGCCATCGTCCAGCAGATCCTTATATCTGGCCGTAGTAGCTTCCGCGCCTTTGCCTACCCGTCTTTCGGTAACATCTCTTAACGCCCGGTAACTTTTATCGTTTGCCGCACCAAGGATGGTGTTCCAATGACTATAGTCAGTTAAAGCGCCGGCCACGCCATCGGGCCTTTTATTGAAGGCCGTATGGGAAAAGTAGGTAGGCGTGGGGCCCTGATCCGCAAAACCGTCATATATATTGGCTGCAAAAGACGACCAAATGGTCATAGCTTGGTTGATATAAGGTGTTATCGCCATAATGGCCGGGCATTTCAGACCGCCGTTTTCCGGTTTGGTTTCGATCGGTCTTCTGATAATGACCCGAATCAGATCGCGTTTGCCGTCAAAATCGGTGTCAATGGGAGCTTCTACCCAAACTTCTTCTTGAATTACCCGGCTGGCATCATTGCTGAAGGCGACAGCGGTCCTGCCTGTTGCCGCATCCCACATACTGGGAAATTTTACCAAATTATCCTGAAGCCACTTATTGCCCACTTCAGGCACGGGAACCGGCTCTTCATCCGGTGCAGCGGCAACACTGAGGGCCATGCACAGGCTCAAGGTTATTGCCAAAACAAGAATGCCAACCATAAGTAAAGTATTTTTTCTGTTTTTCAAAAGAATTCCTCCTTTTATTAATTCACAATTCACAATTTTTAGCAAGCTATCCTCCTTTCGGGCAGTATTTGCGGCAGAATATAAAGCTTTATTTCAACATATGCAGAATAGATAAATTATA
>Ga0082212_10011507_pt1 | contig 11222 bp, 8 predicted proteins | sample TergutNt197P3_FD_71548 | JGI IMG/M metagenome (GOLD analysis project Ga0082212, IMG submission 71548) | Neocapritermes taracua P3 segment gut microbial communities from Petit-Saut dam, French Guiana - Nt197 P3 | ecosystem: Host-associated > Arthropoda: Insects > Digestive system > Gut ... | reverse complement strand
TGTTGCGTGGATCAGCGCCTCGAAAGTTCCCCTTTATACGCTGTTCGGGTTGTGGGCTTTGCTTTGTTACATGCGTTACCTGAAATCAGGTAAAAAAGTTTTGCTTGCCGTTTCTTTTGCGTTTTTCGGACTTGCGTTTCTGTGTAAGGAACAGGCCGTTATCCTTCCATTTGCCTTACCGTTAATAGATTGGTTTGCAGGACGCAATCTTCGCGACAAAAAAGTTTGGCTTGAAAAAATACCGTTTTTGGCGCTTATGGCGCTCGCCGGGCTGTTTACGTTGTCGCTGCGCAACCATGCTTATATTCAGTACTATGCCGGTTATCCATTGTGGCAACGTCTTGTTTTCGCCTGTTACGGACTAACCGAGTACCTTACCAAACTTGCTCTTCCGGTAAACCTGCTGTATGTGTATCCCTTTCCGATGGTGCCGGGGGAAGCGTTACCACTGCGTTTTCTACTATATCCATTCGTCATGGCGGTTCTTGTCGGGGTTGTGATCTATTACCGAAAACAAACGGCGCTTGTTTTCGGCGCTTTGTTCTTTTTGCTGATCGTGTCGCCTGCCTTGCATATCGTCTCCATGTCGCGGGTAGCGGTCGTTGCCGACAGGTATGCGTATCTTGCGTGTATTGGTTTTTTTATTCCTGCGGTATGGTACGGCGTCAAGTTCTTCATGCGTCAATCGAAGCGGATAAAGACATTCGCAGGTATCGCCTTCATCGTTTTTTTGCTTTACCTGACAGGCTATGCCGTGAAACGATCGGAGGTATGGTACGATAACAAAACGCTGAAAAAAGAAATCCGGGAGTTGTTGGAAAAACGGGAAGAAAGTAGCAACGGGTCATGACCCGTTGTCATATTTTTTGATAAATGACAAAATTATTGAGCATACTGATACCGGTATATAACGAGCGCGAGTGTATTGCGCTGTTATATGAGCGGTTGAACAAGGTATCGAAAAAATTGCCTTGTCGGGTGGAGTTTTTATTTGTGAACGACGGCAGCAGTGACGATACGCTGACAGTCATCCGGGAGTTGCAGGAAAACGACCCGCGTATCTGCTATCTCGACCTTTCGCGCAACTACGGCAAAGAAATTGCGATGAGCGCCGGAATAGAGTATATTCGCGGCGACGCGCTTGTAATCATGGACGCCGATCTGCAACATCCTCCCGAACTGATTCCGTTAATGTTTGAAGAGCTGCAAAAGGGTTACGACGACATATATGGCTGTCGCCTGAACCGCAAAGGCGAAACATGGTTCAAAAAGTGGACTTCAAAGAGTTATTACAAAACCCTTAAATATCTGTCGAACATACCCGTTCAAGAAAAAGCGGGTGATTTTCGAATGTTCAGTAGCAAAGCCATCCGGGCATTGCGTTCTTTGAAAGAGCATGAACGCAATATGAAAGGTCTGTTTTCGTATATCGGTTATAACAAAATAGCAGTCAATTATGAGAGCGAACCGCGCATAGCCGGCAAAACGAAATGGAACCGGCTGCAATTGATCGACCTTGCGCTAAAGGGTCTTACCTCCTCATCAACGCTTCCTCTCAGGATCATTTTCCTGATGGGATGTTTCGTATCATTTTCAGCTTTCGTATACATGTTGATCGTACTTGTAAAGGCATTGATATGGGGCGATCCTGTCGGGGGTTATCCTTCGCTTATGAGCGTACTGCTTTTCATGGGCGGAACAATCTTATTTGCTTTAGGTATCATCGGCGAATACTTGGGTGTTATCTACAAAGAAACGAAACGACGACCCGCCTGTTTCGTCAATGAATATAAAAGCGCCGAAATCCCGGATTGACTTGTGGCCGACCTCCTTCTTGCGAGGCATAGCCTGCGAGCAGTCTCTGCTCCCGCTTCGCGCGTCATTGCTTCATAGAGAAGGATAATTATCCGTCTCTATGAAGCAATGACGGCGGATGATGTAAAAAGAGTGTTTTTCAAGATATCCCAAAACAACCTCACGCAGTGAATGATAGCCTTCTATGTCACAGAACAGCATCACCACTACATGATGATACGTGTTGAACTTCTTTACATACCGCTCGGCATCATACTTGTGAGCTATCTTCGCTATGCGAGAGCGGCTTACGAAAAATAATAACTGATTCAGTAGCGGCTGTCCGCTAAATTGTGTACTTTTGCCCATGATTATGCTTTGTGTTTTGCAGCTACAAAGGTAATCTTTTGTAGGGTTAGGGGACTAACCCTGCTTTATTTCTTTTACCGGACAGTAGTGATAAATAAAGACAAAAAACGTAATTTTACAGTTGCCATATTTCATCTGTTTATAATTTTATAAGTTGTTGTATTATAATTATTTATATTGGTATATGTTGCCCAAAACTCATAGACATTTCATATTTTTTTAATACCGGTCAATAAACAGCATATTTTAAAATGTGACATGAATCCCTCCCATTACAATTGTTTTCGGCATCGGAAAGCCTTCATTGATCGAATAACTTGCGGCCGTCAGGTTTTCCCCTTTCACAAACAGATTTAATCCTTTTTCCTGTGTTCCAATAAGGTATGATACTTTGGCATTCAACACACTGTAATCCTCCTTCAATTTCTGCTCAGTATTAATGTAGAGGTCAAAAACAGACTGTACATTGACGTCTAATGCAAATCGTCCGGGGCGGTATGTCAGGTATGCAAACAGTTTGTGTTTGGGAGCCGCCAGCAAAGGCTTATCAGTAAGCAAGTAACTGTAATTCATTCCGAAATGCAGGTTTTGAAGTATCCTATATCCGAATTCAAACTCAAAACCTTTATTGATAAACGAGCCGGTATTGACATTTAACGGCCTTCCGTCTACGGGTTGTGTCTGAATCATATCCTTGCCGTCGATAAAAAAGACGGTCAGTTCCAGCGAAAGAGCGCCATCCCATGCGGTTTGCCCGATGGAAGCCTCGTAGTTAATCATCTGTTCCGGTTTCAGGTCAGGGTTTTGAGGCGGAAACATATACATTTCGCGAATGTTCGGGCTTCTAAATCCTTTGGACAGCGAAGCCTTAATCGTATTTCCCGCAAACGGACGGACTGTCAGGCCGACCTGCGGCACCCATTCTCCGCCAAATGTACTGTTATGTTCGTAACGAATACCCGTATTCAGGCTTACCAATTCCATTAAATCCTGCTGAATGACAAGGTAACCTGCCGTTTCATCGACACTTTTGGCGATCATATCCTCTTTTCTTCCGTCATTGTAAACATTCCAGGCATGCCCGCCCCAGTTTTTATAATCAAGACCGGCTGTGAAATGATTTCCATTGAATAGCCGGAATGTTTCATACAGTAGTATGCCATAGTTATGGTCGTCGGAGCGGAAAAGATAATCCTGCGGATTTCCTTCGGCATAATAACCGTCATTGATTTCATGGTTTCCCCAGTTGTAAAAAATACGGGTGGCGCCGCTGATTTTTCCATAATCATTTTCCAGGGCCAAGGAAGTAGTTCCACGAAGTGCATCAGCTGTATTATCTACAATCGGGTTTGAATCCATCCCTGGATTTTGTCCAAAAGATTTTGCGATGCTGACATTACCGGTCATTTTATATTGATCATTGAAACGGTAACCCAGATTGGCAAAACCGTTAGTGATTCGAAATTCGGAATCTTTCCGATGCCCGTCCGTGTAGTCGTGGTTGATGGAAAAAAAACTGCTGAAATTACCTGTATTATAGCCGGTATTAACCATATATTTCTGTGTGTTGTAAGAACCGTACATGATACGTGCCTGCGTACGACGTCCCTGTTGGTGGTGTTTACGGGTAATAACATTCACTACCCCTCCCATTGCATTTGATCCGTAAAGCAATGAGCCGGGACCGCGAATCACTTCGACCCTTTCCACGTCCGAAGCCACATACGTATCCGGTAAGGCATGTCCGAACAGGCCGGCCCACTGAGGTTGCCCGTCGAACATCATTAGCACTTTGTTACTTTGTCCGACGCCACGTATATTCACCGTCCCAGCCGAACCCGTCGAAAGGCCAAATCCTGTAATCCCTTTTTCGGTAACGAATAACCCCGGTACACGGTTTGACAAGACAGGCAATAATGCTGATTCGCTACTGGCTTCAATTTCTTGCCTTTCAATAATCGACATGGACAGCGGAATGTGGGCCTTATTAGTTTGCAATTTGGTTGCAGTCACCACGATCTGGTTCAGGTGAATGATTGTGTCTGGGTCAAAAACCTCGTTTGCAGCATAAAGTTGAATGCAAGACAGGATGCAAATACATGTGATTATACTTTTTCTTGTGCAAAAAGAATGTGCGAATTTAGTGTAATACATAATGTTATAACTTTTTTGAGCATATTTCTATGAGATAAACATAATTCTATGCTTACAAATTCACGCCAAAAGTAGCACGAATTTATCAAATCGTGCTACCATAAACGTTAAAAAAGGTTAATACGCGGGTATAAGCGAGTAGTTTTGATTTGTTAATCTGCACGGCTCATCACTAATTTTCCGTGTGTAATACCTTTAATTGTAATCAAACGGTCGGAAAGTTCGGTCAGTCTTTCCGCCGTACCGGTGACTGTTGCGATATGCAGGCAGAAATTTTCGTTCAGATAATATTGCGAGGAAGACAGGATGACGTCCCGATAATTTTGTTGTATGGAAGCTATTTTGGTAGTTATTTCTTTTTTTGCCTGATTATACATAATTATAATTGTTCCTGCCACAATATGATTGCATTGCCATTTCCGTTCCGCCACATTCTTTTCTACCAAAAAGCGAATCGCCTGGGAACGGTTGGCGAATCCGTTATCATCCACAAATTGGTCTAAGGATTCCAATAAATCGTCTTCCAACGAGACTCCAAAACGTTTTAATGCCATAATTGTTTTTCCCGGATTTTAATTGCAGGTTTATGTTCTAATGGTTGCAGTTCTCCTGTATGTTCAAAATGTGCAACAAGTTTCCTTATTTTGGCGATTTGGAGAATGGATGAAATTCTGTAAAATGTTTCATCGGAAATAGCGTCAAGTTGCTTTAAATATTCTTCAAAAGCTAAAATGGCAGTAACATCAAGGCCTTTATCCAATACCAAATGAACTACGTAGATCAAGAAGAAAATATTGGCTTCAAAACATGTAACAGGTTGTTTTTCATTGTACAGGAGTTTTTCTAATTTTTCTTTGACTGTATCGGTTTCTTCATGCTGCAGAATCGAAGAGGAGTATGTCTGTATCAATAAGTAACAAGGATGTTTTTGTGCGGCTTCTTTCAGTTTTTGCTCAAATTTTTTATTTTTGTTGTGCTCCAAATAAAACAATTCCAGGAAATCAGCAACGGGGACGTCTCCTGTCTCTTTTCGAAAAGCCGTGATCGTTTTTTGGGGATGCACATTATTCATTATACTGTCAATAGCAGTGGCAAATAAATCGGCTACCGTTTCTCCATCCATATTTTGAACATCCGTAAAAAGGCTGTTGGGAAGTTCTTCTTCTTCGACAATGGTATGTTCAAATTTTTTCTCCAATATATCCAACTGTTCACCGACTGCTTTATCGCCCGTCAGATCATAAGATAAAATGTTGATTACAGCCATCATACGTTTAGCGTCCATTTCGGATACAGTATCCGATTCACCTTTTTTAATTAAATCGATAAACAATTTTTTCTGTTCATCTTTGTTCATTCGTTCAATTTCTTCCATTATTTCATCCGTCTCATCCTTTTCTTCATCATCAAATTCATCTTCGCCATCCTCGCCAGGAATCACAATGCGATAGTTGTCTTTTCCCGCCGTTTTTTCCAGTTGGGATACAATTTGTTTTACACGGGCAGGAGAATCAAAGCCTGAATTTACATAAACCGGGTTACCATCGTCATCTCCACATTTTATATCTATCAATGGAATATCATCGGTATCTTCTTCGAGAAAACACACCGTAGTTGAGGTAAAATCTTTGTGAGGTTTAAAGCCGTATTCCTCTGCATAATCAACAGCAGCATATATAATATTATGCGCCAGTTCGTAAGGGATTTCAATAAATTCAGCGCCATTATCTCTATATACATCCAACAAATCTTCAAATTCGTCGAAAGATATATTAAATTTATATGTCGTATCTTTTATGCCCAGACAGCTCAGATCGACCAGATAAAGACATGCTGTTACATTTCCGGATACGTGTTCTCTTACAATGGTGATCTGAGCCATTTGAGTTTCTTCCCACTCTTTGGTAATATAGCACTTGCTTACCGGTAAATTCCTGGATTTTTGACGAATATAATTTTCAGGACTTAAAATTTGGAGATTGTTTGCTATTTTTTTCTTTTTCATTATGTGAATTATTGACTGTTAATCTGAAGGTTGTTTTGTAGTTAATTTATTTCATATTCGGTTTTTCCAACCCATAGCCTTTTTTCCGGTCTTCATTTTTTAGTAACAAAGCAACCCCTACGGCCAAAATTCCAAAGCAGGTGAAAATTATCATGGGAATGGTATAATCGTAGGGAGCATCCGGATTTCCCGTCCGGCAATAGGTTTGAAGCACCCAGCCGATTAGCATCGGAACGCCCGATAAACCGATATTCTGTACCCAAAATATTGTTGCATAAGCTGTTCCAAGCTTATTATGAGGAATGATTTTAGGAACGGAAGGCCACATGGCGGAAGGAACAAGCGAAAAGGCAATACCCAATATAATCATGATAAATGCGGCGAACCACCACACATTCAATACCGGGAGTGCAAAAAGAGCATGAACGACAATCAGTAAAAAAGAACCGAATATCATGATACTGGCGCCTTTTCCTTTTCTGTCATATAATCCGCCAAACAAAGGAGTCAGCAGGATGGTTCCGAATGGAAGCAAGGAAGGTATCACACCGGCTATTGATTCTTCAACGCCATATTTATTTATCATCAAAGAAGTTGCATATTTCAGGAAAGGGAAAACGGCCGAATAGAAAAGTACACATAAGATGGCAATCAGCCAAAACCCCCTGTTTCGGATAACGTAAACGATGTCGCTGAGACGGAAAGACTCTTCGGCTTCCTCTTTCATATCCCTGATGGATTCGTCCAATTTACGATCCATCACACAAAAAACAAGGAAAGCGATCAATCCGATACAAAGAAGCGCCAAACCAAACAGGACAGGCATAGAAATCTCGCCAAAATATCGGGCTACAGGAACTGTTACCGAAAGCGCCAGGGCTGTTCCTATCCTGGCCATCGCAACCTGCAACCCCATTGCCAGCGCTATTTCTTTTCCTTTGAACCATCGGGCAAGTACTTTGGTTACTGTAATACCTGCAATTTCTACGCCGACGCCAAAGGTGGCAAATCCGATGGAAGCGGTTAAAACCTGCAATCTGATTCCCCATAAACTCCCTTCAAGAGTGAAAAACGGTGAAATGGCATAATATTTAACGCTGCAACCGATCAGCATTAAACAACAGGCCAATACCCCTGTAAAACGCATGCCTTTTTTGTCGAGGATAATTCCTCCGACAATCAACATAAACAAGGTAACATTGAACCATCCATACGAACTTGTAAACAGTCCATATTCAGTTCCGTCCCAGCCGAAATCTGCTTCCAGCATGGATTGCAGCGGCGCCATTACATCAGTGATAAAGTAACCGCATAACATGGTGATGGATACAATACCCAGAACGCTCCAGCGCGCCAGGGGCGAATCACTCAATTTTTTCTGTATTGCCTGTGTCATATTTTTTATTATTTAATTGTTTTGGTTCGATAGTTGAAAATAAAGGAAGTGCATCAGCTACGACGAATGTACTTCCGCCGATGAATATCATATCGTTGGGGGATGAATCGTTTATGGCTGCTTTCACGGCTTCGCTTACCGTGTCGTAACTTTTTCCATAAAGTTGATAAAGCCGGGCTTTTTCAGCAAATTGCTCAACAGGCATTGCACGGAAAATGGATGCTTGTGTGAAATAATAAACCGCATTCTTAGGCATTATGGATAATACAGATTCAACATCTTTGTCACTAACCATTCCTGCAACAATTCGGAGGGTTTGATGATGTTTAGCTTCTTGCTGTAATTGGATGGTCAGGCTTTCCCATGCCCCCACATTATGCCCTGTATCACATATAATTAGTGGATTTTCACAGACGGTTTGCCATCGTCCCGTCAAACCTGTTAATTCAGTAACATGTGCAAATGCCCCCTGTGCTGCCTTGAGAGGTATTTTCACGCGCTTATTATCCAAAAGACGCAACGCCGTAAGTACTGTACAGGCATTTTGTTTTTGTACCAAACCTTTCAATTCTCCGATGAATTGACCGTAGTCTGTCGATATAAATTCCCATTCCCCGGTTTCCTTTTTTTCGCAAGACACGAGTACATTTTCCTCTTCTGCAAAGTATATCGGCGATTTCATCGCTTTTGCTGTCTCAATAAATACCTGTTGTATTTCCCTGTTACCGATTTCACCGATGACTACGGGAACATAAGGTTTGATAATTCCCGCCTTTTCACCTGCAATTTGAACCAGTGTGTTCCCCAAATATTGGGTATGATCGATACTGATATTCGTAATAATGCATAATACAGGATCGATAATATTTGTACTGTCGAACCGGCCGCCTAAACCTGTTTCAATAATCGCAAAATCGACTTTTTTGTGACGGAAAAACTCGAATGCAAGAGCGGTTGTTAATTCAAAAAATGAAGGATTGAGTGTTTTTATAAACGATTTATATCTTTCTACAAAGGCTACTACATATCGTTTGGAGATTTTTTTACCATTGACGCGAATACGTTCGCAAAAATCCACCAAATGAGGCGAAGTATACAAACCGACTTTATAGTTGGCATTTCTTAAAACAGCAGCAAGCAAATGTGCAACAGAGCCTTTTCCGTTTGTACCGGCTACATGGATAGTCTTGTACTCACAATGAGGGTGTTGTATGTGATTATCCAACGCTATACTCCGCTCTAAACCTGGTTTGTAGGCATTTGCACCGACTTCCTGAAATGACGGCGACAGATAATCAAGTGTCTCTATATAGGTCATATTTTTAAAAAACAGCGTAAAAATAGGTAAATAATTTATATATTTGCCACTGAAAATTAAAAAAAACGAAAATAGATTAAAATGATATGGGAGCAAAGAAAAATTTTGTATTGGACACAAATGTAGTTCTTCATGATTACAAGTGTATTGAAAACTTTCAGGAAAACGACATCTATCTGCCGATAGCGATGCTGGAAGAACTGGATCGATTTAAAAAAGGTAGCGACCAGCTAAATTACAATGCCCGTGAATTTATACGCGAGTTAGACCGGATAACTTCTGAAGATCTGTACCTGGAAGGAGCTTCATTAGGTAACGGAAAAGGCACATTATATGTGGTTACAGACGACAAATATCAGAAAAAAATTGCCGCCGCATTTCCTGAACATATTCCGGATCACCGTATCTTGTCATGTACCTGTTCGATTGCCGAAAAGAAACCGGATATGCAGACCATTTTGATAACGAAAGATATTAATCTTCGAATGAAAGCCCGAGCGTTGGGGATTCCGGTAGAAGACTATTTCACCGATAAGGTGGTCGATACAGCTATTTTTATAACTGCGCAGGACACGTATGAAGAGATTGACCCCGAACTAATTGACAATATATATTCGTCGCATAACGGGATTGACGCAACGTTGTTGGATTTCAGCGAGAAGCTGAATCCCAATGCCTGTTTTATCCTGAAAAGTGCGCGAAATTCGGTATTGGCAAGATATAATTCGTTTACCGACAAAATCAAACAGGTTGAGAAAGGAACGAATTATGGTATCCAACCGCGTAATGCGGAGCAAAGTTTTGCATTTGAAGTATTGAACGATCCGAACATAAAATTAGTTGGTATTACAGGAAAAGCTGGCACCGGAAAGACTTTGCTGGCTCTAGCGTCGGCATTGAAACAAGCCGGTGTGTACAAACAGATTTTATTAGCCCGGCCGATTGTTTCGTTGGCCAACAAAGATATCGGTTTCCTTCCCGGAACGGAAAAAGAAAAGATTGCTCCCTATATGCAACCGCTGTTTGATAATCTGAATGTGATCAAGTCGCAATTTTCCGCCAATAGCCCGGAAATCCGGCAAATCGATGAATTACAGAAAAGTAACCGTCTGGTGATCGAGGCGCTGGCTTTTATTCGCGGACGAAGTCTGTCGGAAACGTTCTGTATTGTAGACGAGGCGCAAAATCTGACGCCTCATGAAATCAAAACCATCATAACCCGAACAGGCGAAGGGACAAAAATGGTATTTACGGGTGATATTCAGCAAATTGACTCTCCCTACTTAGATGCTCAGAGCAACGGATTAGCCTATATGGTAGAACGAATGAAGGGGCAGGAACTATTTGCACATATCAATCTGATTAAAGGAGAACGCAGCCGGTTGGCTGAGTTGGCGTCCGATTTATTATAAAACAAATGGATAAAATCATCGAATGTGTTCCGAATTTCAGTGAAGGACGCTATTTGGGGAAAATTGAACGTATCGTCAATGTTTTCCGGGCGAAAGAAAACGTTAAACTGTTGGATTACAGCAATGATAAAGACCATAACCGGATGGTTGTTACTGTCATCGGCGAACCGGAAGCAATCAAAAACTGTATCGTTGAGGCTGTTGGAGTTGCCATAGAAGTTATTGATTTGACGAAGCACAAAGGACAGCATCCTCGTTTAGGCGCAGCAGACGTGATTCCGTTTATCCCGGTAAAAGGTATGACCTATGATGAAACCGATGCTTTGGCAAAAGAAGTTGGAAAAATATTAGCTGCAACGTACCAATTACCAGTTTATTTTTACGAAAAATCCGCTTCTGCCGAGCATCGTCAGAATTTGGCAGCCATCCGCAAAGGCGAGTTTGAAGGTTTGGCTGAAAAAATGAAACTTCCGGAATGGAAACCGGATGCTGGTCCCGCAGAACATCATCCTGCAGCCGGCGCTTCCGTAATTGGCGCGCGTATGCCATTGATTGCATTTAACGTGAACCTGCATACCGCCAATCTTGAAATTGCCGATAAAATCGCCAAAAAAATTCGTTTCATCGGAGGCGGACTGCGTTTTTGCAAAGCGATGGGCGTGGATTTGAAAGAGCAGGGCATGACGCAGGTATCCATGAACCTGACAGATTTTACCAAAACCGCTATTTATCAAGCCGTAGAAATGGTTCGTTTTGAGACGCAGCGTTACGGAG
>Ga0082212_10011506_pt1 | contig 11222 bp, 12 predicted proteins | sample TergutNt197P3_FD_71548 | JGI IMG/M metagenome (GOLD analysis project Ga0082212, IMG submission 71548) | Neocapritermes taracua P3 segment gut microbial communities from Petit-Saut dam, French Guiana - Nt197 P3 | ecosystem: Host-associated > Arthropoda: Insects > Digestive system > Gut ... | reverse complement strand
TCTCAGGAATTGAAATTATTCCCATTCGTTTATTACATGGCAGATTACCAATTTTGGGTTTCAGAATAGGAAATTACGCTTATCTGACGGATCTAACAACCATTCCTGAAAATGAATTTATGAAATTAAGGGATTTGGATACACTGACTATTAATACTTTACGTACAAGAGAACACGTTTCTCATCAGAACTTGCAACAAGCCTTGCTAAACATTGAGAAAATCAATCCACGACGGGCTTATCTCACGCATCTCAGTCATCAATTTGGGCTACATTCGGTTGTAGAACATAAACTGCCCGAAAATGTTTTCATTGCACAAGACGGTTTGGTTATTTGAAAAAAGTTTACTATTTTTGCGAAACAAATGCTAAATGTTGTGGTAACTCAAATAGGACGTCGAAATAAAATTAACTTAATACTAATTCACATCAATAAATAAATTAAAACAATATGAAATTCGTTGTATCAAGTAGTTCTTTATCAAGTTATTTACAAGTTGTAAGCAGGGTCATTGCTTCTAAAAATACAATTCCCGTTTTGGAATGTTTTTTGTTTGAACTCAAGGGAAATTCACTGAAAATAACCGCTGCCGATGTTGAAACCCGAATGATTACTTCCTTGGAAGTTCAGAATGTAGAGGGTGAAGGCGTCTTTGCTATTCCCTCCAAAAGTTTATTGGAATCGCTGAAGGAATTGCCGGACCAACCCATTACTTTCGACATTGATGACGCGACCTTGGAAATGTTTATCTATTACGAAAATGGAAAGTACAATTTTATCGGTCAAAGCGGAGATGAATATCCGCAACCCAAGCCATTGAAAGACGGCGCTAATAAAATAGAAATATCTGCCGAAAATTTATTATCGGGAATTAGCCGCACCTTGTTTGCTACTGCCGAAGACGAGTTGCGTCCCGTTATGAACGGCATCCTGTTCGACATTTCCGAAACCGATACTACCTTTGTAGCTTCTGATGGTCATAAGTTGGTGCGTTTCAAAAATGCTTCCGTTAAGGGAGATGAGAAAGCTACATTTATACTTCCGAAAAAACCTGCCAACTTGTTAAAAACCGTTCTCCCGAGAGAAACAGGAATTGTTTCGATTGCTTTCGATGATAATAACGCCTACATCACTATGGAACACGTGGTTATTATCTCTCGCCTGATTGAAGGCCGTTATCCTAACTACAACGGAGTGATTCCCAACGACAACCCATTTATAATTACCGTTGACCGGCTGTTATTTGCAACTGCGCTAAAACGGGTAGTCGTATTCTCGAATCAAGGAAGCAGTTTAATTAAATTACAATTCTTGCCAAACAGTATTTTTATTTCAACTCAAGACATTGATTACTCTACATCTGCCGAGGAAACAGTATCTTGCGTTTACGAAGGAGAAGAAATAAGCATTGGATTCAAGGGAACGTATCTCATCGAAATATTAAATAATATTCCATCATCGGAAGTTATTCTGCAATTAGCCGATCCTTCCCGCCCGGGTTTGATGTTGCCGGTTGAAAATGAAACGGATGAAGACTTGTTGATGCTGTTGATGCCAATGATGTTGAATGATTGAAAATTCAATTAAGAATTAAAAATTAAGAGTTAAGAGTTTGTTGGTACTAACCGGATTAACAATTAACGATATTAGTAATATACTATGAGGTTGCAGTTAAAAAATCCCCTCGTTTTTTTCGACTTGGAAACGACGGGGGTGAACATTGTGTCGGACCGGATTGTTGAAATCTCTTATTTAAAAATTTCCGTCAATGGGGAGGAAGAAAGCAAAACCCGCTTGATTAACCCGGAAATGCCTATTCCTCCGGAGGTTACTGCTATTCATGGCATATCGGATGATGATGTGAAAGATGCCCCTACCTTTAAGATGATTGCAAAATCATTGGCCGCTCAGATTGAAGGTTGCGACTTAGCCGGTTTCAATTCCAACCGTTTTGATATTCCTTTGTTAGCAGAAGAATTTTTGCGTGCAGAAGTGGATATTGATTTGATGCGGCGGAAATTTGTTGATATTCAAACCATATATCATAAAAAAGAACAGCGTACCCTGTCAGCCGCTTATAAATTCTATTGCGACAAGGAGTTGGAAAATGCGCATACCGCTGCCGCCGATACAAAAGCAACCTACGAAATACTGCAAGCCCAATTGGATCATTATCCCGACTTGAAAAACGATATTGCTTTCCTGTCGGAATATTCTTCTTTCAACAACCACGTTGATTTTGCCGGACGTGTGATTTACAACGACCGAAAGCAGGAAGTAATCAATTTCGGAAAGTATAAAGGGCGTTTGCTCGAGGAAGTTCTTCAAGAAGATCCGGGTTATTACGGATGGATTATGCAAGGCGATTTTGCCCTGCATACCAAAAAAGTTTTCACGGCTGCTATGTTGCGGAAAAATGCTAAAAGGTAATGAAACAAGGTATGATAAATAAATTGCAAGCCTTTTTTCCTGCCTATCCGGTGGAAAAAGCTTGGGTGTTCGGTTCATACTCTCGCGGAGAGGAAACTCGTAAGAGTGATATTGATATTATGGTACGTTTTGATAAAGAGGCTCGAATTTCGCTATTCGATTATGTAGGTATTATGAACGACCTTGAAGATTTATTTCGTAGAAAGATAGACTTGGTAGAAGAAGGACAACTTCGTCATTGGGCGCAAGAATCGGCAGAAAAAGAAAAGATTTTGGTTTATGAGAGAGAAAATTAGAGATAAAAGCAGATTAGAACACATACTAAAATCTATAGATTATATTATTGATTTTACTAAGGATATAAGTTTAGAAGATTTTAAAACAGATATGAAGTTGCAATTTGCAATTGTCAAAAATATTGAAATTATAGGCGAAGCAAGCTATAAACTTTCCAATGAGTTTAGAGAACAACATTCTGAAGTACCATGGCGTAAAATTATTAATTCACGGCATGTTTTAGTACATGATTACTATCAAATTAGACCGGAAATAATATGGGATATTATTCTAAAAGAATTATACCCTCTTAGAGATAAAATACAACAGTTATACAGTAGCGAATAAACTACCTCAGCAAATCCCTCAACGATTGAGGCAGATAAAAAGTATTGTTTCTATCAACAAACACAACCACACTGCTCAGTTTGATTTCTTTTCCGTTATGTTTCACAATATTGGTGTTGGGTTGAATTTCCAGTATATTGTTTTTATTTGTAACTTCCAATACGGGTGCGTCCTTGTTATCCGAAAGCTTATAAGAATAATTTGCAAAAACATCCGTATGTTTGGAAAAATAATCGCTTGTCAATGATTCGAGGCTTTGTTTCAATCCCAATGTACGGCGAAGATAATGGTTCAATTCGATATTGGTACGGTGACCGTTCAAACGATTGGGAGTCGGATCATATACCGCTAAAAATACTTCTTCGCCCGTGTGTCCGGTAGTTGTAAATCCAAAACAGGTGTTTTTGTCTATGATTTCATTTACTATCTTCGACATGGGTGCGCCTTTGCGTTCTTCATTTTCAACAGAACTTCGCCGATAATCCGCACATTGTAGTAATTGATCGTAATCATCATCGCTCAACGTCAGTCCTGTCAAATCATTAAAAACTGCTTTCAAACCGGATGGATCTGTGTTCTTTAATTTGTCAATCAAAACGCCGACGCTGGCTTTAAATTTAGAAATATTGCCGAACAGTTCATCTTTTGTCAAAGAGGAATAATTGGGGCATTTGTTTGCACCGATGCTGAACCCGCTGTTGCCGTGGTCGGGAACGACAACGACTACGGTTTCTCCATTCGATTTGGCAAAGTCCAATGCCACTCCGCAGGCTTCGTCGAAAGCGAGCATATCGGTAATCAGCGCTGCCGCATCGTTGGCATGTGCTGCCCAATCGACTTTACTGCCTTCTACCATTAAGAAAAATCCGTTTTTATTTTGAGATAGTTTATCAATGGCTTTTTTTGTCATTTCGGCTAATGAAGGTTCCTTTTCCGGATCACGGTCGATGTCGTATGCCATATCCGTATTCCCAAACAAAGCCCACATCTTGTTGCCTTTGTGATTTCTGTAGCCATCGATGTCATTCAAAAAAACGCCGTATCCTTCGCTTTGCAGGAATTGTTTATGATTTTCATTTAGTAGGCTTACTCCTCCTCCGATAACGATGTCTAAATGATTGTGAACCATTTGCGGAACAATCCAGTCATATTTACCACGGTTGTAGGTATGCGCCGCACAATCGGCAGGCGTGGCATGGGGAAATTCGCAGGTAACAACCAAACCGGTTGCCTTGTTCTGAGTGAGGCGGGCGGCTTCCAAAACGGTCATCAGCGGTTGATAGGCTTTTTCAGGATCTATCGGGACAATGTCGTTCAAAGGATCTGCCTGAGGATACATGGATATGTAACTTGCACGGCTCGGATAACCGGTCATATAACAAGACGTTGTCGGCGCCGAATCGCCAATAGGCGCATTGGACGAATACGTCAGAATGGTTCCGCAAAGGTAAGGATCGATATGCAATCCGGTTTTTTCGGGGTTGTTATATCGTTGATACCATCGGGCTGCCGAAACAGCAGGCAATGACGTTCCGTCGGGAATTAATACAATGACATTTTTTATTGCTTTGTTTTGTGCTGCAATACTGCTGATTGTAAAGAAAAACAGTACTAAAATTTTTATAATACGTTGCATATTTAATTAAGAATTAAGAATTAAGAATTAAAAACATTTTTTTATACTCTCTATATTATAAATATACTTTATCAATTATCAATTGTCAATTAAAAACAGCCTTTCGACATTTTCACTTGTTACTGTTGCGATCGTATCAACGGGCAGATTATACACTTCTGCTAACTTTTCCGCAACTTGTAACAAATAGGCCGGTTCATTTCTTTTGCCGCGATAAGGAACAGGGGGGAGGTAAGGCGAATCGGTTTCTAAAACAATCCGTTCGAGAGGAAATGAAGGCAGATATTCACAAAAATTTGCTTTTTTATAAGTAATCACACCATTGATTCCAATCATAAAATTTTCGCACTGTTTTTTGATTGTTTCCAATTCTTCCCTTGTACCTCCAAAACTATGAAAAACACCGCGCAAGCGGTTTACTCCTATTTTATGTAAACTTTCAAACACTTGCGGAAATGCTTCCCTTGTATGAATCGCCGCCGGTAAATCCCATTCGATACTCCATTGCAGTTGCTTTTCAAATGCGTCAATCTGCTCATTAATAAACGTTTTATCCCAATATAAATCCAATCCGATTTCGCCGATGGCAATGTACTTTCGTTTGTGCAGTTCAGCTTTTATTCTTTCCAAATCGTGTTTATAACCGGCTTTCACGCTTGTGGGATGCAAGCCCATCATCGGAAAACAACAATCGGGGTATTGGTTGGACACTTGGTGCAGATTTTCAATAGATTCCACATCAATATTGGGGAGGCAGAACAACCGCACCCCTGCTTCTTTTGCTCGTTGTATAACAAATTCTCTATCCGGATCAAATGCTTCGGAAAACAGATGTGTATGACTATCTATTAGGCACATTATCAATCAAACACGTTCAGTTGATCACCTTTTCGGTAACAAAACTGCACTTTATAAGCCTTGAACCGCAATGCTTGTTCATCAAAAGAAGTTCTGCTGTAGCGCTCTTCCACTTTAGTCCAAATATTCCAAATGAGCTTATCTGCTTTGTTACGCATATCTACCATATTATCCTGCGAACGCGACAGGTTTTTCTCATATATCGACATACTGTGAATTGATTCTTTAAACAATTCGTAATGAACTTTCACTTTGGCAATTGCAGGATTGTATAAAGGGATTCCGCCTCTTGAGGTTCTCTCTGATTCACCGCGTATCAGATTTTCTCCCCATTTTAAAATAGCATCTTCGGTGGACAAGTTCGGTACTACCGATCTGTTTTCATCCAAACCATACATAATTAATTGTTCGGCTTTAATCTCGTTGCGAATCACTGTCAGAAGTAGCACTTGAATAAAATGTGAAATATACAGCTGTATATTTTTAAATAGTTCTTTGTGTAACTCCCTTGCTTTATTTCTATCTATGGTTGCGTTATTCAAGACGGAATATACCCCTTCAAATCTTGAAATTAAAAGCCGTAAATCTTGTAATTCCATTATTGAAAGAATTTTATCCCAGGATTCGTTTTTCTCCTCTTGCTCTAAAGCAGATCGTAGAATATTAATCCTATCTTCATCTGTTTCCGGTAGTTTTTTTGCCGACATTTTTTTCTTGTTTAATATTCTCTTTCAATCAAATTGATAACAATCTCTTCTAATTCTTTTTTCTTTGAAGCTTCAATCGAAACCTTTTGTAAAACATTTATTGCTTGATGACAATAACTTTGCAACACCTCCTGTGTTTTTTCTTTGACGGATAATTTGTCGTATAATTGACGGACGGCATTTATTTTTTCATCCGATTGCATACCATTGTTCAGCCAGTAAAGCAAATCTTCCCGATCTTTATTTTTTGCTAATTTTAGGGAGGTAATTAACAGAAAAGTTTTTTTATTACAAAGTATATCTCCGCCTGTTTTTTTTCCGAAGATATTGGGATTGCCGTAAACATCCAACCAATCATCTTTAATTTGAAACGCGATTCCCAGCAGGATGCCAAAGTCATATAGATTCTGTTGGTCGTTTTCATCCGCTCCTCCGATAATTGCACCGCTTTTGAGGCAGGCGCCCAACATAACGGCTGTCTTCAGGCGGATCATCTCGATATATTCGTTCTCTGTAATATTTGTTCGTTGCTCATATTCCATGTCGAATTGCTGTCCTTCGCAAATCATTGCAGCCGTATCGGAAAATAAATCCAATAGTATTTTTAAATGTTTGCCGGATGATTTTGCCAAGTACATATAGGAGAGTATCAACATAGCATCACCGGACAAGATAGCCGTATTTTCGTTCCATTTCTTATGAACAGTTTGCTGCCCCCTCCGCAAATCGGCTTTATCCATCACATCGTCGTGCATCAGCGTGAAATTATGAAAAATTTCCCATGCCAATGCTACGGGTATCGCCTCTTTCACTTCATCGCAATACAAATCACAGGCTAAAAGCGTTAATGCCGGACGGATTTTTTTGCCTTTCAACGCAAGCAAATACGCTATCGGCTCGTATAATCCTTTCGGATTTCTTTCATATTCAATGGATTGAATCTCTTTATTTATGATTGTCAGCGCCTCAGATAATGTCATAATTTATGGTGAAATATTTTCATTTTCAAAAGTAAAAAAAATATTTTGATAAAACAAATTTATCGTTTAAAAACAATGGGAATATACACTTTTACCCGAACATTTTCACCATTCGTTCGACCGGGTGTCCATGCAGGCATATTTTTTAAGACACGTAGGGCTTCGTCATCTAAAAAAATATATACGCTTTCTTCCAATTGAACATTTGAAATTGATCCATCCGTTTCGACAACGAACGAGCACCAAACCCGCCCTTCGATCCTTTGCTTCAAGGCGGTAGAAGGGTATTGGATGTTTTCGTAAATATATCGAATCAATGCGGTTTGTCCTCCGGGAAACAGCGGCATTATTTCCGCAGAAGTAACAGCATCTTCCACATTCATTCCCTGTTCCACCGGAAAAAGCGATTCGTTTTTTACTTGGAAAGGCAAAGATTCTTCTTCTTCTTCGATATCCGGCGGAAGAATCACTTCATCTTCCGATTTTTCAACGACCGGAACATCATCGGTAATGACATAATCTTCATAAACAATCTCCAACTCCGGTATGTTAGAAACGAATTCTTCCGCTCGATTTCCGCCTTCAAATTCATTCTCAATAAAAACGGGAACCAAAGAAGTCCAATCTAAACCTGAAGTCTTGGGATTTTGCCACTCCAACAGTACAAAAAAGCCGGATAAAACAACGGCAAAACCCATCAGGAAGAATATAAATCTTCCCTGTTCCAAATCGGCTTCCGGCGTTTTTTTTATTTCCATGCATCTATTTTATATCGCAAAGATACTTTTTTATCTTCTTATACGTTTGTATTGTAGAATATTTTTTATATTTGTAGAATGTATGATATAAATTTCATGCGAAAAATAGCAGTTCTATATTTCTCAATATTGTGTACTTTTCCGCTTTTGGCTCAAGAGGGAAAGTCGGGCTTTGATTTTTTGCAACTGCCTGTTTCCGTTCGGGCTGCTGCTTTGGGCGGAACCAATGTTTCTATTATTGAAAATGATTTATCCCTGATTTTTCAGAATCCTGCTTTTTTGGGACAGGAAATGGATCTTACCTTTTCGGCGGGATACTTGTCGTATATTGCCGACATTGGTATGGGTAATATTGCTTTTGCCAAGACTTTGGGTGAAAGAAGCGCTTGGGGCGTCGGATTCATATATGCCAATTATGGAAAAATGTTGGAAACAACCATCAATCAGGAGATTCTCGGAGATTTGAAAGCTGCCGATATTTGTGGAAATATTTTTTTCTCCCGCGATTTAACGGAAATGATTCGTGGAGGAGTGGCTGTAAAATTTATTTATTCCAATTATGCACACAATACGGCTATTGGGCTGGGTGTCGATTTGGGCTTGAGTTATTATAACCCGGATAATCAATTTTCTATGGGATTAACCGGAAAAAATTTGGGACGGCAAATCAAAGCCTACGAAACGGAATTGGCTAACTTGCCTTGGGATATACAGTTTGGCGTCAGCCAGAAACTTGCAAATGCACCCCTTCGATACTCGATAACCGGTGTACATTTAAATCGGTGGCCGCTCTATAATCTGCAAGGTGAAAAAGATGCTTTCGCTGCTAATTTGTTAAAACATTTTGTATTTGGCGTGGATTTTCTTTTCACCGATAACTTTTGGCTTGGGGTAGGGTATAACACCAAACGAGGCGCCGATCTGCATTTGAGCGAGGGAAATAAGTTTTCCGGATTCACCGTAGGGGCAGGACTGAAAGTGAAAGCATTTGCTTTTGGTTGTTCTGTGGGACAATATCATCCGGCTGCAACTGCTTTTATGATTAATGTTTCGACTTCTTTAGCCGAAATGAAACTCTAAGGCGATGAAAAAAATTCTAATAGCGATCGATGGACATTCGTCATGCGGCAAAAGCACTATGGCTAAGGAATTGGCTAAAACCGTGCATTATAAATATATCGACAGTGGCGCTATGTATCGTGCCGTGACTTTATTTTGTCTGGAAAATGGATTTTTCGACAACGACACCTTGAACATAAATGCCATAAAAAATGCCATAAATGATATTCATATTTCTTTCCGGTTCAACGAAGAAACAGGCAATTCGGATACTTATTTAAATGGGAAGAATGTAGAAAAACAAATCCGTAGCATGGCAGTTGCCGATAAGGTAAGTCCTGTAGCCGCTGTTGGGCTTATCAGGGAAGCGATGGTCAAGCAACAACAGGCAATGGGAGAGGAGAAAGGCATTGTTATGGACGGACGAGATATTGGAACGGTGGTTTTTCCCGATGCCGAATTGAAGTTGTTTGTTACTGCCCGTCCGGAAGTACGTGCCCAACGCCGTTTGGATGAATTGATTGCTAAAGGAGAAACTGTTCTTTTTGAGGAAGTATTAAGAAATATTGAGAAACGCGACCATATTGATTCTACCCGAAAAGACGGCCCTTTGCGGCAAGCGCCCGATGCTGTGGTCTTGGACAATTCGGATATGACTGTCGATGAGCAGAATGTTTTTTTGCTTCGGTTGTTTGAGCAAATAATCCTGTCATCCCGCGCTTGACGCGGGATCCCCTCAAATTATCAGGGGATTGCGGGTCAAGCCCGCAATGACATAAAAAAACAGGAGGCGCCGGCAGATTACTCCTGCTTCGATCGCCTCCTCATACTAATTACGGGATACTTTTTACCCCAAATAACTTTTTAACAAGTCGTTTTTGGTACTTGTTTTCAATCTTCTGATTGCTTTTTCTTTAATTTGTCTTACCCGCTCACGCGTTAAACCAAATTTGTCACCAATTTCTTCCAGCGTCATTTCTTGCGAACCGATTCCGAAAAACATTTTGATAATGTCCCGTTCACGGTCGCTTAAAGTGGATAGGGCGCGATTGATTTCCTTAGAAAGCGATTCGTTAATCAGATAACGGTCGGCAGCCGGAGCGTCTTCATTGATCAATACATCCAGCAGGCTGTTGTCTTCGCCTTCCACAAAAGGAGCGTCCACCGAAATATGCCGCCCCGAAACTTTCAGCGTGTCGGAAATCTTATCGACCTGAATGTCTAATTCTTTTGCCAATTCTTCGGGCGAAGGACGGCGTTCGTGCTCCTGTTCAAACTTTGAAAAAGCCTTGGTAATCTTGTTCAGAGAACCTACCTGATTCAAAGGCAAACGCACAATCCGCGATTGTTCAGCCAAAGCCTGCAAAATCGATTGACGAATCCACCAAACAGCATAAGAAATAAATTTAAACCCGCGCGTTTCGTCAAATTTTTCAGCCGCTTTGATCAAACCCAGATTGCCTTCGTTGATCAAGTCGGGAAGGCTTAACCCTTGATTCTGATACTGTTTTGCTACTGAAACCACAAAACGAAGATTCGCACGCGTTAATTTTTCCAAAGCAGCTCGGTCGCCACGCTTAATTGCCTGTGCCAATTCCACTTCTTCTTCCACTGTGATCAAGTCTTCACGACCAATTTCTTGAAGATACTTGTCCAATGATGCGCTTTCGCGATTAGTGATTGATTTGGTAATTTTTAATTGCCTCATTCAATAAATTTTACTTTGAGAAGAAATAAAAACCTGCAAAGGTAGTTATTTTTTTTTAATATAAAAAACAACTACCTTTTTTTAACGTAATTTAACCATTAACCACTAATCATTCAAATCAATCGCCAAATATTCCACTCTTCGGGAATTTGGATTAAACCCTTTGATATACAGCCCTCTGTCGTCCGGATCTTTTTTCAGGATTGCAGCAACTACTGCTTCCAAATCTTCTGCCGTAGAAATCCGTTTGTCATTTGCCGTCAAGATAATAAAACCATTTCTGATTCCTGCCGATCTTAATTTTCCGCTTTTCAAATCGGTTATCTCTACGCCGTAATTAATTCCCAAACGTGTTTGTGCTTCCTTGGATAATTCCTTAAAAGTAGCCCCCAGAATATCTTTGGGCATTTTTTGTACGATAACTTCGGTGGTTCCCTGATCATTTTTCAGTTCAACCGTGA
>Ga0082212_10011505_pt1 | contig 11222 bp, 9 predicted proteins | sample TergutNt197P3_FD_71548 | JGI IMG/M metagenome (GOLD analysis project Ga0082212, IMG submission 71548) | Neocapritermes taracua P3 segment gut microbial communities from Petit-Saut dam, French Guiana - Nt197 P3 | ecosystem: Host-associated > Arthropoda: Insects > Digestive system > Gut ... | reverse complement strand
CTGTCGTATTCCTTTTTAACCACATTATCGAGTAATTGTCTTTCTTCATGCTGAAAACCAACCGATTTCAGGTGTATGTTATACACGCGAACCGTATCGGTTCCGATCAGCAAATCGCTGCAAATACAGGCATTGGCAGTTTTATCGGCATAAATCAACTCTTTATGAATGATCGGATATTTGCTGAACGTAACCACACCGAAATAATTCCCCTGGGGCAACGCTGCATGATGATATGGCATTTGGCTGAGACGCCTGATGATTCTTTTTTCATCCAGCCTCTTATCCCATTTGGAGAACGTAAATTCCTGCATACAAAGGATGTCGGGATCTTTTTCGTTGATGAAATCGAACAGATTTAACATGCTGCCGTCGGGTTGCTCCTGATCCAATTGAGCATATCCCTGAATATTGAAGGAAAGAACCTGAAAACTGCCATCCATATTTTCTTCCGGAATCTTTTTTTCAAACAGTTGTATATTTTTTCCTATAAACGACCATCCGAACGAAATGGGTATCAGGGAAATCACGATCATTTTCTTTTTGCGCGATAATGCCCAAAAAATCAGGAAACAGACATTAATCGCCAGCAAATACAAATAAGCCAACCCGAAAAAGCCGATCCACCAGATGGTTTCAGGATTGACAAAGCAGCAAAGACAAGCCAGAATCAACGACACCGCTGCAACGACATTCAGCAGAATCATAATGATGCGGAAAAACTTTCTCATGGCTTATCTTTTTGTTGAAACAGCGTTTCTTTTTCTGCTTTTGCGAGGCTTTCGTAGCCGCCTTTGGATATTTTGTCGAGAATACGGTCTATTTCCTGCTGATTTTCATTCCTTTGGCGGTTATATTCACGGTCGTCTGCAGGCGGTCGTTTGTAAGCCACTTTCAGTTTGGGTTTTGGTTTGAAAAAACTGCCGATCCATGCGCAAAACCGTCCGAACCATGCCGTAATGTCTCTTTGTTTTTGGATATTGACCGCAAAAAGGTAGCCCAAAAAAGCGCCGCCCAAATGAGCAATATGTCCGCCGACATTGTCGCTTGTCGAAATGGAAATGACGTCAATCGCTATGGTAACCAATGCAATGGTGATCAACCTGACACGCCCGAAAAACAACAGATTGATGGCATATTTCGGCACATAGCATGAAATAGCCATTACAACCGCCAGTACGCCTGCGGAAGCGCCCAGAAGAATTGCAAAATGTTTATCTACGGAAAAAACCGGAAAAATATTGTAAGACAGCACATAGAACAACGCGCCTGCCAATCCGCCGAGTATATAGACATTTGCCAACTGCCAGCCACTGAAATACACGCGGAAAATTTTGCCAAACCAGTACAGCCACAGCATGTTGAACAGGATATGGAGCAGATCCTGATGAAAAAACATGTAGGTGAGTAATGTCCACGGTCGTTTGAGCAGTATATCAACGTCAGCCGGTACAGCCAGCCAGTAATCAAGCGGAAAATGATGAAGAACCGCAAAAAGTCTGAAAAACAGACGAACTGCATGATACAGCACAAACACCGCAATATTGACAGCGATGAAACCTGTCAGCGCATCGTTCGTTTTGAAAAACGTTTTAATTTTATTGATCCAGTCCATTTTTATTTCAAATCAATTTCGGGCAAGCCGAACAATATGCGCAATCCGTTGAAATCGTGCACAGTAAAATCTGCCAACTCCTGAATCACGGGGTCGTTGTAATGATCGAAAGCGATGCAGCGAAATCCTCCGCGTTTTGCTCCGGCAACTCCCACAGGCGAATCTTCAATAACCATGCACTCGTCGATGGTTTTGTTGATTTGCTCAGGCACACGGCTGTAATCCTTTACTTTCGTTACGGGGTTTTCGCAGATTTCGCGTCCGCACAGTACGTCAAAATATTCCCTGACGCCCACCGCCTGAAGCAACTGATGAACTACCGCCGTAGCGTTGGCTGTGGTAATCGCCAGATAATAACCTTTTTGTTTCAGGTCGGCAACGGTTTGCCGCATACCCGGAAAAGGCTTGCAAAACCTGTCGAGATGATCCATATAATAAGCCTGACGCTTGTGCACCATCGTCTTAACTGATTCGGGAGGAATTTCCGGAAAAAATTTGCTCATAAAACCGTCTCCGGTAAATCCGAGCAGGTCGGTCATCACGCATCGGCTGCGAAGATCGTAACCGTATTCCTCGAAAATATCGCAATAAGCCTCGTATCGTCCCTTTTCAGTATCGGCAATCACGCCGTCGAAATCAAAAAGAATGGTGGTGATTTTATTATTCAAAGATTCAAAAATTCAATTATTCAAAACATCACTCCGATGCGTAACATCAAGTTATTGGAAGTGATCTTGTCATGTTGTGGTTTGGTGATATCGAAAAATGTATTCATGAAAGATAACCCGCCGAAAATCGAGGTTTCATCTCCCAGAGAGTATTGCGCTCCCAGCCCGAAATGCCAGCCGAAATTGAACAGTTTGGTTTCTTTGTTTGCTTTTACATTTTTGACGTCATTGTCGCCGGTCTGGTAATTGACGCGAGTCGATACCCTTATCATGGGGTCTAAACCCAGATTGGCAGAATAGGTAATACGCCCGATTTCGACCGTAACAAATTTCATCGCTGCGGGAATCTTGATATATGATACCTTGTATTTTACTTTCCCGCCCGGGGCAATTGCTGCATTCCCGCCTTTTGTGTACAGCGTAAGCCCGTTGTCGTATTTTAGCGTGCCGCCCATGTTGAATATCGAAATCCCTGTGGTAAAAGCATAATTCTCGCTAAAAAAATAGTCCACGGACATCCCGACGTCTATTCCCAAACGCGCCTTATCCCGCGTAATATCTTTGACGTCCGATCGCAACCATGTAACAGTTGGATCAATCAGTATCCCAAATTTGAAACCCTGTCCCGATAAGGAGCCGGTCGCAAAAAACAGGATGATCAAAATACAATTCTTCTTGAACATAAGGAATGAGTTTTACAAATTTCGATTACAAAGTAAAAGTATTTGTGTGTAAATGACAAAATATATTTTAATTTTCTTTTCCGAAAGGAAATGATTTACTTTGTGAAAAAATTAACAGTAGTTATTTGTCATCATTCATTAATAGTAATATGATTTCTTACAAAGATTTAGGGTTGGTAAATTCGAAGGAAATCTTCGCCAAAGCCTTCCAGGGAAAATATGCCATTCCGGCATTCAATTTTAACAACATGGAGCAGTTACAGGCTATTATTCTGGCATGTGTCGAAAAAAAATCGCCTGTTATACTGCAAGTTTCGAGCGGCGCCCGCAAATACGCCAACCAGACCCTGCTGCGTTACATGGCGCAGGGCGCTGTTGAATATGCTAAGGAATTGGGGTATGCCATTCCTATTGTGCTTCACTTAGACCACGGCGATACGTTCGAACTTTGCAAATCGTGCATCGAATACGGTTTCTCATCGGTGATGATTGACGGTTCGCATCATTCCTACGAAAAAAATATAGAACTGACCCGTCAGGTGGTGGAATATGCCCACCGGTACGATGTAACCGTTGAAGGCGAACTTGGCGTGCTTGCAGGTATCGAAGATGACGTTCAAGCCGAACACCACACCTATACCGAACCCGATCAGGTAGAGGATTTCGTGAAAAAAACAGGCGTTGATTCGCTGGCAATTTCCATCGGAACATCGCATGGCGCCAATAAATTCAAACCCGAGCAATGCACCCGCAATGCCGAAGGGATACTCGTTCCTCCTCCATTGCGTTTCGATATTCTCGAAGAAATCGAAAAACGCATCCCCGGTTTCCCGATCGTGCTGCACGGCGCATCATCGGTTCCACAGGATCAGGTAGCCATCATCAACAAATATGGCGGCGCGTTAAAAGACGCCATCGGTATTCCCGAAGAAGAACTGCGCAGGGCTGCAACATCGGCTGTCTGTAAGATCAATATCGACAGCGATGGACGTTTGGCAATGACCGCCGCCGTTCGCGAAGTTTTTGCCGCAAAACCAGCCGAATTTGATCCGCGAAAATACCTCGGACCTGCCCGCGATTCGTTGAAAGAACTGTATATGCACAAGCTTACTGATGTACTTGGCAGTGCAGGGAAGGCTTAAGAATATTCTTTCAAATACTCGTACTTCTGGTTACGCAAAACCGGCGTGAATCCTGCTTTACGGATGGCTTCCGGCATACCTGCCGCATCCATTCTGTGCGTAACGCCGGCAGCCGATACCACATTTTCTTCTATCATTATTGAACCCAGATCGTTCGCTCCGGCGTACAGGGCAAGTAAGCCAGCCTGCATACCCGCCGTCAGCCACGAAGCCTGTATATTGGTTATGTTGGGCAGCATCACGCGGCTGATGGCAATCATGCGAAGATAATCCTGCGTGCGGATGTGATGTTGTACCTTTGCTTGACGTTCAAGCGCCGTTCCTGCACTCTGGAATGACCACGGAATGAATGCCGTAAAACCATACGTATCTTCCGGCTTTTGTGCCTGCAAATCGCGGATAAGTACCAGATGTTCGATACGTTCCCGCTCGGTTTCCACATGTCCGAACATCATCGTGGCTGAGGTCGGCAGGTTCATGGCGTGGGCTTCGCGCATCACATCAAGCCATTGTAGCGTGTTGCACTTGACGGGTGAGATGATTTTCCGCACCCTGTCCGACAATATTTCCGCTCCGGCGCCCGGCAGACTGTCCAATCCGGCTTTGACAAGCGCCTGTAATGTTTCGCGATAACTCAAACCCTCCTTTTGGGAAATATAATGTACCTCCGGAGGTCCCAAAGCATGAAGTTTCAATGTGGGATAACGTTTTTTCAGACTTTGGAACAAACCGGTATAAGATGATAATCCAAGATCGGGATGCAACCCGCCTTGCAACAGGAGTTGATCGCCGCCGATAGCGAACAGTTCGCCGATTTTTTCATCATATTCTTCGTCGGTAGTGATATAAGCATCGGCGCTGGTGCGTGAACGGCAGAAATTACAAAACCGGCAATGCGAGATACACACGTTGGTATAATTGACATTACGGTCAATCTGCCAGCTTGCTGTGTTTCCGGGAACATGTATCTGCCGCAGGTTTGCGCCCAGATGCATCAACTCCGGCAAAGGAGCATGACGGTACAGATACAGACCCTCTTCCACCGTAAGAAACTGCAAATCCATTGCTTTACGGTACAAATCAGGAATATTCATAAAACAAAATTACCTTTTATTTATTAGATATTCAAAAAGAAAGTAAATTTGTGCTGTTTTTTAAAAAATGCGATATGGTCAAAAAACAGATGGCGAAAGAACAGCGGAAAAAGACGTTTCTCACTATTTTTTGGGGAACTGCGGCAGGATTATTACTTTTTGCAATCCTGTTATTTATTTTAATTGCCAACGGTAAATTCGGGTTTATGCCCACGTTTGAACATCTGGAAAATCCGAGAACCAATATTGCCTCAGAACTGTATTCGTCGGACGGCGAATTGCTGATTACGTTCTTTTTGGAAGAAAACCGCAATCCGGTCGAATACAAAGATTTACCGCCTTATTTGGTAAATGCGCTGATTGCCCGCGAAGACCACCGTTTTGTTGATCATTCGGGTATTGACGGATTGGGATTGATGCGCGTGGCGGTGAAAACGGTGTTGATGCAAAAATCGGGCGAAGGCGGCGGCAGCACCATCACGCAGCAATTGGCAAAGCAACTTTTCAAAAGAGATACTACGCGGTATAACTGGGGTTTGGCGCAGAAAACGCACATGGCAACCATTAAGTTCCGCGAATGGGTCATCGCTGTGAGGCTCGAAAAGCAATATACCAAGCAGGAAATCGCCACCATGTATCTGAATGTAGTGCCTTTCGGTTATAACGCCTTCGGTATCAAGTCGGCAGCGCGTACTTATTTTCAAAAAAGCGTTGATTCGCTGAAAATTGAAGAAGCCGCCGTGCTGGTGGGTATGCTGAAGGCTCCCACAAAATATAATCCGAGAAGAAATCCGGAAATTGCGACCCTGCGGCGCAACAGCGTTCTCAACAAAATGGAGGAACACAAGTACCTGAGCAAACGGATGTGCGATTCGCTCAAACAAGTCCCCCTTCAACTGAATTTTGAACGGTTGGATCATCAATCGGGCACTGCTACCTATTTCCGGGCATATTTACAGTTAATCATGAACAAAAAGGAGCCGATCAGGAGAGATGATCAGAATATGCAAACTTTCCGCGAAGATTCCACGCAATGGGCGGATAACCCGCTGTACGGCTGGTGCAACAAAAATCTCCGCCCAGACGGGACGCCGTATAATTTATATACCGACGGGCTGAAAATCCATACCGCCATTGACTCGCGGATGCAAAAACATGCCGAAGCCGCCATGCAAAAGCACATGAAAGAAAAACAGGAAGAATTTTTCAAAGAGAAGAAAGGACGTAAAAAGGCGCCGTTTTCAAATGATCTTACAGATAAAGAAATAGAAAATATCATGATGGCTGGCATGAAGCGATCAGACCGTTACCGCTTATTAATCAAAAGAGGCATGTCGCAGAATGATATTCTCAAAAACTTCAAAGAGCCTTGCGAAATGACCATTTTTACGTGGGATGGCGACCGCGATACCCTCATGACGCCATGGGATTCAATACGATACTACAAATCCATTCTTCGCGCCAGCATGATGGCGATGAACCCGCACACAGGCGAGGTGAAGGCTTATGTGGGCGGCATCAACTATCGCCACTTCAAATACGATGGCGTGAAAATGCAGAAACGGCAGGTTGGCTCCACTTTTAAACCCATTCTTTATACTTTGGCGTTTCAGGATAAAAAAGATTTGACGCCCTGCACCGAAGTGCTGAATCAGGAACAATCATTTACCATGCCCGCCGGTCAGGAACCGTGGACGCCCGGAAGTTCAGGGAAAAAGGAAGATTTGAACCAGTGGAAAACTTTGAAATGGGGTTTGGCTACTTCCGAAAATAACATTACGGCTTGGTTGCTGAAACAGGTTTCGGCTCCTGCAGTTGTCGAAATGGCGCGGAAAATGGGGATTACCAGCCATATTGATCCCGTGCCGTCCATCGTTCTTGGCTCCGCCGAAATCTCAGTCGCCGAAATGACGGCTGCTTTCGCGGTGTATTCCAATGCCGGAGTTTATACCGAACCGATATTCGTAACGCGCATCGAGGACAAGAACGGAAATCTGCTGAAACGCTTCAGTTCCAACAAGGAAGAAGCCATCAGCGAACAAACGGCTTACCTGATGGTGAACATGCTGCAAGGCGTAGTAAGGGGCGGGACGGCGATACGTTTGCGTGCTTCCACTTTTCCCTACCAGTTGATGAACGAGATAGGCGGAAAAACAGGAACCACGAACGAACATTCCGACGCATGGTTCATGGGCATTACCCCTGACTTGGTAGCAGGCGTATGGGTCGGCGGCGAAGACCGCTCCGTTCATTTCGAATCCATGCAGCGCGGACAGGGTTCTGCGATGGCATTGCCTATTTACGGGCTGTTTATGAAAAGCGTATATGCCGACAAACGCATCAACCTGACGCAAGGTCCGTTCGAGCGTCCCGCCAATTTCAACATCAATCTGGATTGCGGAGATCATAACATAAATGATAATGTGGTGTATGACGAATGACGACGGCGCCGACGATATTCTACTTTTCCGCCATTCAGCAGGATACGCTGATACGAACGCAACAGCGACCCAATCAGCCTTTACCGGGTATTACTCTTCCCCAAAAACAACTCAACCTTGAGCGGGCGCACGAGATCATCAAACAGTTTGAACAGCGCGAACAGGAAATCATCGCTTCGCAACAGCGCACGGTAAGGCTGAGACCCAAGCCCGAAGAAACTGCCGGAAAACCTTCCATTGAAGTGGATGCGCTAATGGCGAAGTATCAGAATATCGGCTGCTCTCCGCGCGTAACTTTTCCCGATACCTTTACCCTGACCATTCTCGAACGTTACTACCAGCCGATCATCTCAACAACGCCGCCGGATGCCACCGACACAACGTTTGTATCGTCTCCGGACAGTTTGCAGATCATAATTCCTTCTACTACCGTTGAAACGCCGGCTGCCGTGAGAGGATTTTCGGGCGCGGCAAGGCAGGAAGGCTATCCTGCGTCCGTAACCCTGTTCATCGTTTGCGCCCTGATGCTTTTTGCCGTCATCAGGTTCCACTTCGGGCGGAACCTGCTGGAAACATTCCGGTCTGCTTTCAGTTTCCGGCAATCCATGCGCCTGTTCGATGAACGCCGCGAAACCGACCGGCAGGCTGCCATACTGTCCAATATACTGTTTACGATTGTTGCGGGTATTTTTATTTCCCTCGCTTTACCTTTTTGGGGAGCAAACCCATTGTGGGAAAGTTACACATTATCCCTCCTGTTTTTTTCATCTGCCACAGGCTTGCTGTATTTCCTGAAATCCCGTATATGGCAGGTTCTGGGGGCGGTGTTCAATGCGCAGGTATTATCCGGTCTCTACATCCATAATATGTTTTTGTACAACCGAAACGCCGGAATGCTTATTTTACCCATGGCGGCGATTCTTCCATATATTTCGGAAACGATAGCGGCATATTTGGTTTACGTAGTCATATTTGTTTTTGTAACATTTTATTTATTAAGACTTTATAGATTTTTTCAAATAATACATGATCAAAATGTATCGGTATTGTATTTCATTTTGTATCTTTGCACCCTTGAAATTTTACCGCTTTTACTCTTTGTCAAAAGTTGTAAAGTGTTGAGTGAATTTAATTTATTACAATAAATTATCAAGTTTTGAAGGCTAAGAATATTATTGTGTCGCAGCCTGCTCCGGGCGAAACGGAAAAATCGCCTTATACCGAATTGGCAGACAAATACCATCTTAAAGTTGTTTTTAGACCGTTTATCCGCATCGAAGGCGTTACAGCCAAGGAATTTCGACAATACAGAGTGGACATACTTTCGCATGGCGCGGTTTTTCTTACCAGCAAAACCGCTGTGGATCATTATTTCCGTATTTGCGAAGAAATGCGGATTAATGTACCCGACTCGATGAAGTATTTCTGCACTTCCGAATCCATTGCCAATTATTTGCAGAAATACATCATTTACCGGAAACGTAAAATATTTTTCGGCTCAAAAGTTGAGGAATTGCTGGAAATCATGCAGAGACACAAGGAAGAGAAAATATTCCTGCCGTTGTCCGATCCTCATAAACCCGAAATACCGAAACTTTTAGACAAGAGAAAGTATAAATATACCAAAGTCATTCTGTACAGAATCATCTGCAACGACTTGACGGATATTAATATCAAAAATTATGATATTCTGGCATTTTACAGCCCCAGCGAAATTAAATCGCTTTTTCAGAACTTTCCCGAATATGAACAGGGCGAAGCGCGAATAGCCTGTTTCGGTCCTGCCACTACCAAAGCAGCCAAGGCGGCGCATTTGCGTATTGATATACAGGCTCCGCGTCCGCAAATTCCTTCATTGACCATGGCTATCGAACATTACCTGAAGGATGCGGCGAAAAAGAATGACCACTAACCATTTTCCCTGTGTTTACCTTATGCAAGGACGAACGGTTACGCGGAGAACGAGCCATTTCAAATCTGTTTGACGCAGGACACGCCTTTTTTCAGGCGCCTTATAAAGTTTTTTGGATCAAAACTTCCGAAACCGGATTATATCCGGTACGCTTTGCGGTGTCGGTACCCAAACGCCGTTTCAAACGAGCCGTGAAGCGCAATTTGCTCAAACGCCGCACCCGTGAGGCATTCCGTCTTAACAAGCAAATATTGAGCGCCGCCGTTACCGATAACCGGCAAGTACGACTGATGGTCGTCTATGCTTCGGACAAACTGCTGACATACTCAGAGTTGGAAGAATCCATGAAAAAAATACTTCAACGAATTGCCCGACAATATGTGGAATCCGTTTAAATATCTGTTGATCGGCTTAGTGAAATTTTATCAATATTGCATTTCGCCGCTGACGCCTGCCTCGTGCCGCTATACGCCCACATGTTCGCAATATGCGCTGGAAGCGTTGCGGAAATACGGCGCTCTCAAGGGCGGGTGGCTGGCTGTAAAACGAATACTGCGCTGTCATCCGTGGGGCGGGCATGGATACGATCCGGTGCCGTAACATTTCCCATACTTTTTATACCTTTGCGCCCCAAATTTCATTGATGTCGTCGTTACCTTCATACCGTAAAATCTGGAAAATATCATTGCCGCTGATGGTCGGTTTGCTCGCCGAAAACCTCGTGGGCGTTATTGATACCGCTTTTTTGGGACATGTGGGCGAGCTGGAACTTGCCGCGTCTGCCATTGCGAGTACGTTTTATATCATTCTGTTTGTGGTGGGAATGGGTTTTGGCAACGGGACGCAAATCCTGATCGCGCGGCGCAACGGCGAAAAAAACTACGGAAAAATCGGCGGGATTTTCGAGAACAGCCTCTATTTCATTTGGGTATTTTCGGCGGCGGTCATCGTTCTTTCATTTCTTTTCTCAAGAGAAATACTGGGTTTCATGTTGAGTTCGGAAGAAATCTTAGACGCCGCCATGAAATATCTGAACATCCGCGTCTTCACCCTGTTTTTCTCGCTGGGAAGCGTAATGATGCGTTCGTTTTTTATTGGCATACAGATTACGCGATACATCGGGCTTGGCGCTTTTATCATTGCGGGAACCAATTTTGTGTTCGACTGGCTGCTGATCTTCGGTAATCTGGGATTTCCCGAAATGGGTTTGGAAGGAGCCGCTTTAGCCAGCGTTTTCGCCGAAGTAGCCGGTTTTGCCTATTTTGTTTATATTGTGATTCGGAAAATCAATCTTGGGAAATACGATCTTTTTACATTCAAAAAACCGAAGATGCAGATTGTTAAGCAGACGTTGAGTTTGTCGGTTTTTACGATGTTGCAAAACCTTTTGTCGCTGAGTACATGGTTTCTGTTTTTCGTGATCATTGAAAAGACCGGCGAGGACAATCTGGCGGCGAGTAATATCGTGAGGAGTTACTACATTCTTGCGATTTGTCCGCTGTGGGCTTACGGTTCGGCGGTGAGTACATTAGTGAGCAACGCCATCGGAGCCGGACAGCGGCGTTATGTTTTCCGGATTATTCAAAGGGTAGCCGTCTTTGGTTTGGTAACATCCGTCGTTGCGTTTATCCCGATACTTGTCTCTGCAAAAGGGTTGATGTCTCTTT
>Ga0082212_10011504_pt1 | contig 11222 bp, 8 predicted proteins | sample TergutNt197P3_FD_71548 | JGI IMG/M metagenome (GOLD analysis project Ga0082212, IMG submission 71548) | Neocapritermes taracua P3 segment gut microbial communities from Petit-Saut dam, French Guiana - Nt197 P3 | ecosystem: Host-associated > Arthropoda: Insects > Digestive system > Gut ... | reverse complement strand
GCAGGCTGTTTATATGGTTTATTTTCAAGGCTTGACATATCGGGAAGCCGCCGATGCGGTCGGTGTCCACTTCATTACCCTATCGGAGCGTCTGGGGCGTGCGATCAATAAATTGAATTTTATGTTAAAAAACGTGGGGTGAGACCGCATGTTCCGTTATTGTGTTGAGCGTCATTTCGGCTTTTGCCAGCGTTAGTAAATGCCGAAATGAAACGTTGGAACAGTAATGAAATGGTATTGGAGAGTGATGACAGTAGAATGGAAACTCAAGAATTAGACGAGAAACTGTTACCGGACGAAGTGGACCCGCCGTCGGCGTTGGCAAGTCGAACGTGCGCCCACATTTGGGAATCACTCGACAACGAAAAACAAAACTGCGTCCCCAATTCAAGTATTTTTATGGACTCCGCTTTTTTCTCGCCAGAGTCCATGCTCCCTCCCTCTTTTTTGTTGCAAACGTCCGAATACGATTCGCCTAAATTCGATGAAGACGAAAGAAAAATTCCAAGAGCGGCAAAAAGAATTGAAGACGATGACGACGAAGAACTTCCGCCTCGCTCTCCCCGTTGGCTCGGACTAATCGCATCGGTATCGGTCGGAATGGTCATTGCCATCTTTTTGTTTCCGATGCTTGAATTTGCCAAGCGGTCCACGCGGTCATATGTGGCGGAAAATTGGATGACGGAAATCAATCGGCGAGTCGATCAGTATGAACAAATTCACGGCGGCAGTGCTTCAAGAGCGGAAGAAATACAGCCGTACAATTTGGCACTGAGCGGTTGGCAGGAAGTTCCTGCGGAAATTATTGTTAGTAATGAACCATCTGTAATGCAAGTCTCACACGAAATCCTTCAGGGTCTGCGTCCGCCGCAGGTTTTGCCGTTTTTTGAAGACTTGGACAAGCCGATTCCATTGGACACGGAGGGATTGACGGAATATATGTTGCTTGTGATACCGGGTCAGGCGATTTCGTTGCGCTCAGCATTTGGTCAGGATTTCTTATTCCAAGACGGCAGGGTCTTTTCCCGTGAGTTGCCGAGTGCGGAATCGGTTCCTCAAGGAACGGCACAGCGTTGATTGCCCGGTTAGGCTCCCGTCGATGCCGGCTGCAAACGAACGCTTCGGCACCGCCAACAAACCTCGTGAGGAAGGCTGGAGGCTGGCATGGGAGTTCCTTAATTGGGGAAAAATCAAGGAAGGGTACTGTTTTTTTCTCGCTAGCCCAAATTGCCCAAGTTAAACACCACCGGAACGGGTAGAAGTTTTGACGTACCCGTTTGCAAGTGAAGAAATTTCGTCGCCAGCCCTATCCTAGAAAATCCCTGGTTTTCTGATAGAATTAGTGCATTCGCACTGGATTGCCTCCGTTCGTTTTGGCAACGTCATGATGAAAAACGCCTTTTTCAATCGGTATGGATTCCGTATCCTCATCGTCGTTATCTTTCTGCTTCCCCTCATCGGGCAGGGAACGCGGCGAACCATCGAAAGTAACTCCAATAACGTCGCCGATTGGTTGCCCGATCACTATAAAGAAACCAATCAATATCAGTGGTTTCTCAAAAATTTCCCCTTCGAACGTTTTGTCGTAGTCAGTTGGCAAGGCTGCACGATGGACGACTCCCGAGTAGAAATGTTCGCCCAAAAACTCGTGCCGGGAGTCACCATCGACAATTTCGGACTCGAGGGAAAAGATGAACCCATCCCAGCCGAAGTCGTTATCGAAGCCGATGTTCCTTCCACCGTGGTGAAACCTGATTCTTTACCGGCACAATCGGACGAGAAACCGTCCGCCGCTCATTCTGCGTCAATACCGGCAAATTTTCATAGTACCGGAAAGACAACAGATTCCATCATGTTGAGTTGGGATCCCTTAGCCGACGTGAAGCGTTATGATGTACAGTACCGGCAGATTGGCACTGAAGATTGGAAACCTATTTCTGCAATTTCGAAAGCGTCAGTAGCCGTTACCGGTCTTAAGCAAGGTATCGAATATGAATTTCAAGTCCGCACACGGAGCAATTCAGAAATGTCTGCTTGGTCATTGCCTCTGTTTGTAACAACCGATCCTTATTTCAAAGCCGTCATTTCGGGTCCGCGTCTCTTTCGTTTGCTCAAAGACACGTACTCCGGCGGCGGACTCGGTGCCATTCGGCTTTCCGACGAAACCATCAGCGAAAAATTACAGGGTATTCTCATCGGTCCCGACGGACAAAGCACCGCTCTGATTGTTACGTTGACCAAAGAGGCACCGCAGGGAAAAGAACTCGCCCTTGTTCTCGAAGCCATTCGGGAAATCGGTCGGGAGTGCGGTGTGCATCCGCAAATCCAACCAGATAACCGATTTTTTCTTATCAAAGCGTTCGATGCAGTTGTCCAAACAATTCAAGAAATGATTTACGGACGCGATCCGAAGCAGTACGGAGTCACTTCCGACAGTCCGGTAACGGTCATTCTCGGTGGTCCGCCGGTCGATAACGTTGCCATCACCAACGAAGGGGAACAAACGCTTCGGCGGCTCATCGGACTTTGCGGACTCGTCGGATTGACACTTGCCTGGATTTGCTTTCGGGATTTTCGGTTGACGATGTTCGTCTTTTGGCTGGCAATTATTAGTGCCGGTGTCGCTCTTGCCAGCGTGTCGTTTACCGGACAATCCTGCGATGCCATCTTGTTGAGTATGCCGGCATTGGTGTACGTCTTGGCAATGTCTGGGGGAATCCATCTCATCAACTATTATCACGATGCCGTTCGGGAACATGGACTCGATATGGCACCGGAACGTGCCGTCCGCTACGCTTGGTATCCCTGCTTCTTTGCCAATTTGACCACCGCCTTTGGATTGCTTTCTCTCTGCATGAGCGGATTGATTCCGATTGCCAAGTTCGGTTTTTATTCGGCACTGGGAATCATGCTGCAACTGCTTCTGTTGTTTTTCTATTTGCCGACGCTGCTCCATTTTTATCCTTCGCACCGGATTGCCGCTCAAGGAACGCTCGACATTGCGGAGAATTCCCTCATGCAGAAAATCTGGCGGGTCTGGGGCGGATTGATGATACGCAACAGCGTTCTCGTCTCCCTCATCTGCGTTGCCGTGATGCTCGTTTGCGGACTGGGAATTTTGCAAATCAAAACTTCGGTCAAGATGATGCGGTTCTTTTCGAGCGACTCCGAAATCATTCACCATTACACTTGGCTGGAAGGACATCTTGGTCCGCTGGTGCCGATGGAAATCGTCGTCAAGTTTGACAACGAACACTGCAAAATCCGTACACTGGATCGTCTGCAACTCATCAAGGAGACAAGCGACACCTTGCGGTCAGAACTCGGTGCCGACATCGGCGGTGTGATGTCGGCGGAAACTTTTATGCCCCCGCCGCCGCGCAGAGCAACACTGGTCGAAAGGAGTGCATTCAGTGCGTTTCTCGACAGGAAAGGACGCAACGCAGTTCGGGATTACATTACGATTGAAGGCAATCTCTCCTTCCGTCCCGGCAGCGAGCGGGCAAAAAATCTCGAACAACTTGGACTGTCGGCGGAAGATGCCGACCGATTGCTCGGAGTCGGTATTGATGACGTTAAAACCTTGGTTAACACCCCAACCGATGCGGAATTAGCAGGAATTGCCTACGACGAACTCAAAGAGTTTCGTGAAAAGGCAATCCAGTGGGAAAGGGAGCACGGAATTGACCTTTGGCGAATCAGTCTGCGGGTGTGGTCGCTGAAAAAAGACATCGACTACGCTCATTTTATTCAGGAAGTCAAGGATGTGGTCGAGCCGATTATTGCCGAAGCGAATAAAGGACTTGAACAGGAAAACACAGCCATCGAAGCCGTTTATACCGGTATGGTGCCGGTGGTCTATAAGACGCAGCATGAATTGCATTGGGGATTGCAGAAAAGTTTCATGGCATCGTTCGTGTTGATTGGCATTGCGATTAGTTTCGTGTTGCGTAGTCCGATAGCCGGTTTCCTGGCGATGGTTCCGAATTTATTTCCGGTCTTCCTGGTGTTCGGATTTATGGGACACTACGGAACATTAGTGGATATCGGCACGATGATGACGGCAAGCGTGGCACTGGGAATTGCCACGGATGACACGATTCACTTTTTAACGTGGTTCCGGCATGGGATTGACCAGGGGATGAGTCGTCCTGATGCCACACGGTATGCGTATTCCCGAAGTGCGACGGCAATGCTGCAAACGTCGGTGATTGCCGGTATGGGATTGGCAGCGTTTGCGTTGAGTACGTTTACTCCGACGCAGATGTTCGGCGTGATGATGTTGACCATTTTGATGGTAGCAATGCTCGGCGACTTGGTGTTCCTTGCGGCGATGCTCAACACGCCGCTCGGTCGGTTCTTCGAGCCGCGTAAAAACGGCAAGAAGGACAAGATGTGAAATAGACTAAGTAGGATGCTGTATGCGGCAAACATTGTGTTACATTCCTGAAACGTTTTCCGGTCTCCCTCTCTTCGGCTGGGGCTTGGGACTGGGATTGCTCCTCGCCGCCATCGTCATTTCACACATTTACCAATATATCCGATACCGAACCGTCAACGACATCGTCGGTTCGATTGCATTGCTTGCAATCGGCGGGGGCATGCTGGTGTACATTCTTCCGAACCTTGCCGAACCCGGACACGGCGTGCCCATCAGAGGATACGGCTTTTGCCTACTCTTTGCCATTCTTTCCGCTTTGTTTCTCCTTGTCCGCCTGGCAAAGCGGCAAAACATTTCCGCTGAACTGGTCTTTTCCCTCTGTTTTTGGACTGTCGTTACCGGCATCATCGGCGCACGACTCTTTTACGTGACGGAATACTGGCGGGTCATGTTCCAATTCGACCGTTCGGGACAACTGATGTTAATGGAATCGCTCGGCAATGTTTTCAATGTCGCCAAAGGAGGGTTGACGGTCTTCGGTTCGATTCTCGGCGGAGCATTAGGAGCCGTGATTTTTATGCGCCGAAATAAAATGCCGGTGCTTCGGACATTTGACATCATGGCACCTGCTGTTGCGATTGGCATGTGCATTGGTCGGCTCGGTTGTCTTCTCAATGGTTGCTGTTTCGGCGGCGTAACCGATGTTTCGTGGGCAATCACTTTTCCAGCAGGCAGTCCCGCCCATGTGCATCAAGTTGTGCATGGTGATGTTTTTTACTACGGCTTGAAGTTTGAAGAAACCACCTTCGGCAAAAGAAAAATGCTTGCCGTTGCGAAAGTCCAGCCGAACAGCGAAGCCGAGGCACTCGGCTTAAAACCGAAAATGCTACTCTGGAAAATTGCCGGTAAATTACGGGGCGAGCCCATCATCGAGGAAGTCCAAACTCATTGGGAAGCCGCCGAGTTACTCGTTCATCTGCAAGCGGAAATGCGAGACGAAAAGGTTCAATTCGACTTTTTAACCAATTCTCCGCAACCTGAACTTGTCTCGCATCGGCTTTCACCGGGTTCGGAAGTGTTGCCGGTGCATCCGACGCAGATTTACAGTTCGATTCTTGCCCTTGTACTCTGCAGTACGCTTTTGCTTTTGGGCAAACTTCGTTTTTATCAGCAGCGTAGTGGACTGGTATTTGCATCATTTTTGATGCTGTATTCGATAGGACGCTTTTTAGTTGAAATCATCCGAACGGACGAGGATTCCTTTTTCGGCACAGGTTTGACGGTTTCGCAAAATGTCAGCATCGTCGTCGGCATTGCGGGAATTGTCCTGTTCGTGTATGTTTGCCGAAAAGGTTCCTAAACGTGAACGTTCTAAACAGTCCAATCCCAACGAAGCGGCAGTTTTTTTCTGTGCATCCTTTGTAATTTGGGGAAATTAGGCAATTTTTGCGGTTTGTCTTGTTTATGTCAATGTCCGGTAAAAGGTCAAAATTTTCTACCTACTTCTTCCGATAACCAATGACAACAAGGGGACTCACTCCCCGTCCTTGGCAGACATCGTCCTCGGAGGCATGTTGGTAACCGAAATACCAGGGACATTCACAACATTGTTAACAACAAAAGGAAAAGACAATGAGAAAGACAATTTTTGGATGCCTCGGTGTTGCAGCGGTTGCCTTTGCCCTGCAATTCACCCAGGCTGATGTTCAGGCAGGGCTTTTTAGCAACTGCCTCCCCTGCGACGAAGTCGCAGATTGCAACCCCTGCGATGATGCTGCCTGCGATCCTTGCGATGCCGTATGCGGTCCCAAGGCAAGCAAGTATTTCATCAACGGACACATGGAAGCAGGATTCTTCGCCAATGAGTATGGACAGAAGAGTCTTTATGGACCTCTCGAAGGTTTCAATCAACGTGGTCGTGGAGCAATGGGGCTTTCCGGCAACACAGGGCTTTTGCAGAACACCCGGCTCACAGGTGCACAAATCAATCAGGTTTACGTCTCGATGGGTAAATCAGTTGATGGCAGACGTGGTCTGGACATCGGCGGAACCGTCGATTTCACCTGGGGTGCCGATGCCTACAAGGTTCAAGCCGCTGGAATGGAATACGCTACTGGACATAGCCCAGACACTGGTCGTCCAATTCGTGATTTTCTCAACGATGGACGCTGGGGTTCGGGCGATTACTATTCCGCCTTTGCTCAGGCTTATGCCGAACTTGCTTATGGCAAGTGGAATGTCAAAGCCGGTAAATTTGCCACCCCGTTCGGAAGCACCCACTACAAGTCCACGGAGAACTTCTTCTATTCTTGGTCTCAGGCGACCACCTTCCTGCCCCACACGGCTGGCGGAGCGTATGCTACCTATACGGTCAATGACCGGTTGGCAGTGTTCGGCGGTTGGGTCATGCCCGATGAAATCGGCGAAAGCGACAAGTACAACTGCGTTCTCGGCGGATTTGTCTGGACACCGACCAACAGATTGAGTCTCGTATATTCGTTCGCTTCCGGCGAAAACAAATACGAATTCAATGCTTTTGGTACCGATTACGATGTTTTTGTCCAGTCGTTGGTTGCGAACTATCAGATCAGCAAGAAGTTGAAATATGTTTTCGATTGGTCGCTCATCAATGTTAACGTTGATGGGGGGCAGGCTGGCAAGGATTATGCTGCTGCTTATGGCCTGAACAACGAACTCATCTACCAGTACAACAAGAAGTGGGCGTTCGGTGCGCGGTTTGGCGTACTCAACGCCAATGATGTGGCTGCTGGGGCACTGTTCCTACCTCCTGGCGATTGGTACACAGTGTCGCTCGGTGCAAACTGGACACCCACTAAGTGGTTAACAGTGAAGCCGGAACTCCGCTATGACTGGACTGAAAAAGATGTTACACTGTTCAACGTCACAAAGAGTGCTTTGGGCGGCGGCATTGATGCCAAGCGTGACCAACTTTCTGGCGGTATGTCTGCTGTCGTGAAGTTCTAGGAGAGGAGTAAGGAGAAAGAATAAAGGAGTTAGGAGTGAGGAGAGAAGGTTTCCGTGATGGTCTTCTAACTCCTTTCTCCCGGCTCCTTTCTCCTTTTCTGTTCACATTCGTGTTCGGCACATTCACGTGCAAAGTTTCGAATAGATTCAAACGTGTCTCTTTCAATAAACGCATTGGCTATTTCAAGTGCTTCTTCGTGCGAGATTCCTTTTCTCGGTTTGTTGTTTGTTGCCGTTGGTGTCTCTATCGTTGCGGTCATTTCAAATCTCCTCTGCCAAATATACGGTTGTCAGTTTCGTATTCTTCGTATGCAGGCACAGTTAAAGTCGAAACTCACCATTTCTTATGTGGTTGTCGATGCGCAGAATGATACTCGTTTCGAAACAGTGGATTGTGAAGCCTAGCGGTCATGCAGATGAAGGAAGGGAGTCCCGCAAGTTTGCAAAATAGGCGGCTTGCCCTCAACCCAGCGTCTTGTGCGTTTTTGCCAAAAGTTTCTGGATCGTCAGTTTTTGCGGACAAACCTTTTCACAGTTTCCGCACTTTGTACACTGATCCGCCCGCTGTTCCGGCTTCATTGCGTCGTAAAACAACTTGTAGAGAGGCATTTCTTTTGATTTTCTTCCGTCCGCCGCTCCGGCAGCGACATAATTGTTGTAGCACTCAAAATTGTACGGAATATCCACGCCTGCCGGACAATCCTTGGTGCAGTATCCGCACTTCGTACACTTGATCGGTTGCGACTCATCGTAAGCCTTCTGCAATTTCTTGATGAACGTCTGTTCCGCCGCCGTCAAATTGCCGACGGTTCCCTTTTCGGCAATTTCGATGTTCTGCTTGACCTGCTCAAACGTTGACATTCCGCTCAACACGACGGCAATGTCGGGACGATTCCAGAGCCAGCGCAGAGCCAAGTCCACGGGATTGAACTTTTTCCCCGCTTCGGCAAAGAGTTCCCCCATTTTGCCGACCGGTTTCGCCAACACCCCGCCGAAAAGCGGTTCCATGATGACCATCGACACCTTCTTTTTTGCAGCGTATTCAAGACCTGCTGTACCGGCTTGCGTCTCCTCACCGATGTAATTGTACTGCGTTTGGCAAAAATCCCAGCGGTCAAAGGAATCAATGATTTCCTTGAAAAAAGCATAGTCGTCGTGAAAGGAAAAGCCGACGTAATCGACTTCTCCCTTTTCCTTTTTTTTCCAAGCCCAGTCAGCAAGTTTGTGTTTCAGATAGATGCTCCGAAATCCTCGCTGAAGATTGTGAATCAGATAGACATCGATTTTTTCCGTTTTTAAGTCTTTTCGCTGTTCGTTGAAAATCCGGTCGGCATCTTTGACCGACGTGATTTCCCAGGTCGGCAGTTTGGTCGCAAGGGCAACTTTCTCCCGATAACCGTCTTGCAGAATACGTCCAAGAATCGCTTCGCAGTTGCCGTTGTGGTACACTTTGGCAGTGTCCACGTAATTGATGCCGTTATCGATACCGTATCGGATCATCCATTCGGCTTCTTTTTCATTGACGGTGCCGTCCATTTTTCCGTTGTTCGTCGGCAATCTCATGCAACCAAAACCGAGGATGGAAAATTTACGTTTATCTTTGCCAAAAGTACGATATTGCATTGGGACTGGAAGTATATCTGCTCAATTCTGTACCATTGTTACCGAAATGCGGGAAAGAATCAAGGTATGCGATACTCCGTTCAGTCTCGATTAATTGCCTCACAAGATCACCGCCACCCTTGGCGACGAATACTGCTTGCTTGGTAGTCATGTTTCTTGTTGACTTCGACGCAGTTGTCCGCAGGCGGCGGCGATTTTGTCCCCTTTGCGAAATCGAATCTTGACTTGAATCCCCTGACGCTCTAACTGCTCCACAAAACGTTGCACCGACTTGCTCGAAGGCGCACGAAAGTTCAATCCCCGCACAGGATTCAAAGGAATCACATTCACAATTGCCGTTCGGTCTCGAAGCAAATCGGCTAACTGCACAATATGCTCCGGCTTGTCATTCAATCCTTCGATCAACGTGTATTCAAACGTGACCCGCCGACCTGTTTTTTGAAAGTATTCATCCGTTGCCGTCATAATAGCGGCAATGCCCGAAGTTCGGTTCTGCGGAATGAGTTGCGAACGCAACACATCGTTAGGGGCATGTAGCGACACCGCCAGTTTATATCCTTTGCCGCCTTGCACGACCGAGTCGGCAAGTTTCAGGATACCGGCAGGAATTCCCACCGTCGAAATCGTAACCCGGCGAATGCTCAAATCGAGACCGGCAGAGGTGGTCGCTTCATCAAGAGCCGGAAGCAACGCTTCGAGATTCAACATTGGTTCGCCAATCCCCATCACGACGATATGCGTTAAACGTTCATGTTCGGGAAGCAGGGCATTGAGTCGGAGCAACTGTTCCAGAATTTCGCTTCGGGTAAGATTTCGGATAAAACCGTCCATTCCACTGGCGCAGAAGACGCACCTCATGGCGCAGCCGACCTGGGTGCTCACACAGGCAGTACGGTGATGCCGATCATTTTGAAGTACGACACATTCGATCCGCTCGCCATCTTCCAATTCGAGCAATAGTTTTTGCGAGGAATCGTCGGATTGCAATCGGGTCAATTCTTTGCTTCGCAGGATTGTCCCGAATCGTTCGGCAAGCAATGTTCGGAGACCTTTCGGCAGATCGGACATCTGCTCGAAGTCGGTTGTTTTCCGGGCGAAAATCCAACGGCGTATTTGACCGATCCGGTAGGCGGGAATCTCCCACTCGTCGAAAAGTTTCGCTAGTTCAAGGGGGGCAAGTTCGAGGAAGTTTTGCATTTGTCATGGTGTACTCTTTGTCCCACGTTGCGTCAAGGCGGGTACGTCAAACCCGGTTGTCCCCTCTTGCCCTGCGAATAACGATTTGCTACACTGGTTTCTGTCTGTATCGTGGATGCTGAAATTTCATGTCGCTTACTAAACAAATGTTTCAGAGCATGCTCCGGGCGGCTCTGACAACTGTCGAATCTAACCTCGACCAATTGAATCAACTGGATGCCGCCATCGGAGACGGCGATCATGGCACCGCCATCAAAGCGGCAACGCAAGCGGCTTGCAAAGCCGCACAAGGCGAAGGTTCTTGGTCCGATCTGCTCACCGCCATCGGTTGGGAAGTCATGGGAGGAACCAGCGGGTCCACCAGTGCCATCACTGGCGCATTTTACACCGGAATGGCTCACGCTTTGACCAGTCATTCCAAGGAAGACATTGATACGGACACGTTCATCGGTATGTTTGAATCAGCACTCGCAAATGTTCGCACAATCAGTCGCGCACAGATCGGCGATAAAACTATCATGGATGCGATGATACCGGCAATCGAAGCCATGACTGCTCTCAAAGGAAAGGAAAGTACCCTTGCAGAAGTCATGCTGGCGGGAGCACAGGCGGCAAAAAGCGGAGTTGATTCCACCAAAGATTTAGTCGCTCGTTATGGACGTGCGAAAAATCTCGGTGAACGAAGTCGTGGTCATCTCGACGCGGGTGCATCGAGTTTAGCACTGATTTTTCAAGCATTTTCCGAGACACTCCGTTGACAACTTACACACTTTTTCAGAAAGGAAAACGACAATGCCAGATACTGATGACATTCGACAAGGCGCAAATTTCGGAATAGGTGTTCCACAACAATCGGATACCATTCTACCCAAGGGACTTTCCCATCTCGAGTGGGGAATGAAGGATCGACTTTCGCGGGTCTTTGACCGCAAATCGGGAAAGACGGTCATGCTTGCATTCGATCATGGTTTCATCATGGGACCGACATCGGGTTTGGAGCGAATCGACTTGTCCATTGTACCGCTACTTCCCTATT
>Ga0082212_10011503_pt1 | contig 11222 bp, 9 predicted proteins | sample TergutNt197P3_FD_71548 | JGI IMG/M metagenome (GOLD analysis project Ga0082212, IMG submission 71548) | Neocapritermes taracua P3 segment gut microbial communities from Petit-Saut dam, French Guiana - Nt197 P3 | ecosystem: Host-associated > Arthropoda: Insects > Digestive system > Gut ... | reverse complement strand
TTACATCTGCTATACAAATATATTTTCCATGAGATGCTTGGATTGCTTTGTTTAACATGGCAGCATGGTTATTATCTTTGCCTGTAACTATCAATTCAATGTCTGAAAAAGTTTGTCTAAATAGTGTGTTAATTGATTCTTCAATATTAGGGACAGAATCGTTAAGCAACATGATAACGGAAACGGCAAAATTATCTGTTTCTTTCATAAATGAGTTTTTAAAGTAAATTTAACCATGAATTATGCCGTAAGTCCAACATGGATAAGAGTGATAAGCCAAGTCCGGCATAACCGTTTAACAGACCATCTATTTCCATATTATAGCAATAAATATTTTTATCGGGTTGATTCAACAGTTCTTTTATCATATTACTATACGAAACAACGTTTCTTTCCTCTATTTTCATTATTTTGAGCGGAATAAATTGCCTATTAAGCAAAGAAGATAAAACAGGGTGAGTATATTGTTCGGATAATTCATTCAAGAATCCAAGTATTTGAGGATGTTTCACCGGATTTATTTGCAGATAATTATTAATAAGTAGCAGAATCTGTTCCATTGTTTGAAGCAAAAAATATTTTTTACAGGTTTTAGGATTGGATAATCTGGCGAGAAAATACTTACCAATATCAACCATCAGGGAAACAGGAGTTGTTTTTCCGGTAAGTCTTTTAGCCAAAATCATATCCATATCGTCCAAAACATCATCAAGGTTTGCTTCCATAAGACCTTGTTTTACCAAATAGGCTACCCCGACGCCAATTCCCGATAACCCATTTTCATAATTGAACGCAAAAATTTCGTTGTCATTGTCTATGCCGCACGTCCAAAGAAGCAGATTTACAGCATCTTCTATTAATTCATCGGCAAATTGGTTATATTGTTCTTCATGCGTAAATGAAGCGTAATGCGCAAAAAATACCGCAATTCCCATTTTACCATGTAATAATCCTGCATTACCAATATTTTCTCCATAAAGAGATAAAATGGAGGAAACCTCTGTTAAATGCTTATTAATCACTTCCATGTGGTAAAGAAAAACAGAATTTTATTCATGGAAATTTTTGTACAACAATTCCAATATAATATTATGGTTAACTCCAGTTAAACCTAATACTTTGCAAATGAAATGACAAAGCACATTGAATTCAACAGCTTTAAGCATTTCTATTACTTGCTCTAACCAATTTGTCATTTCCGGTGAATACTCGTTTGCTGTTTCATTTCTATATGATTCGATTACTTCGCCAACTTCATTATTATCCATCTTATGAAGCGCTTTTCTGATTATATCCCTATCATAAGAAGCATCGTGGAGTATCTTTAATAAAGTATCTTTTTGTTCGTTACTGTCTATACAGGATAATGCTTTTGTAATCAAATATATTCCGGCTGAAAAGATATTATCTTCCGAAAAATCATCTTCCAGCAGTTTCAAAGCCACTCGCATTGTTTGCTGATGGAACTTGATGTATTGATCCAGATAAACAGGCAACCGGAATCGATTCCATGTTAACGAGTTATTTGGATAGTCCCCCCAAATAACCTTACCGTAAGGGAATTGAATTGTACTGATGGAAGGGTGCTGATTTACAAACATTTGAAAGTAGGCTTGAATATCCTCTGTATAATCCTTGTCAATATCGAAAGAAGCAAATGTTACTTGCAAATGTTCGCCGTTTGCTCTGGAAAAAGAAAAAAGATAATCAGAAAAAAGACCCGTCCGCATCCGGTAGTAATTCATAATATGAATAATAAGTTCATCCCATTTTTCGCGGGCATAAAACACGGAAACAAAATACCATCTCTTCTCATTCTCAATAATAGGCGCTTGTAACAATGAGTTCATGTTAATGTAATTTTATTTGACAAATCGAAATTTTTAATAACCAAACCTTTCCCAAAACCATCTGAATTAACCGTCGAATTGTTTTTAACTTGTTTATATACTTCATTAAAATTAATCGAAGAAGTTAGTAATACAAATATTTTTGCTATTAAATCAAGATTTTCTATTTTATAAAAAACGCTCCCTTCCATATCAATAGTTAGCGCCTCTTTTTCTACACAATAGTTAGCGCCATCTTCCTGAATAAGTATTTTATCATTATCAATACTCCATATTCCTTTTAAAATATCATCTTCAATAACGGTTCTGATTTTTTCATTGAGATATGAATCATATATAGAGGAGTAGGTAGTATTGTCAAATGCATATAAATACCAGTTGGCAACCATGGTATATTGCTCCACAGTATAATCTTTATAGAGTAATAAAATTTTGGATGTGTAGGGATTTATGTAAGCAATATACATTTTAAACAAATTCTTAGCCATATATTCATCTGAAACACGATCAGTATCAGAATGTTTAACAAAATGATAGAATTCAGGATTCTGAAAGCTCATGGGCTTTAATCCGGATAATGCTAAACGGTTGAGAAAATCATTGTCTTCATATCCATAGCTTTTCAAGGCTTCGTTGTAACCTCTTATTGATATAAAATCTTTATTACGCACACATACACGACCAAAAGTATCATTGAAAGAATAATTATTAGTGTAAAATATATCATAGCGTTTTGAAAACTCTTGCAACATAAAATCGGCAAATCCTTTGCCCAAAAAGTTATCTGCATCTAAATTGCATAGAATGGTCGCATTGGCTAACCGGAAAGCCATATTGCGGCTATGGCTCCGTAAATAGTGCGTGGGTTCGGTCGTTTTATAATAAACCAATATCCCTTCGTCTATATACTTTTTCATCTGATTTTGCACCCATTTGTCCAAACCGTCTTGGGAATTGTAGTCTAACAATACAAACTCCACCCGCCCCGGCATGTAATTATCCTTAATATTCTTTTCTAGTGTTTGTTCCAAGTGGCTTAGACGATTCATGCAGGTGGTGCAAAATGCTATTTTTTCGTTATTCATTGTTATTTATTTTATGATGATGTAATAATTCTTCGTATGAGCTGCTCCTTGTTTTAGCGAATTCGGATTTTATTATATCCATTTGTCTTTGAGAATTATAATGTCCGTTCATATTATCACGGGGATGCGACAGATGATACATACATCCGGGAGCACGATAGATATTTAATCCTAAAATCATCCATCGGTTATGTCGTTCATTATCCTCCTCCCCCCAACCATAAAACCTTTCATTTTCCATTCCGGTTTGTTTGTACTTTTCCGTATTGGCGATAAAAGCTCCGCCTACATGCATGTCTCCATATATCAATGACATACGGTCTTTGTTTTTGTGCAGTATCCGGATTTGATTTTTCCGGATAAACAGACTTCGAATAATCTCCGAAGTATCATAGAATTTCCCATCGAAAGGAAAAGCTACGTCGGCTTTTCCATTGCGGAGTTTTTCCATCGTGTCTATTATCAATTGTTTATCCACAATCACATCCACATCCCATACTGCTAAAAAAGGCGTTCTTACTTCTTTTGCCATGAGATTCCGGTATTTGGTACGATGAAAAACAGGGTCTTTATCTTCTATAAACGAATAGTTGATTTTAGGGTTTATTACTTTGCTAATAATACCGTTGTTATAGGGGGAAATTTCCAGAACGAACAAGTTGGTCTTGAAATTCCGGAGAATGTAATTGGTTACTGCCAACAGGTTTTCTATCCGGACAATTGAATCCGGTTTCAAAGGGAAAAGAAAAGTTAAATCTTCTAAATCAGTTTTCATATAAATCTAAATAAACCCACAGCAATCCGCTGAATCCATTCACGAATGCTGACGATTGAGCAAACTCCTTGTCTTTCCAAACTCCGGATTCATCTATTCTTCTGCGAAAAAAAGTTTTATCGAATACAACCGGATAAGACTTCTCTTTCAGTACATTTAATAATAAAAAAATGCCGACAACTCCATCCAAGATGAATACATCCTTGTTGCGAAGTTCTTTATATATAATTTTTTGATAATCAATACGATTTACCAGTAACTTTATTTGTTCGTCCCAAGTGTCACATCCGGCTGCTTCTTTCAAATGAACCAAAGCCCACAATAAATACAACCGATTGGAATGGAGCACCGGCATCCTCGATAAAATCAAACCGGAAATCTCTCCAATCACTTCAATTATCCGGTAATTGTAGAATTGGAGCGAATACATTTTGCTTACCACATATAAAAATTGCGGCAGTTTGTAGTTTAGTATATTAAAAAGGATCGGTTCATCATAAAACCCCGGATCTAACGATTGATATAAGCTATTAAACAATTTTATTCCAAGTTCTTCCAGCATGAACCTTTCATCGCTCCCCTGTTTTTGCTCTTCAATTCGCATACAAACAAAATACAGGACGGGAATAATTCCGTTTATCCGATAAGTAATAGGTTTTTTTTCAAATACTACTATCTTAAAGATCATCTTATCTATATTGCCAAGTATGGAATTGATATTGCCTTCCACGTATTTTTGTTTGATTAAATAATTGATACCCATTCCGATTTGTGCCAATTCATAAGCAGTTCTTTTCGTCGATTCAACGCCGAGTTCCGAGTAAATATCATCCAATAATTTTTCAGCCTGCTTTTGGTATTGCTGACTACTCAACAACCGTGCAAGCTTGAAAAAATAAAGACAATATCCCATTTTACCGGTTTCAACATCCAAGCTCATTTTTTGATTGCTAGTAACAATCATCTTCTTGTTGATATCAGCAATAACATTCTCATTCATCATTTAAATGCTTTCTTTTAGTATCTTTTTTATTGGTAAGACCAATCGTCTCAAGAGCGAAAGGTCTTCCGTAACAATATCCGCCTGACCTTGCATATCGGACAGATAAGGCAGTTCTTTTTTATAAGTGGTAATCAACCCGTTCGACAGGGAGATTTCCACAGAATAGTAAGCTGTTGTTCCGGTCTGAACGGGTACTAATGAAATGTGCTGAACCGTTCCGCGTAAAATACCATATTCGTTTTCAGGGAAATTTTGTAACCGGATGTTTACTTTCTGACCTTCTTTCACTTTTCCCGAACGCACCACCGGAAGCAAGGCTTTACCAATCATCGGAATTACTCCGTTGGGAATAATTGTAAATACTGTTCCACCGGCTACCACATTCTGGTTCTCAATCCAGTAATCGGTAAAAGTAATCGTTCCATTGATGGGTGCAATGAGAACATAAGCTAACTCCCACGAATGTATTTCTGTCTTTAATTGAGAAACAAACGATTGTAATTGTGTGTGCAGACTGTTGAATTTCTCAATATTTTGTTGTCCGGTATCGAGCAACGATTCTTTCAACTGAGTAATCTGGATTTGCATATTTCGTAGCGATGACAGCATGTTTTCATCTGTCAACCGGCTTTGCAAATACTGACTTCGGGACCTTTCAATCTCTTCGGCAGATATTGCTGCTTTTGCAAACAATAAAGAATCTCGTTGATATTGTTTTTTTGCTAATTCAGATTGTTCACTGATGATTTTATGTTGTGTTAATAGATTTTGATACTGTTTTTCGTATTGACTAATGTATTCTTTCGTAATTTCAATTTTTTGCGGGTAATACTGTAACCGCAGATATTCCAAATACTCATACAAAGTTGTGTAAAACGAAGAATAAAGCGATTGCAGACTACCGACTTGCAGGTCTTTATCAGGCAAAAGGTTAATTGCACCATCATTGCGAGGAGGAACAACGAAGCAATCCAGAAACCGTTTTAGTTTCATAATATCTTCCGTCTTTGCCGAATTGTCAATCACCGCTAAATAATCGCCGACCTTGATCCCTTGATTATCTGTAACAAATAATTCTTTCAATTTTCCGGAAGCATGTGCCGTAATCACTGCCGGCGGAACAGAACCGGTCAATACAATTTGCGTCGGAATAATATCGGGATATTTAATAATGGCACTGCCAATCAATAATATACCGACAATAACTGCTAAAGCCGTAATACCCCACCGCAAAATCCACGGAGGGACATAGCCGAGTACTTCCTGAAATTCTTCACTGCGTAATTCTATTTTATCTTCTTCGTTCATGTTCCCAATTCCAACTGATTCCTCACCAACGTATAATACGCTCCCCCTTTTGCCGTTAGCTCCGTATGCGTTCCTTCTTCTACAATTTTACCTTTATCCAGCACAATAATCTTGTCGGCGTGTTGAACCGTACTTAACCGGTGTGCAACAATCACAACCGTTTTCCCCTGATAAAATGTATTCAGATTATCCATGATAATCCTTTCGTTTTTTGCATCAAGTGCATTAGTTGCCTCGTCGAAAAACAGAAAATCAGGATTTTTATATACGGCGCGGGCCATGAGTAGTCGTTGACGTTGTCCTTGACTGATTCCTTTCCCTTCCATACCGATTTTTGTATTGTATTTCAACGGTAAAGACTCTATAAATTCGCGGATATTGGCAGTTTCTACGGCATACAATAACCGTTTTTTATCGATTTCTTTTTCGCCTACTGCAATATTGGCGGCAATCGTATCGGAAAAAATAAACCCATCCTGCATTACTGCTCCCGTTTTTTGCCGCCAGAGATGCGAGTTGATTTCCTGCAAATCGGTGTTGTCGATTTTGATAGAGCCTTTCAGGGGTGCATAAAAACCGAGCAACAATTTGAGGATGGTGGTTTTGCCGCTTCCGCTTTCGCCCACAATGGCTGTAACCTTGTTTTGTGGAATGGTCAAAGAAAGATTTTCTAACACATAGTCGCGTTCGGCGCCGTCATAACTGAAATTGACTTTATCCATCCGGATGTCTTTGTTTTGCGGCAAGGCGTTGATTTTGTCAGCGATATTTTCTTCTTCATCTTCACGGTTGTGAATTTCATTGAGGCGTTCCAAGCTGATTTTGGCGTCCTGTAAGGACTGTACAAAGCCGATGACTTGACCGATGGGACCGGATAATTGCCCGATGATATAACTGATAGCCATCATCATCCCCAATGTAATTTGTCCTTCAACTACGGCTTTTGCCGAAAGGAAAGAGATGAGCAAACCGGTGGTTTGACTGAAAAAGATAGAACCTATTTGCTGGTATTGTCCCAAAGCTGTTCCCTCAACACTGATTTTGAACAGTTTTACCTGAATGCGTTCCCATTTCCATCGTTGCTGTTTTTCACAGTTATTGAGCTTGATTTCTTGCATTCCGGTAATCAATTGGATGGTATTGCTTTGATTCGCTGATGATTGTGTAAATCGCTTGTTGTCCAACTTCTTGCGATAGCGTAGAAAGGATAGTATCCAGATTACATAAAGCGTATTACCTACTAAAAAGACGAGCAAAATAGTCAGGTTGTAAAAAGCCATAATGCTGGCAAAAACGAAAAAGTTGGCAAAGGAAAACAGGGTGGAAAGCGTTGTGCCGCTCATAAATCCCTGTATCCTGCCATGATCGCCGATACGTTGCATGATGTCTCCGATATTTTTGGCATCGAAGAAACGGATGGGCAATTTCATCAGTTTGGCAAAAAAATCGGAAATCAGCGAAATACTGATTCGAGTGTTGGTATGCAAACTAATCCAGCTTTGTATAAAACCCATGCCCATTTGCGTAATCGACAAAACCAATTGGGCAATCAATATTAAAGTAATAAACGGCAAGTTATTGTTCCCGATGCCTTGGTCGACAACTGCCTGTGTAAGGAAAGGCGCAATCAGAGATAACACCATTCCGACAATCATTCCGATGATGATTTGGGCGTACTGTGATTTGTAAGGCAACAAGTAACGGAAATAGTAGCTCAGGTTCTTTTCCTGTTTCTCTTTGTCGTCTTCATAGTCGTAAAAGTCTGGCGAAGGTTTCAGCAGCAAAGCAGTTCCAGTGCCTTTTCCAACTGTTTTGGAACTATACCAGCACCTGCAAAATTCTTCACGGTTCATTTCGTATTTTTGTCCGGCAGGGTCGGCTATGGAGAATTGATTTTTCTTCTTATCTATGCGATACAATACCACAAAATGGTTTTGGTTCCAATGCAGAATACAGGGCAGTGGCATATCCTTAGCCAACTGTTCCAAAGTAATTTTAACCCCTTGTGTATGCATTCCGATGCTTTCGGCAGCATCACTTATCCCCAACATACTCACCCCTTCGCGGGTAATGAAACTCTTTTCGCGTAGCGTTTGCAGAGTGTAGTTACGTCCGTAATACTTTGCAATCATGCGAAGGCAAGTCGGTCCACAATCCATGCTGTCTAATTGTTGGTAGTGGGGGAAAGGTTTCATGGATGAATATGGCATAGATTAGGTTTACCTGTTGTTATTTCATAATTAGAAGGCGGCGGACAGATAAATTGATATAAACATGTTTCGCAAGGTTGAGAATTTCTAATTTTTCGCCATGCGGTATTTTCGAGCATTTCCTTATAAACCATATCTAAAATTTTTTCCGTTTTAATACTCCCAAGTATTGCCGTATTGGGATTGGCTTTCACGCTACCGTCTTGAAAAATATGCAGTACACCAAAAAAGTTTGAATTTAACTTCTGACTTTTAAAAATTTCACGCATGGATAAGGTTTTATTGAAAACATCTTCTTCAGTCATAAAAACATTGTTCTTAAAAAAATCAATGTTTTTCCCGTTGAAAAACGGTTTTATTTCATATTTTACAATATTCCGGTTTTCAACAAGCTGTTCTGTCTCAGTGTATTGTTCTTCATTTTCGATAATAAAATGTATACTTGTTTTCTCTTTGTCTATTTCCGACAGTGTTTTATCAAAAACAGGGTTGTCAACAGGAAAATTGACAATCAATTTGGTATGAAAATTTTCCAAAACGGGATTCTTCTCATAATTTTTATAATGAATATAAAAACAAATTCTATCTTTGAAGTCTGCAAAAATGTTGTTTAACTCTAACAAATCAGGATACAGCAAGATATTCCCGCCAAGAATATTAATTTTGCCCACTACGCCAAAACGAATTTGTGATAAAATATTCTGCAAAACAGCAACATCTAATGTCTCGCAGCTGTCGGCGCTTCTACAGCAAAGGGCTTGCCTGTAATATGCGTTGCAATACTGGCAACTTTGCCCACAATGGTGATTCGGATAAATATTCAGTTCAAGTAGATATTGCAAAAACTCTGTCCCTAAATCGTGTTGCCTCTCAACGTCTCGTTGCAAGTTAAGTACCGGCATCAGTTGAATGGGTTTTTCAGGCATTTGTTCAATCTCTGCAATGTTTCCCATTTTCTTGTTGCAAAATTCAACGATAAATGGATAAACCTCGTTCAAAACGCTTCCTGTACAGCAGATAGCACCCAAATTATGCTTTTCGTGCATTGAGTTTAACAAACCCAATACAACGGAATGAGCAGTTTCGATTCTTTCACCCGATTGTGTATTATATAGAATTGCACGTTTTTCTTGTTTACAGCAATATACAACAGGATATATGTATAACCAGTATTTTTTATCTGTTTCAATCATACGCTTTATTCAACAATTATCTCTTCCATTATTCTGTAATATTCTTCGGGATGTTTGCGCAAAAAATCCATTTGCCGGGCTTTGTATATTTCAAAATTCTGTTTATTGGTGTAACCGTAACAAACAGGACAATCGTTTTCCAAATCGGGCAAGTTGAAGATACACTGTATGCACGAATTTGCCATATAACATTTTGAGCATAGTCTGTCAAATTTTGTATAATACGCATTATACTTAGCGGCAATCGCTTCAATATCAAGCTCAACGCATTTTTCGCTCACCCTACCCAAAGCAAATTGCTGCCCTATACGCTCACAAGGCATAATTTTACCGGTTACGGTAACAAACATTCTTCTACCAAAAGGAATGCAAGTTCCTGTTGGTATGGTTTTTGGAGGTCTGTTAAACAGCAAATCGGTATAATTGCGGTAAACGAAACCGCTGTATTGATGCAGATAGGTTGTTACACTTTGATAAGTTCCCGATTTGATAAACATATCCTGTTCAATTGCTTCATAATTTTCTGCTTGATGCAAGCTCTCATACGAATTTCGATAAGTAGTATTAAACATTTCTTTTTTATCTTCCCGAATGCCCATATTATTCAATTCACTAATGCTTGGAATTTTGTTATATTTTTCTTTAAAGAAATGATAAATCTCTGCTACTGAATTGCGATTGTGCAATACGGCATTGAAATTGACTTCGTTTTCAAAATAATCGGGGTGTTTTTCTCTCAGCAAATCAACGTTCTTAATTATTTGATTAAAAACAGGTTGATTTGATTTGCTAACTCTATAGGATGTGTTGCGCTCGTTTCCGTCTAAACTGATAAGTAAGCTAAAATTATGCTCCACCAAATAATCCATATAACGATTGAGCAAAATGGCATTGGTGGTCATGGAAAATGTAAAATGTCGATGCGGACATTCCAAATTATTGATATAATCAACCACATTTTTAATAAATGGCATATTCAATAAAGGTTCTCCACCGTAGAAACCAATATATACATTGCGATTGACCGACATATTTTGTCCGGAGTTCCATAGAGCAACCAAATAATCTATTATTTTCATGGCAGATTTGAGGTTAAAATATTGATTTTCACGTTTATCGTAGTCGTTATAAAACTCTCCGTAACCGCAGTACTTGCATTGCAGATTGCAGGCATCGGTAACTTCAAACGTTAATTGCTTGAGGTTTGCCAATTGATAGCGAATATGGGTAGGGGTTAAATATTCTTTCATTATCTTTGAGTAGTGATTATTTGTACACTAAATCTGACTTAAATAAGCAATTTTATAATTCGCCTTATCAAATTTGTTAAATAACTCACTAATATAACCTATAAAATACGGTTTAAAATTGCATTTGTTTTTAATTGCTAAAGGATGAGTGGAGCATCCTCCCGTACATACCGGAAGATATTTACATTTCAAACATAACTTTTTATCAAATGTTGCCTTTACTAATCGAGAAGCTATCCTGTTTTCATCCCAACTAATTCCCTTTTCTGTTAATAATCCATCCTCTTGTGAGTTTTCAAAATCCGATGTTGTACATTTAAAGACCCTGCCGTCATAATTTATGGCTACTGAAGTCATCGAATCGGCATAACAAGAATAAGTATGATCAAATCCAAATTTACGATTCGATTCTTTGAATCCTTCTTTATAAAAAATGTTTTTGATTTCTTTTTCTTTTTTAAGTAACCAAATACCATCATTCATTGGGTTATCCTTTTTCTCCTGCCATACTTGAGCAAGCGCTAACAGTATGTTATGTCGAACATTCT
>Ga0082212_10011502_pt1 | contig 11223 bp, 9 predicted proteins | sample TergutNt197P3_FD_71548 | JGI IMG/M metagenome (GOLD analysis project Ga0082212, IMG submission 71548) | Neocapritermes taracua P3 segment gut microbial communities from Petit-Saut dam, French Guiana - Nt197 P3 | ecosystem: Host-associated > Arthropoda: Insects > Digestive system > Gut ... | reverse complement strand
ATCAATTTAATATTAATCATTTAAAATAAGTATTATGAGGCAAAGTAGAAATACAAACAGAGTAATGGAGACAGAGACCATTTTAAAAAAGGGGCGAGTCCGAAAAGCCAGATGAGTAGGAATATTAAAAGGGGTTAAAATGAAACAGTTGGAGGGTTGGATATTTTTGAGTTTGCTTCTTCTTGTGTGTTTCGTGGGTATCTGGTATTCAATAACGACTGAAAAAAAAGGTAAAAAAAAGGCGACAAAACAAATTCATAAATTTCTTAACAGATTTGGCTTAACTTTTCCCGAGACTTCAGTCTATCTTTGCAAATATGTTGGCGGGCATCCAGAACGAGATAGTGAATCCAATAGAGGTATCATATTGGGAGTAAAAAATGGAAAACTTATATTCTTTCACGTTGAGCATATTGATGTTATATCAGAAGGAAGTCAAACGCATAAGAGAGTAGTTATTAAAATGTTGTCAAATCTTATTTATCTATTTGATATTCCCATTAATAGCATCGTAGACATTCGCTATTTTGATGCGACAACAAGCAGTACCATAGGACTTATAGGAGGAAATCATTGGGCTATACCTATTCGCATGAATAAAGAGGATGCCTCTGTGCTTATAGATTGGAATGATGGTAGATTTCCTCATTCAACAGAATTTCGTTTTCAGGGTAACCAAGCAAATAGAAGAGCAAATACGTTAAGAAATACATTAATAAGAATGACAAAATAAAATATCAATAACTCCGACAATAAAAAATTGTACAGGCTCGTAATGTTGCATGTACGGCGACATTCGGCGCTTGGGCAGGAACTTTACATCACTAAAACCAGATAAGCGTCATTTGTTGCGCTACAATCTGTCGGTGAATGAAATACCAAACTTTTTGCGGTTACTGGAAGACTGCAAGGTGTGTGGCCGGCGCTTGAATTTAACAGCAGCCCCTATTTACTTATAATTGTAAAGAGAAGGCAGTCGGCGTTTCGACAATACAAAAAAAGTTTACTTTTCTTTGTATTGCGCTCAACTTGCACTACCTTTGTCACTGTTTAAAAAATACAGGTATGCGCGAATTTAACGTAACGGGAATATGTGTGCCGGATATGCACTACATGGTCGATATCAGCGAAAAGATAGAACAGATTTTCGAACTGGTAGAAACAAGAAAATACTTCACCATCAATCGCGGTCGGCAGTATGGGAAGACGACAACAATCGGACGGCTGCGAAAACGGTTGCCGGACGATTATATCTGTGCAAGCATCAGTTTTCAGTATTCCGATGATGAGATGTTTGCTAATGAACAGGGATTCAGTCAGGGACTGTTGAGAAAAATACACCGTGCTCTGTCGGTAGCAAACAGGGAAGAAGCAGGACTTTGGCTTGATGACAGTGTGACAAGTTTTGAAAAATTAGACTATTTCATCACCAAAAGATGTACGGGCAAAAAGGTGGTACTCATCATCGACGAGGCCGACGAAGCCTCGAACAACAGCCTCTTTGTGCGGTTTCTCAAGATGCTGCGCGACAAATTCCTCTTTCGCAATGCAGGCGACGACTATACGTTCCACAGCGTCATCCTTGCAGGCGTTTACGACGTCCGCAACCTGAAACAGAAGATGATACTGGCAGGAAACTATACCCCGTCAGCAGGCGAGAGCGCCATGAACTCGCCGTGGAATATTGCCGTAGATTTTGACATCGACATGTCGTTCTCGGCAAGAGAAATAGAAACGATGCTTGTCGAATATGAAAAAGATTACCATACCGGCATGGACATTAGCGAAATAGCGCGTGAAATACGCTTTTATACAAACGGTTATCCGTATTTAGTTTCAAGGATTTGTTTGCTGATAGAAAATAAATTGAACCGGAACTGGACGCCGGACGGCATACAAAAGGCGATCAAACTGATACTGAACGAGGAAAGCACCCTGTTCGACGATCTGATCAAAAAGATTGTGGAAAACGGGGAATTGAGCGACATGATGTTCGACTTGACGGTCGGGAAAATAAAGTATGCTTACAATGTGGATGATCCGGTAATGAAACTTGGTCTGATGTTCGGATTTTTAGCAAGAGGTACCGAAGGATTACAGATACACAACCGTATTTTTGAAATTCGCATTACGAACTATTTCATTACCCAAAAAACACGCAACTGGCGAACGAATGAAATCCCTCAAAACGCTGCCAATGAAATAATAAAGGACAATGTTTTCGACATGGAGCTGTGTCTCGACAAATTTAAAAGAAACTATGCGGAAATATACACCGATGAAAACCTGAAGTTTTTAGAGAGAGAATGTAAACTGATCTTCCTGACCTACCTGAAACCAATGATTAACGGGTTGGGATTCTATCATTTCGAATCGGAGACGCGCGATTACGGCAAAATCGACCTGGTGATCGATTTTCTCAAACAGCAGTTTATCCTTGAAATGAAACTATGGTACGGCAACAGCCGTCACGAAGACGCCTGCCGCCAACTCGCCGACTACCTGACGTCAAAAAATGCAAACTGCGGCTATCTGCTTACGTTCGACTTCCGGCGCGAGGGCGACAGCGCCTGTTACGAAAACAAATGGATTGACTGCGAGGGCAAACGGATTTATGACGTGGTAGTTCAGGTGGGAGGCCGTTCCAAAACCCGCAAAAAAATCCAGAAATGATGCCATTGCTGCATCAGAAACAAATTTTCTTTGTATCGGATTTTACTTTTACAACGCGCAACCCATTTTGAATATGCGTTTGTCCTGGATTTTGTATCGCTCTTTATTTGATTGTGTCAGGGTTTTGATTATTTTTGTCGGTCAGTAATAAATACTTATATGCCTCAAAATCTGATTACAGCAATAGAACCCGAAAAAGCAGTCCTGGTGGGTATGATCACTTCGGGACAAAATGAAGCTGAAGCCGGGGAATACCTCAAAGAACTGGCTTTCCTGACCGAGACTGCGGGTGGCGTGCCCGTAAAACAGTTCATGCAGCGGATGGACACTCCCCATCCTGCTACTTTCGTGGGAACAGGCAAATTGAACGAAATCCGCGAATATGTCAGGGAACATGAGATTGATCTGGTTATTTTCGATGATGACCTGTCGCCTTCGCAATTGCGCAACATCGAAAAAGCGCTGGAATGTAAGGTTCTCGACCGTACCAACCTGATTCTCGATATTTTCGCCAAACGCGCGCAGACGTCATACGCCAAAACCCAGGTGGAATTAGCCCAGTACCAGTACCTGCTGCCGCGCCTTACACGCTTATGGACGCACCTCGAACGGCAACAGGGCGGTATCGGCAGCCGCGGACCGGGCGAATCGGAAATCGAAACTGACCGCCGTATCATCCGCGACAAAATATCGCGACTGAAAGAACAACTGAAGAAAATCGACCAGCAAATGGTCATTCAGCGGAAAAATCGCGGTAATATTGTGCGCGTTGCCTTAGTAGGCTACACCAACGTGGGCAAATCAACGCTGATGAACCTTTTGAGCAAGTCCGAAGTTTTTGCGGAAGATAAACTCTTCGCCACGCTCGACACTACCGTGCGTAAAGTGGTTATCAACAGTTTGCCTTTCCTGCTGGCGGATACCGTTGGATTTATCCGAAAACTGCCGCACCATTTGGTGGAATCGTTCAAATCAACGCTTGACGAGGTGCGCGAGGCCGATATTCTGGCTCATGTGGTGGATATTTCGCATCCGCGTTTTGCGGAACAAATCGACATCGTTAACCAAACCCTGCTCGACCTCAAAGCGCAGGACAAACCGACTATTACGATTTTCAACAAAATAGACAAATATCAATATGTTCAAAAAGACGAGGACGATCTCACACCCAGAACGGACGAAAATATTACTCTGGAAGAACTTGAACAAACCTGGATGGCGCGTAATAACCGGTTGAATGTGTTCATTTCGGCCAAACAGCAGCACAATGTGGAGCAGTTGAAAAGCATTTTATATCAGGAAGTGAAGAAAATACACGTACAACGTTATCCGAATGAAGATTACGTTTCTTTGGGTGGGTAAAACTTCCGGACAATGGTTGCAGGAAGGTATTGACGAATACGCCAAACGCCTGAAACATTATATTTCCCTGTCGGTTGAAATCATCCCTGCGCCTAAAAACCTGCCGAAACAGGATGTGGGGAAACAGAAGGAAATGGAAGGCGATGCGATTCTTGGCCGTATTGCGCCGTCGGACGAGGTGTACCTGCTTGATGAACGCGGACAAGCGTATTCATCAGAAGGTCTGGCCGTATTCCTGCAAAAAAAGATGACGGGCAGCGTGAAACATCTGGTCATGGTGACAGGAGGCCCGTTTGGCTTTTCTGATAAAGTGTACCAACGGGCTAACGGGCTGATTTCTTTTTCGCAACTGACGTTCTCGCACCAAATGATCCGCCTGCTGGTGTGCGAACAGGTGTACAGGGCTTTTACGATAATTCGCGGAGAAGCGTATCATCATCAATGAGTTTCGCGGGTCGAATCATTTGTTTTTATACTTCCCTACTTGTTTTTCAAGATATTTCTTTTCAGATGATACCGGTATTTCCTTGGTCAGAGCTGTTTTCCAATATTGTACGGCGGTAACATATTTTTTCTTCAAAAGATACCAATCGCCCAGCAAACGGTACACCTGATACATTTCGGGATTGGTTTCTATAAAATGACCTGCAAAAGAGTCATCCACTACCCCCTCTCCTACTCTACCGTTATCTATCGCCGTTTTCAACGATTGGCGCATCTGTCGGTAACGCAAAAATTGCGCATAATCATCCGAGTAAAGCAGACTGTCGACGGGAATAGCGCCTGAAATTTCGGGAAGACGCCCGCCGGTAAGCAGTAAACTGTCCGCCGATAAAGCGAAAATACTGTCCGTTTGGTATGCTGCCATTTCGCCCAACTGATACGGATGCGTCGATACCCAGAACTTCTGTTCCGCGGGCTTGAAAATTACTGTGTGGTGGGCGATCAACTGGTTAATCGCTTTTTCGTTTCCATAGCCGATTTCTTTTCCCTCCAAACCGCGTGTGTCGCGCAACACGGATGCAATATCGTTTTCATCAAATACTTCCCGGCAGGCTAATAGCTCACTGACACGCGCCAGACGATACGGACTGTCGCTTTCGCGGATATTATCAAGGTTGGTTTTATCAATTGCAAAGATGTCGCTATGAAAATGGTTGGCAGAAATAATCTGGTTGCCGGCAGGAGCGTATAAACCCTGCTTGCGCGGCGTTTTTTCAATAGTGCTTGCGCGATTGTCGGCATACGAGCCTATCAGAAACGATTCCGAAACAAAGGTCTTTCGTTTGGCGGCAATGGCGTATGCTTCGTCGATGGTAGCCGCATATTGCAGAATTTCGCGTGCCAGCAAAGATACCGGCATCGCCGCACCGATCGGAATACGCGACTTTGCCGCATTGATGGTTACCGTCAATCCTTTTTCGTTCATGCCCGACAACGCCCCGCACATATCCGCCCAGCCAATCATTGTAAAACGGTAGCCTGAATCGGGACGGACAAAACACACCATCTTGTTTTCTGCAAAACGTTCGCCTGCGTAGAAATCGAAATTGCGGCCTACCATCAGGCTACTGTCCGCCGTACGCCCGTTCCACAAAGCAAACGAGGTGCATCCCACCATGTTCAGATTCTGTAAAGTATGCCCGATATCGTGTGCCGCATGATAGTTGAGTTGCCTTAAATACGGATTGGCAATGTAATCGAAGCGCGGCGAGGCCGACAATGACGTGCCGTAAATCTCTTCCAAATATTCCTGTGGCACATATTTGGGGAGTTTACGGTTGAACCAGCCCACGAAATATTTGAGAAACCGAAGATAGGACTCTGACGGAACATACTGAAGAAACATCTCCACAAAAGCATCTTCCTGGTATTCAAATAACTCTTGCGTCAGTTTTCCGAAAGCTACTCCACGTTCAAATCCGCCGCCTTCAAGGTAGATTTCCCATATTCCCTCATGACTGCGGTGCAGCCAATTGTTGCCGACAACATACAGACTATCATTAACTTTCACCCGTTGCCAATGGACAGGCGACCAATCGGCAATCGCAGGCTGCGAAATATTGAAACTCTGTATGTACAGCACCAATCCTTCAACGCAGGCAATACCGGACAACAAAATAATGATTATGATATAACGTTTTTTCAATTGATCACACCATGTAGTTTTTTAAAAAACTTTTCGGGGAAAAATGCCGGAGCAACTTTTCCGATGGGATCGTACAAGTATGTCTTTTCCAGCGTCTCTGACTCGATGAAATGTTTTTTGTCGTTCACTCGATTGAACAATAATATAAGTACACTCATGATAATGGCATTGGCAAGAATGCCGAAAATGGCTCCTGCCAATCGGTTAATCATTCCTAAAGTTATCACATCAATTATTTTTGAAACCAAGAAACCGGAAGTATATACCAAAATCAAAACCAACAGGAAAACCACAAAGAAGGAAACGATGGAACATGCCAAATCATCCATATGAAAATGTTGTTTCATGAAAGGTTCGATCATACCGGTAAACTTTATTCCGCACCAAAGGGCAAGTAGCAAAGCTAATATCATAAAAAACTGTATGATAAAACCTTTCCTGAATCCTTGATAAGCCCCCCATCCTAAACACAGCAGGAGAATCCCGTCGATAATGTAGTTCACTGTCGTAATATTTCTTCGTAAAGCGTTCCATAATCCTGAATATAGGTTTCCGGGTTATGGTGAATTACCGGTTTTAGGCTCGCTTTCAAGTGTTCTTCAACTTTTGGGTTGATTTGGTCGCTCACAACAACAAAAGCATCTGAAAAATTAATAGCCAACTTACTCAATGCCACGTAATCGGGTTTTTCCAATACGGCAGTATCTTTTTTAGTAACTCCATCGGTGAAAGATTTAGCTCTGAAATCGGGATTAAAAGAACCTTTAAAACTGTCATTATAAATGGAATAAACTACTTTCGCTTTTGAAAACAGGGGATCTTCACGAAATGCTTTCTTCACATATAATGGAACCAATCCCGTAAACCATCCGTGACAATGCACTATATTCGGCTGCCAACGCAGTTTGCGAACCGTTTCAAGTACGCCGCGCCCGAAGAATATGGTTCGCTCATCGTTGTCGTGAAAGTACTCCTGCTCATCGTTGTACAGAGTATTTTTACGACTAAAATATTCTTCATTATCAATGAAATATACTTGCATCCTTGCTGTTTGAATGGAAGCAACCTTAATGATAAGAGGGTGGTCGGTGTCGCTGATGATCATGTTCATGCCAGATAAACGTATTACCTCATGTAATTGGTTTCTCCGCTCATTGACACATCCCCACCTCGGCATAAACGTGCGGATCTCCTTACCCTGTTCCTGTATTCCCTGCGGCAGGTTCCGACAAATAGAGGACATTTCGTTTTCAGGAAGATATGGTGCAATCTCCTGAGCAATAAATAATACCTTCATGGTATACAAAAATTTTATTCAAAAAAAACGATGCAAAGTTACCCATTTTTTAGGGAAAAAGAAAATAATAAAATTTCACGCTTTCTGCTTTCATTTTTCTACTTTGGTATGGTTTTTGTGCAGGTATAACTATCATGAAGTTAACCGGCATCATATCAATCATAATGTTGACAACATACAGTTTGTTGACATATGTAGGTGTTGGCGTCTATCATTGCGGCTGTACCCATTCCGAACGGTTGGTAATGATGGCTTTTCAGCCTGTTTGCCCGTGCAATAATTCTGCTGAAGATTGTTGTACGCATCATGATTCTCACCACAACGATGAAAACGATTGCGGGGACGAAGACTGTTGTTCGCTGGCGTATCAGCGCATAGAGGTTGACCAATTGGATGGCGCTCAGTTCCAAGATGTTCAGGTAAAAGTTTTGTCGTTGTTTTTTTCACCTGTTACATTAGTTGATTGCTTCGTCACCGGTATTGAGGAACGTTTCATTCAAATCAAAAATCACTCGCCACCCGGTTTACTAAAAATACCCATCATTTATTTACACAGTCAGTTACGGTTATGATTCAATGATTTTCGATTTTTGAATTTTGAACCCCGAAGGGCTCAACAAAATTAATTAAAATCTTTGAATTTTTAACGTAATTGAAATTAAATGAAATATATAACAAATTTATTATTTATCTTATCCGTTTGCTGCGGTTTGAATGCGCAGCAGGTTGTTGGCGTGGTATATGGTCTCAACCAGGATAACAACAGGGAAACGCTTCCCGGGGCGAATGTCTATTGGGAAGGAACACAGCAGGGAATAACGACCGACACGAATGGAAAGTTTTCCATGAATTTTCCCGATAACGGAAAACGCCGCTTAATCGCTTCCTTTATCGGCTATCAAAACGATACAATTGATGTTCCTTACGGGAGATATCAGGTTGAGTTTGTGTTAGTTGACGGGGTCACATTGGGAGAGGTCGTTATTTCAGCCCGTCAGCGGGGCAACTATCTTTCGAGGATAACCCCGATTCATACCGAAATCATTACCGGCGCGGGGTTACAGAAGATGGCATGTTGCAACCTTGCAGAGAGTTTTGAAAACAGCGCCAGCGTTACGGTAGGCTTTACCGATGCGGTTTCGGGAGCGAAACAAATACAGATGCTGGGATTATCGGGCATTTACACGCAGATGCTCGACGAAAACATACCCACCATGCGCGGTTTGGCTTCTTCGTTCGGCTGGAACTATGTGCCCGGTTCGTGGTTGGAATCCATACAGGTTTCTAAGGGAACTTCTTCGGTAGTAAACGGTTATGAGTCAACCACCGGACAAATCAATCTGGAGTTTAAGAAACCCAACCAAACCGAAACGTTGTTCCTTAACCTGTTCGGGGCAAGCGACGGACGCATGGAAGCCAATCTCACATCGGCGACGCCCGTTGCCAAATATCTGTGGACGGGGTTGATGCTTCACGGTTCAGCCGAACAGACGGAGCATGACGTCAATCACGACGGTTTTATGGATATGCCCAAAACGAAACTGTACAATATATATAATCGCTGGCTGTACGAAAATCCGGAAAAGGAGGTCGAATCGAGAACAGGCGTTAAATTTTTGTACGATGAACGCGACGGCGGACAGATTTCGGAAATAGCACGTTATCAAACTCATATAGAGAACCGAAATTTTAATGTGTACAATAAAACGGGGTTTGCAATTGGCAAACACGATGAACACGATGAGGATGAAGAATGCGACGAACACGAAGAAGGAAGTATCGGAATTATCAACAGTTTCACGCATCATGAAATCAATTCGGTATACGGAGCGAAGCAATACAGCGGGAAACAGAATACTTTTTACACGAATGTGCTTGTTTCGTCGTTCATCGCCAACGCCGCGCACAAATACGTGATCGGAGGGAGTTTCATGTACGACAGCTTCGAGGAATGGTACAGCGACACGCTGACCGTGAACAACGACATCGCCCCTACCCCACCCTACCGGCTTTTCCGCGAAGAGTTTGTTCCCGGAGTTTTTGCGCAATATACTTTTTCAGGGCACGAAAAAATAACCTTTATCGTTGGCTTGCGCGGCGATTATAATAACCGTTTCGGAATGCTGATCACTCCGCGAACCAATTTCAAATACAATATTACCGACCAGATTATTTTTCGCGCTTCGGCAGGAATGGGTTACCGATCGCCGAATGTCATCAGCGAAAATATGGGTTATCTGGCTTCTTCCAGATATTTGGATATTCATTCCATAAAGAATCTGGATATTGAAAAGGCGTGGAATTACGGCGCCAACCTGACCTTCTACATTCCTATGCCGAATAATGAAACGTTGACCATTGGAATGGATTTTTATCGTACTGAATTTGAAAATCAGGCTATTGTGGATGTAGAATACAACAAGCGTTATATTTCCTTTTATAATTTGACAAATGGTCTATATCGCGCAAAATCGTATGCCAATGCCTGGCAAATTGACGTGAATGCAACACCGTTCAAGGGTTTTGACATATATACCGCATTCAGATGGAACGATACCAAAATCTCATACAGGGATGGCTTACTAAATATCTTTACCACCGAAAAGCCATTGACCAACAAGTATCGCGGATTGATCAATCTGTCATACGCCACCAAATTTGAAAAATGGAAATTTGATGTTACGGCTCAATTCAATGGAAAAAGTCGTTTACCTGATATTTCGGACAATATTGGTTACCATGCCGAAAAGGAATGGTCGCCCGCGTATCCGCTGTATTTTGCTCAAATCAGCAAAAAGACAAAACGTCTCGATATTTATGCCGGTTGCGAAAATATCCTCAATTACAAACAAAAATATCCGATTATTGACGCAGGACAACCTTTTGGCACGAATTTTGATGCGTCAAGAATATGGGGACCTCTGATGGGGAGAAAATTTTATGCTGGTATACGTTTGCGAATAGGAGATATTAATTAGATAAGAATTGAAAATTTTTTGCTATCTTTGCCTCAAATATGGTAAGCATAAAAAAAGAAAAAATTGATAATATGAAAACAGTTGTATTGAAGTTTACGGTGATTCTTTTTGTTTTGGCAGGAGGTATTTTTTCCTGTAACAAAGAGGACGACAACGATTTTTCGGGTTATGAATCGTATGAAACTCAGAATGTCAAATTAGTAAAAAAACTTACATACTTAGGTGCTAGAATGGTTTTCGAGCGTGTATACACATACGACAACGCAGGAAACATGGTGAAAGAATCGCTTTATGATTGTGAGTCGACAAAGATTCTTTTGAGTTATACAGAATTTGAATATTCGAATAATAAAAAGGTAAAAGAGAGTTTTTGGGGCGGAATAGCCGGAAATCCCACGTTGAATTTTTATATTCTTTACTTTTATGAAGGCGTCAATGTTGTAAAAGAAGAATATTACAGTGGATTTAATGGAGAATTATCGCTTTATGATACAAGAAATTACGAATACGATGAAAAAGGTAATTTAGTTAGAGAATCTTGGTATGGGTACTATCGTGGAACTACAATATCAGGCGCAGGCGACCTCAAATACTCTTATGACGAACAAAACAGGTTAATCCTAAAAGAAGAAACCACTGCGATCGATGTTAATGACAGCAAGTATATCAAACATATATACGATAAAAGTGGCAGAGAAATGAAAGTGGAATATTATAATATCAATTGGGATTTGCTCAAATATGAAGATAAAATTTACAAGGGA
>Ga0082212_10011501_pt1 | contig 11223 bp, 10 predicted proteins | sample TergutNt197P3_FD_71548 | JGI IMG/M metagenome (GOLD analysis project Ga0082212, IMG submission 71548) | Neocapritermes taracua P3 segment gut microbial communities from Petit-Saut dam, French Guiana - Nt197 P3 | ecosystem: Host-associated > Arthropoda: Insects > Digestive system > Gut ... | reverse complement strand
CCGCAGACGGAGTATGCCATCATAAACAAAAACACGATGGCGCAGTAGTAAAATATCCTTGGGTCCATCTTTGCCGGCCGGCGGTTCTCATCCCCGCCCTCCGTAGCCGGGACTTTGTAATTTGGCACGGTGAAACATACAAGGACCGCCGCGGGCAGGCCGACAAGCAGCATGACGTATCCCCCGTACCACATGAACGTCGCCAGCAAACCGCCCAGAAGGCTCATCATGATGCCTCCCGCGTTGATGATGGATGTCTGCCACCCTACGACCGTCTGCCGCTCCATCGGTTCAAAATTGTCGAAGATAAGCCCGAACATATTCGATATAAAGAGACCTGTCGAAACCCCGAGCATGACGCTGAGCAAAATAAGATGCCAGAATTCGGAATGTGCGAAAAGCGCCAAAACACCTGTCATCGCCAAAAGACAAAGCCCAAATATAATAACGGCCTTTTTCGTGACGATCCTTCTGTTTATAAGCTGCGCGGCGGCAAGCGCCGCGATCGGCTGAGCCAACGCTGAAAACGCGAGCGCCGTCTGGATCGACCCCAGCGAATACCCCTTGAAAGCGACCGTTCTTATCTGCTCGATTCCCGGCGTCAATGCCAGGCCCGGCATCTGGATGAAAGCTACAAGCAGTATCGCCAGCAATAGCTTCTTTTTCTGACTGTCCAATAGTCAACCTCTTTCAAATTCAATAATTTTATTCATTATAGCATGGATGGCCATTCTGTCCAGCTTTTTTATATGCGAAAAGGAGAGTTGAATGTTCAAGCTCACAGCTAAGCAGGGACGCGCCCGCAGGGGCGAATATGCAACAAGCCGAGGTACGATCCATACGCCGGTGTTTATGAATGTCGCTACCCAAGCTGCCATCAAGGGCGCCCTCTCAAGCGCTGACCTTGCGACAGTCGGCTGCCAGGTCGCGCTGTCGAACACATACCATCTGCATATACGCCCCGGCGACGTGCTTGTGCGCTCCCTGGGGGGGCTTCACAGGTTCATGGCCTGGGACGGCCCAATCCTCACCGACAGCGGCGGGTTCCAGATTTTCTCACTCGCCGGGCTCCGGAAAATCAGCGAGGATGGCGTCGCGTTCAGGTCGCACGTTGACGGGCGCAAAATATTCATGTCCCCTGAGGACAGCATCCGCATACAGTCAAACCTGGGTTCTGATATTGCTATGGCTTTCGACGAATGCGTGGAGATACCGTCGCCGCGCTCTTATGTCGAGCAGTCTTGTCACAGGACATACCACTGGCTTGTCCGCTGCCGTGATGAACTCGATCGGCAAAACAATTCCCCGGACGTTGTGACTCCGGGGCAGGTTTTGTTTGGCATAAACCAGGGCGGGGTATTTGAGGATATCAGGGTAACGCATATGAAACGTATCGCCGAACTGTGTTTGCCCGGTTACGCCATAGGCGGCCTGGCGGTCGGCGAAACGACGCAGCAGATGTACGACATAATAGAGACTGTCGGGGAGCATATGCCGGAGGACCGCCCGCGGTACCTGATGGGCGTCGGCACCCCGCAGAATATAGTCGAATCCGTCGCTCGCGGCATAGATTTTTTCGACTGCGTAATGCCCGCCAGAAACGGCCGTCACGGTCGCCTTTTCACTTGGGGCGGGAGCATAAACATCAATAACGAGCGTTATAAAAATGACGCACACCCAATAGAAAACAACTGCGATTGCCCCGTATGCCGCGACTATTCGCGCGCATATATCCGCCACCTATTCAAAGCCGGGGAAATGCTGGCAATGCGCCTGGCAGTACTGCACAATCTGCATTTTTACAACACCCTAATGGCAAAAATCCGCACCTCAATCGACAACGGAACATTCGAAACCCTCCGCCGTCAAGTAAATGACTTTTAGCCATTCTACATTCTGCATTCTGCATTATTATTTATTATTTATTATTTCTCACACTGCATTATGCATTAAAACTAAGGTATGCGTTTATGAATCCGTCGATTTCGCCGTCCATGACTGCGTTGATATTCCCGTTTTCAAATCCGGTGCGATGATCTTTTGCAAGCGTATACGGCATGAATACGTAAGAGCGTATCTGGCTGCCCCACTCTATTTTCATCTGTTCGCCCTTGATATCGCTTATTTTGTCGAGATGCTGCCGTTCTTTGATTTCAATCAGTTTTGAGCGCAGCATCCTCATTGCCACCTCGCGGTTTTGATGCTGGCTCCGCTCCATTTGGCAGGCAACAATCAGCCCCGACGGAAGATGCGTTATGCGTATGGCGCTCTCCGTCTTATTTACGTGCTGGCCGCCAGCCCCTGAGGCACGGTATGTATCCACTTTCAGGTCTTCGGGTTTTATTTCGACTTCGACGTCGTCTGAAATGAGCGGCGTGACCTCTACGGCTGCAAACGATGTGTGTCGCCGCCCCGACGAATCGAAAGGCGATATTCGTACAAGCCGGTGGATGCCGCCTTCGCTTTTCAGGTAACCGTACGCATTCTCCCCCTCGATTTCAATCGACGCGGATTTGACCCCGGCTTCCTCCCCGTCGAGCCAGTCCAGCAGCTTGTATTTCATTCCGTGACGCTCCGCCCAGCGGGTATACATGCGATAGAGCATTTCCACCCAATCCTGCGCTTCCGTGCCCCCAGCTCCCGCATGGAACGATATGATTGCGTCGCAGCCGTCGTATTCGCCTGATAGCAGCGTTTCCATCCTCGCGGTCTCAAGAGCTTCGCTGAACGCCTTGTACTCGTCTTCGATTTCCGGCAGCAGGCTTTCGTCGTTCTCCTCTATGCCCATTTGGCACAGCGTTATAAGGTCGCTCCAGCGGCCGGTGAGTTTTTCGTAACTTGAACTTTTTGTTTTGAGTTGCTTTATTTTTTGCAGCACCTTTTGCGAGTTGTCGAGATCCGCCCAGAACGAATCGCGGGCGCTTTCCTCCTCAAGCCGCTGCAGCTCCTCCGCCGCCTCGTCAAGCTTCAGCGCCTGTTTTAGCCCGTCAAGCGCCGGCCGCAGCCCAGTTATCTTTTGCTTATAATCATCAAATTCGATCATGCGAGTATTCCTCCTGCGTCGGAATAGTAGCTAGTGGCTAGCCACTCACAACTAACTCGCTTCCTTATCTCGCACGAATACGTGCTTGATATTCGGGTCGGTTGTTTGCCTGAAATCGATCTCAAAACGGTCGATCGATTTTATCATTGCGGACAAACTCATATATCCGAAATTCCTGTGGTCGAAATCCGGCTGTTTTTTCAGGATATGATTCCCTAGCTCCCCCATAAAAACAGAACCGCTGTCGCCAGCAAGGTCTGCTACTGAATCTGCAATAAGCTGGACAATAGTTTTCGGGACCTTCACGCCGCGCGCTCGGGATGTGCCGTGATACCTGTCGCGGTGCTGGTTTGAGGTTTTTTGGCTATTTTCTTCATTGTCCGCCCGCACTTCCCCGCTTTCGCCTTGCGTTTCTCCGTTTTCGGTATACGCTTCCTCGTTTTCGGTATTCGCTTCTTCGGCATTTGCCCGTATTACCTCAATGTAGGTAAATTTATCGCAAGCGGCAATAAATGCGTTCGGTGTTTTTCGTTCGCCGATGCCGATAACACGCTGCCCCGCTTCACGGAGTCGTATCGCCAGGCGCGTAAAATCGCTGTCGCTGGACACGATCACAAAACCGTCGGTCTTGTCTGAGTATAGTATATCCATTGCGTCAATAATCATAGCAGAATCGCTTGAGTTTTTACCAATTGTATAACTGTATTGCTGCACCGGTGTGATCGCGTTCTCTAAAAGCGAAAATTTCCACCCGGAAATTGTTGGGTTCGTCCAGTCTCCGTAGATTCGCTTTATTGTGGGAATCCCGTAGATCGCTATTTCCTCAATAACGCTCTTTATACAATTGCGCGGAACATTTTCCGCGTCAATAAGTACCGCCAGCCTCAGGTTTTTCAGATCATGGATATTTGTTGACATTCTCTCACCCCCTCGTCCTCTCGTCCTCACAAACTTCGCTGCACTCAGTTTACCACGTAATCCCAACCAGCGCAATAAAAGGGATACTCTCCACTCTCAATTCAGCTTGTCCGCGTTGATATCGAACATCAGTTTTATTTGTTCCGCCAGCTTGCGCACGTTTGGTCCTTTCAGCTCCGGGTCATTGCGCAGTACCTCGTCCGCCGCATTTTGGGCGCGGCTGAGTTGAATCATGTCGGAAGCGAAGTTTGCGATACGCATTTCCGGAAGCCCGTGTTGGCGCGAACCGAAAAAATCTCCCGGCCCTCTCAGTTTCAGGTCTTCCTCCGCAATTTTAAACCCGTCGTTTGTCGAGCGCATGATCTCGAGCCGTTCGCGCGAGACAGCGCCGGCTGCGCCCCGGAACAATATGCAATAAGACTTGTGTTCCCCCCTGCCCACTCTCCCGCGAAGCTGGTGAAGCTGCGACAATCCGAACCTGTCGGCGTTTTCAACGACTATCAACGCGGCATTAGGCACATCCAGACCCACCTCTACGACCGTCGTTGCAACAAGAATATCTGTATCGCCCTCTGCGAACGCGGACATAACCGCGTCCTTTTCCTTCGCCGGCAGCTTGCCATGTACTAGCGCTGTGCGAAGCTCCGGGAATACATTATTCTGTAGGTTTTCCCGATACTCCTTCGCGGCTTTGAGCCCCTCGTCCGGCGCCTCGCCCTCCTCTACCATAGGGCATATGACATAAACCTGCCGCCCCTCCCCGACAAGCTTTTCGATGAAACCGTGTACCCTGCTCCTGTGCGACTCGCCGACGACATAGGTTTCTATTGCCTGTCTTCCCGGCGGCATTTCATCAATTACCGACACGTCAAGGTCGCCATAAATGATAAGCGCCAAAGTGCGCGGTATTGGCGTCGCCGACATCACGAGCACATGGGGGTTGTCCCCCTTTTCGCTCAGCAGCGATCGCTGGTCCACCCCGAAACGGTGCTGCTCGTCGGTTATGACAAGCGCAAGGTTTGCAAAATGCACCCCCTGCGAAATCAAGGCATGCGTCCCGATGACGAGGTCAATTTCCCCAAGGCTCAACTTGCCGTAGACGTCGTTTTTCCGCTTTGCTGTCATGCTCCCTGTCAGAATCCCGACCCGCATCCCCAGCGGCTCAAGTAGCGCTCCCAGAGAGCGGTAATGCTGCGTGGCAAGTATTTCCGTCGGCGCCATAAATGCGGACTGGCCGCCTGCGCGCCAGACCATCCAGCAGCACGCCGCCGCGACGACAGTTTTTCCAGAGCCCACGTCGCCCTGCACGAGCCTGTTCATCGGGCGCTCCGAACCCATGTCACGCGCCGCTTCATGGATAGCGCGTTTCTGAGCGCCTGTCGGCTCGAAGGCAAGCGCGCTGAAAAACTCCTCAAAGTCCGGTATCTCCAAACGGTCGGACGTCTTTTCAACGCGCCTCATTCGCAGCAGCTTCATTGCCGCCGCGAGTACGAACAATTCCTCGAAAATCAGCCGGTTCCGCGCCAGTTCAAGCGCCTTTCCGTCGTCCGGGAAATGAATGTTTTCATACGCAACCCGCGCCCTGCACAACTCATAATGCCTGACGACGCTGTCAGGCAGCACGTCAGGCAACTCATCGCCGCATTTATCGAGACCGAGGCGAACCGCGTTCATAACTATCTTTTGCGACAACCCTGCTGTCAGCGCATATATGGGGATTATCCTTCCTGTCAGGGTTCCGGTCTCTGTTTCGCGCTCAAAAAGCGGGTTTGTCATTGCCGGCTTCAACAGAGTCCCGGCGACCTTGCCATAGAACACGTAGGCTTCACCGGGCTTTATCACGTCTTTGATGAAGCTTTGGTTGAAAAAAGTGATATCGAGCGCGCCTGTGTCGTCAACAGCCCGGAGTTTTACAAGGTCCAGCCCTTTCCGGATGTGCGTGAGCTGTGGTTTTGACGCGACCATGGTCCGCACGCACACTGTTTCGCCTATGGTCAGGCTGTTTATTTCCTTGTATAACGTCCTGTCCTCATAAGCGCGTGGGAAATAACCGATGAGGTCGCGCACGGTACGGACGCCGAGCTTGACCATCAGTTTTTCCCGCGCCTCCCCAACGCCCTTCAAAAACCGAATCCCGGTATCTAGTTCATAATTCATAATAATAATTCATAATTCATAAGTGACTATTCAGAACCCCCGTCATTCTGCGCGAAGTCGCAGAATCCAAGACGCACCGTCGAATAATATCTGACAAATTGACTATACACAGCAAATGGATTCTGCGACTGACGCGCAGAATGACACTCAACTCTCCACTCTCCACACTCCACTCTCCACACTAGCCAACGCGCCAAACGCTGCCTGTGACAGTTCCTGTGACCGAGCCTGCGGTGACTTCCGCCAGGCGTTCGTTAAAGCTGTCAGCGCTGCCGGTCGGTAGCAGTACGCTAAAAGTGGCATTCTCACCATATTCTATGTTTTCTATCACGCCGCCGAAGCTGGCAAGCTCTGATTTGACCTTTCCGACGATGCTGTATCCGCAGGTGAACTTTACACATTCCCAGCATTGCATCTCTGTGATCCCTGCGTTGTCAAGAGCCTTTTTCGCAGCCCCTGAATACGCTCGCGCCAGGCCGCCGGGCCCCAACAGGGTTCCTCCGAAATACCGCGTCACTACGCAGCAAACGTCAAAAACCCCGTTGTGCCTTAATACTTCAAGCATTGGCATGCCAGCCGTTCCCTGCGGCTCCCCGTCGTCTGAGTATCTCTCTGTGCCATTGCGTATTATATAACACCAACAGTGATGGCGCGCGTCGTGGTGTTTTGCCCTGACCCGCGCTATCTCATCCTTTGCCTCGTCCTCGTTTCCGGCCGGCACGAGACGGGCTAAAAATTTCGAGCGCTTTTCGACGATCTCCGCCTCGCCGGAACCAGCCGGCGCAAAATACCTCTCCACAACAACCTCACGAATCATGCATTATGAACTGCTTCACCTTACCGTACAGGCTCGGGCCTATTACGGCGTCTAGCTCGATACAGCCCTCGAGATATCTTGTCTCCAGGACCGAACCCTCCCTGTGCAGGGTTTCTACCAGGCCTGCCTTTTCGTATGGCAGGAAAAGTGTCACTGTCTTTTTTGCACAGGAGAGTATCTGATCGACCTTGTGCAGCAATGTATCGATCCCCTGCCCCGTTTTTGCCGAAATATCGACAATATTCTCGCCGGCGGGCCTGAGGTCGCCCGTGAATATGTCGCATTTGTTAAAAACCTCTAGCCTTGGCGTTTTGTCGGCGCCCAGTTCTGTTATCAAGTCGTCCACGACGCGAACCTGCTCCGTCCACTCAGGGCTGGATGCGTCGATCACGTGGATCAGCAGGTCGGCGTACTTGAGTTCTTCCAGAGTCGCTTTGAACGCTTCCACAAGATGGTGCGGCAGTTTTCGTATGAACCCGACAGTGTCCGATAAAAGCGCCTCTTGCGTGTCGCTTACCATAAGTCGGCGCGTCGTGGTGTCCAGCGTGTCGAACAACCTGTTGTCAGCTTGAATACCCGCGCCTGTCAGTCTGTTGAGCAGCGTGGATTTCCCGGAGTTTGTGTACCCGACCAGCGCAATGACCGGGACGCCTTTCTTCTCGCGCAACCGCCGTTGCGTGCTGCGCGTGCGTATGACCCCTTCCAGTTCTTCTTCCAGCTTGGCTATCTTCCTCCTGATATGGCGGCGGTCGGTTTCGAGTTGCGTTTCACCGGGGCCGCGCGTCCCTATAGGGGCGCTTGTTCCTGTCTGACTTGTCAAATGCTTCCACATGCCTGCCAGCCGCGGCAACAAATATTTGTACTGCGCCAACTCGACCTGGAGCCTTCCTTCCCTGGTACGCGCCCGACCTGCGAATATATCGAGTATCAGCGACGAGCGGTCTATTACCCGCAGTTCCAAATCCCCGGCGAGCGCTTTCATCTGCGACGGTGAAAGCTCGTTGTCAAATACTGCAAGCGTACATTCGTGCAATGACGCCAGCTCCTTTAGCTCTTTGACCTTGCCTTCCCCGATAAATGTGCGCGGTTCCGGAGCGCGGCGGTTTTGCAGCGTTCTGCCAAGGCATGTCCCGCCCGCAGTTTCAAGCAGCGCTTCAAGCTCGTCAAGGCTTTCCTCTGTCGATCGCTCGCGAAGCTCCATACTGTCGGCGGCAAGCCCAGCTATTACCGCTTTTTCCGGTTCGTTATTAGCCTGATTTTCCAAATTAAGTCTCCCTCTATTCCGGGCGCAAGCGGGGGTATTAACCATCGGATAAAACGAAACCCGCGCTGTCAGCGCGGGCAAAGCGTGTCGGTATGTATGTTCCCGACGCTTTTATGGTTACTGTTTCAGGCCGAATTTTCTGTTGAACTTATCGACGCGTCCGCTGGTGTCTACCAGTTTCTGCTTACCTGTATAAAAAGGGTGGCACTTGGAGCAGATTTCTATTCTGATATCCTTTTTTGTGCTTCCCGTTTCAATAACCTCTCCGCATGCGCATTTTATTGTAGTCTGATGATATTCGGGATGTATCCCTTCCTTCATTTTGTTCACCCTCTTTCACTGTGATATTTCTTCAGCAGATGGGATTCTAACACAAGCAAATAATAATTTCAAGTATTTTTGTAGATTATTCTATGAAAATATATTATACTAATGCTGTTCAGAGGGCGGTATCCGGAAAACGCGGTGTTCTTGCAGGGACGGTCGCCCTAGACCGTCCGCGATTGCCGGAATACCACTGAACGGACGACCGGGGCGGTCGTCCCTACAATGGGGAGGTGGTTGTTGTGTCCGCGAAAAAGCCAGTATATAGACGGATATTGCTTAAAATCAGCGGCGAAGCGCTTGCGGGCGAAAAAAGTACGGGGCTTGACTTTAACGTGATAAAGAGCGTCTGCGAGGCGATAAAGAAATGCGCCGGGCTCGGCGTCGAGGTCGGGATAGTTGTTGGCGGCGGCAATTTCTGGCGCGGCGCACAGGATGGAGAAGGCAAAATTGAGCGCACGCGCTCAGATCATATGGGGATGATGGCGACGGTTATGAACTGCCTTGCGCTCGCAGACATGCTTGAGCAGATGGGCGTGCCTGTCAGGGTGCAAACAGCGCTATCAATTTCGGCGGTCGCCGAACCATATATCAGGCTCAGGGCGGACAGGCACCTTAAAAAAGGGCGCGTCGTGATATTTGGCTGCGGGACAGGCCACCCATACTTTTCGACCGACACTGCCGCCGTTCTGAGAGCCGTTGAAATCGGGGCGGACGTGATACTTTTGGCGAAAAGCATCGACGGCGTCTATACCGCAGACCCGAAACTGGATGCTACCGCCAAAAAACTCGAAACAATATCGTACAGCGAAATGCTGGCGCAACACCTCATGGTCATGGATTCAACGGCAACGTCAATGTCTATGGATAACGATATCCCCGTAATCCTCTTTGCGCTTAAAGACCCGGAAAACATCGTTCGGGTCGTGACAGGAGAAAAGCTGGGGACAAGAGTGGGATAATGCATAATTATATGAAAAGGAATGTGTAAATTATGTACGAAGAATATGAAAATAGGATGAAAAAAACGGTGGAGGTTTTGCAGAACCAGTACTCTGCGATTCGCGCAGGACGGGCAAACCCCTCTGTGCTCGACCAGATCAAGGTCGAATACTATGGAACGCCGACCCCGATAAACCAGATAGCGTCCATATCCTCACCAGACCCCAGGACGCTTATGATACAGCCCTGGGACGCTTCCAGCCTCAAGCCGATCGAAAAGGCCCTACAAACGTCCGACCTAGGCATCAACCCCATGAGCGACGGGCGTTTCCTCCGCCTTGTTTTTCCGCAACCCACTGAGGAACGGAGAAAAGAACTCATCAAACAAGTAAGCAAATTCGCCGAGGACTCGAAAGTCGCTATCCGGAACATACGGCGCGACGCCGTTGAGCACTTCAAAGCCCAAAAGAAAAAAGGCGAAATCACCGAGGACGACCTCACCGACACCGAAAAGGACCTTCAAAAGCTGACTGACAACTACATCAAAGAGCTTGACAAAGTGGCGGAGAAAAAAGAAGCGGAAATAAAGGAAATATAGTTTTTGTTCAGGTTCACAAAAAAACAAAATCAGGCGTGGGAGCCGGACAGGCTCCCCTGCCATATAGCTATAGTCATGGACGGCAACGGACGCTGGGCCGCAAAACGCGCCCTGCCCCGCACCGCCGGTCATGCCGCAGGCGCAGAGACTTTCCGGCGCGTCGCCACATACTGCAAGGAAATCGGGATAGAATACCTGACTGTCTACGCATTTTCAACAGAAAATTGGAAACGCCCGGCTGCCGAGGTCGGCACCATAATGGAACTTTTGGAGAAATACCTTCATGAAGCACTGGGAAAAATGGAACGCGACAGGGTAAAAATGAAGTTTTCCGGCGACGTTTCCGCTTTGTCCCCCGAACTCAAAAGGCTCATAACCGAAACAGAAAGCCTATCGCAAAAGTTCGACGGCGTGCTTGTAAACATATGCCTCAACTACGGCGGGCGCGACGAGATATTGCGCGCTGCCGCAAATTATGCGCGAGACCTTATTAACGGGGCTATAGCGGATGATAACCTCACAGAGGAAACATTTTCCCGATATCTGTATTCGTCCGGAATGCCCGACCCAGACCTGATAATCAGGCCAAGCGGCGAGCTGCGTCTTTCAAACTTCCTTCTATGGCAGGCGGCTTACTCTGAGTTTTATTTCACCGACGTCCTGTGGCCGGATTTCGACGAACGGGAACTTGACAGGGCGATAGTATCGTATCAAAATAGAAAAAGGCGCTACGGAGGAATAGGGACATGAAGAAAAGGATAATCATCGCGGCTATTTTTATCCCGCTCCTTTTTATTGTCATGTTTTTCCTACCCCCCTATATTCTGGCGGGCGTTGTTGCCATAATATGCGCGGTATCCGCTTACGAACTTCTCAACGCCATAGGGGGAAAGAAGAACGACCGGGTCGGTATCTATACCGTCTTTTCGGCTGTGCTCATCCCTGTCGGGGCATACTTCGGCAAGGCCGAACTAGTCTTCATGGCTGTTTCCCTAATTCTCATGAGCCTGATGTTCGTTGAAACAATCATAGCGTTTGGAACGATTAGAAAGATGACCTTTTCTCAGGTTCTTACGACCCTTTTTGGTGGAGTCTTGATACCTTTTATGCTGTCAAGCCTAATCAGCCTGAAAAACATGCCGGATGGCAGGCTTTTCGTG
>Ga0082212_10011500_pt1 | contig 11224 bp, 8 predicted proteins | sample TergutNt197P3_FD_71548 | JGI IMG/M metagenome (GOLD analysis project Ga0082212, IMG submission 71548) | Neocapritermes taracua P3 segment gut microbial communities from Petit-Saut dam, French Guiana - Nt197 P3 | ecosystem: Host-associated > Arthropoda: Insects > Digestive system > Gut ... | reverse complement strand
TGTGCTGTGCTGTGCTGTGCTGTGCTGTGCTGTGCTGTGCTGTGCTGTGCTGTGCTGTGCTGTGCTGTGCTGTGCTGTGCTGTGCTGTGCTGTGCTGACACAGCTACAAAAATACGAAATTTTCTTGAACCCTGCAAGTCTTTCCGCATATTTTTTTCAACAGATTTGATATTTTTACACAACATTTTTTTATAGTTACGAGTTACAAGTTACGAGTTCAAAATTATACAATGTTTGGCTTTCGGAAGGGAAACAATTATGAATTTAACTAAACTCTAATATCTAAACTCTAATTTCCAATTTCCACTGCAAATAACGCACGTCTTAAAAAACCGCAATACCCCCAAATGGGGGTTTTTCGCAATCCGAAATAAAAAAACCCCCATTTGGGGGTAATAGCGTAATGTGGCGGAGAGGTAATTTTGCTGTCCGAATATTAGAGTTACGAGTTACGATGAGGGAAAAAATAAAATCCGTTTTTTGTTTGGTCGCGTTTATGATTGTGTGCGGCTGCGGAACAAATCACACAAACAGGGATGTAGCGAAAGCCGGTGACGATCCGGCGGCGGAGTCGCTGCAGTGGGACAGTCCGTTAGACAGCATGCTTTACCTTGCGACCGTTGCCCCGCAGGATACTAATCTTGTGCGACTGTATTATGATATCGGAGAAATGTATGAAGATAACGATCTTGAAAAAGCAAAAGCGTATTACCTCAAAGCAGGCAACCTGAGCGAAACGTTGAACTGGTCGCGGGGACATTTCTTGTATGCTGCCGGTTATGGACTTATGCTCCTCCGCGAAGGATTAACAGACTCGGCTTTGGTAATACAGCAACAGGCTTTGGAACTGGCGCGGCACGAAAAGGATGAATCGTGGACAGCCAATATGCTGTTAAACACAGGTAACGTTTTTTTTGTAAAAGAATGGTATGAAACGGCTTTGAACTATTACATGGAAGCATTACCATTCATGGAAAAGGAAAATGACAGCAGAAAACTTAAAACGCTATATTACATTATGTCTCAACTATACAATAATATTAGCGTTATAGAAAAAGCCTTTGAATACGGCGAAAAAGCAGTCGCTTTAGACAGTGAAAGCGAAGAAGCGTTTTTTGCACTGGGGAAAGCATATTCAAGTGAAAATCAGTATGAAAAAGCAGAAACTTATTATGAAGAGGCATTACGTCTGGCTACCTTGCATAATAACATCTACCTGATAGGGTTAATTTATTTTCATTTAGCAAATAACACTTTGATGGTCTTTGATCTGGACAGGGCGGAAATGTATGCTCAACAATCGCTGGAAATAAACGAACAGTTTGGTCGCGCGGCATGTTGCGCCAATTTTATCCTGTTAAGTAAATTGGAAATGACGAAAGGCAATTTCGACAAATCGGAAGAACATGTCAGGGAAGCGCTTCAAATAGCCGAAGAATTTGATGCGCAGCAGGAAAAATGGTATTGCTACATGTTATTGTCCGAATTAGCCATTGCTCAACGCAAATACCGCGAAAACTTGCACTACTGGGATGAGTTGGCTTTGATTGAAAATGCCTTATCAAAAGAAACGACAGTTCGCGCCTCCGAAGAAATGGCTGCGAAATACGAAAGCGAAAAGAAAGAAATCAAAATCTCGGCGTTAGAAGAAGAACGGCGCCTGATGATATGGCTGGGCGTTGCGGTCGCATTCGTTTTGTTGCTGGCATTGTCCGCATCGCTGATCCTCTGGCGGTTGACGGTACAAAAAAAACGGTTTGCCGAACAGCAAAGCGAGCTTGCCAATCAAAAAATCAAACAGCTCGAACAGGAAAAACAACTTGTCGCCACGCAATCCGTACTCGATGGCGAAACGCGCGAACGCGCCCGTCTGGCACGCGACCTGCACGACAGTCTGGGCAGTATGCTGACGGGCGTCAAACTCAATCTGTTGGAAATGAAACAGGGCGCCAAACTGGAATATACCGATGTGGAACGCTTCAACAGTGCGCTGGGACTGCTCGACAAATCCGTACAGGAAATGCGCCGCGTAGCGCACCACCTGATGCCCGATTCGCTCAGCCGCTTCGGATTGAAACCTGCCGTAAACGATTTTTGCAACAACCTGCCTTCCGTACATTTTATGTACTACGGCGATGAATCGCGGCTCGACCCCAATCTCGAAGTGATGATCTACCGCACAATCCACGAATTAGTCAATAACGCATTGAAACATGCGGGAGCCGAACAAATCATGGTACAAATCCTCCACGAAGACGACCGCATCGCCTTTACCGTACAGGACGATGGCTGCGGTTTCGACCCCGAAATAACCACCCAAGGCATGGGTTTAGAAAATATCCGTACCCGCGTAGCCGCCTACAGCGGCATTCTCAACATCGACTCACAAACGAATGAGGGAACGGAGGTGAATGTGGAGTTGAGAACTAAGAGTTAAGATGTTAGAAATTTAAAACTAAGAGTTATAAACTAAATATTAAAACACATGAAAAAAATGAAATGTTATCGAAATTTTTTTGCAGGCGCAACAGCAGGAGTTGTAGCGCTGCTTATGGCAGGCGTCTTTTTTACAGGATGCCAAAAAGATTCTGAAGCTGAAACAACGCTTGTTTTGTCCACAGGTACGCTGGCTTTTCAAACCGCCGGCGGAACGCAGTCATTTACCGTTTCTTCCAACGCAAACGCCTGGAACGTCACGTTCGGTTTTGACGACTGGCTTCTGGTTTCGCCGACAGACGGCGTGAAAGACGGTACGGTGTCAGTCACAGCCTCCCCTAATACGGATTATATGCCTCGCGAAGCCACTATTACCGTTAGCGCCACAGGCGCAGCGCCGCAAACCATTACCGTCACACAGGTAGAAGCCCCACCTACGCTGCTTGACCAGTCATGGCGCACGTTGTCGCAAACCGCAATGAATTCTAATCCCACGCAATCTTGGGAAGCCGGCGACAGATACAAAGGTCAGATGGCTGATGGATATCGCAATGGATTAGGAGCTTATCGTTGGCCAACCGAAAGTTTTTATTTTGGCGAATGGAAAAATGGAGATCGTGCCGGATATGGCGTTTACATAGTAGGCAATTTTGATAATAGTGTAATTAATTGTCCCAATTGCAAAATTTTTGTAGGTAATTATTCGAATGGCCTAAAAGAAGGAATTGGAACCTGTTACGACAAGAATGGAATACGCATTTATCACGGCGAATTTAAGGACGACAAACCTGTCGCAACTTACCCGATGGCCGTTCCCGACTACAACTATACATTTAAAATAACCAAAACGAATGACGGCAACTATTATTTAACTGAGAATTATCAAGGCAAACGAAACGGTCATGGCATTATCCTTTATCAAAACAGAGATATGTGGTACGGACCATGGAAAAACGGGATACGCGATGGTTTCGGTATTCAGGTTTACGATGCCGGGTCTTTGAGAGTTGGAATTTGGATAGGAGAAAAATTTACGCAGTAGCAAGATTAATGATTAATTTACGATTACCGCTGCAAATAAAGCGCGTCCTAAAAACCAATACCCCCAAATGGGGGTTTTTTTTGTTTCGGATTGAAAAAACCCCCATTTGGGGGTAATAACATAATGCGATAGAGAGGTATTTTTGTTGCCCAAATAGAATGGGGGAAATTGGGGTTAACGGTTAGCGGTAAATAATAAATGGTAAATAGTTAGTACTTAAATAAGTATAATTAAGAATAAACATAAAAAATACAGTAAAACGTTATGAGATGCAAAAATTGTGGGTGGGATAATCCCGACGGAAATGTAAATTGTGAGAAATGTAATGCGCCATTAGACGGCATGGATAGCGGCGGAATGTCGCATTATGGAAATGCGGCGGACGACTATAACCCCCGCGCTACCGTTGCGGGAGGAGCTTCACCTGCACAAGACGGCTATAATCCCCGACCAACTGTTGCGGGAGGATTTGCGCCTGCGCAGGATGACTTTAACCCGCGTGCTACCGTTACAGGATGCGCTTCGTGCGGCTATCCGGTAAGACCGGACGACACAGCCTGCCCGGTATGCGGTATTCAGATGGCAGGAGGTAGAAAAGCGCCGGAACCGGAACCTGAAAAACCGGCTGTCAAGAAGCCGGTTGCACACGCTACAATAATACAAGGCGCTAACTTTGACAAAGAAACGAACGATACGGCAGGAAGAAAACTGACAGGTTTTTTAGTAAGTTACAGCAATGCTGCAAACGGCGAATTTTTTCCGCTTTACGAAGGAAAAAATATCATCGGACGCGCTGATTCATCGAATGTGATGATTCAAAACGACTCGCTGGTATCCGACAAACACCTGTCCATTCTTTACAGAGCAGTTGACCGGAAATTCAAATTCAAAGATGAACAGTCGAGCAACGGTACGTTCGTCAACGACGAACTGACGGATGAAGGCATATTGAAAAATAACGATATGATCAAAATAGGCTCTACCCGCTTGCTTTTTATGGAAATACCGTTGTCATCGTTTGAAATTTAGTTTTCAGTTTTCAGTATATTAATGTAAAATCAGCGTGATGAACGAATTGGTGGAACGGTGCGAAATTCGACCCGGCGAGTGTATCGACCATAAATACATAGTCGAAAAACTGCTGGGGGAAGGAACTTTCGGAAAAGTGTTCAAGGTAAAAGACCGTAACAACGGTAGCATTTATGCCTTGAAACTGTTCAAGTTCTGGGAATTACCTGCGGACCAACGTAAAGGGATGTCATCGCGTTTCCAGATGGAATACGAAACGGGACTTATCAAAAGCAATTACCTGATTCGCTCCATTGAGTCCGGATACGAGAAAGGAAATCCCTTTATCGTCATGGAGTTTTGTCCCAACGGCGATTTGTATCATCTGATCAGCAAACAACGGAATGTTGATCTGGTAAAAATCGGCAGGGAAGTACTTTGCGGGTTGAATGATTTGCACCGCTACGGTAAGGTTCATCGTGATCTGAAACCTGAAAACGTATTGATCAAAGCAGACGGGACAGCCGTGTTGACCGACTTCGGTATTAGCGGCGACCGTAAAAAACAGATTACCGTCACCGATTTCTTCGGACGACCCACCGAGATCACAGGCACTGTCATCTACATGGCGCCTGAACAGGCAAAACCCAAAAACAGGGATGTAACCGTGTTGCCAACCATGGATATTTTTGCTTTCGGCGTGATGCTGTATCAAATTATTACAAACGAATATCCTTTCGGTCCGCTGAACGACGACAACGATTTGGCTTCTTATATCCGCAACGCGCGGGAAGGCAACTGGAACAGGCAACTGTTGCTAAAGTATCCCGAAGGGAAAAAGTTTGACGAAGCGATTGCCGGATGTCTGCATCCCGATTTCAAAAAACGACTGCAAACGGCCGAGATGGTCATGTCGCTTTTACCCCAAAGCAGCGGTTTTACGTACGCGCCGCAACAGAGCGATATTGTACGGCAACAAGTTGTAAACGGCATTCTGCTGCGCGTCATGCAGGGCGAAGACCATGGCAGCGTATATAGGCTGAATGAGTTGCTGCGGGGTAACAGCCGCATCATAACAGTCGGATGCAAAGACCCTTTTACGAACAACCTGCTACCGCTTACGGAAAATATGACGCGCTTTATTTCGCGAAAACACTGTACGCTGGAACGGGGAGCCGGTAATCAATGGTTTATACGTGACGGACAGTGGGATAAAAACGCAACCAACGGATGGAAAAATTCGTTGAACGGCACGTATGTCAATTCGTCCGAAGTACCCGATAGCGGTATGCAAATCAAGGCGGGGGATATTGTTTCGATTGGGGATGTTAAGATGAGGGTGGAAGGATATTAATTGAGTTAAGAGTTAAGAGTTAAGAATTAAGAGTTAAGAAATAGGGGGAATGATATTTTTTAAATCTTTAAATTAAATTTCGTCGTCACAAAATAAAAGAATTAAATAATATAGAATAATTATACTACTAAAAAACTTAAATTATGGCACAAACACAGCAACAGTACAAGCGTTCATTTTCCTCTTCGGTAGGTTCCGGAGTAGGATCTTTATTCGGAGGATCGGGAAGACAGTATTATATCCTCGAACACAAAAACACTTCCAAGTATTACAGAACAGGGCAATCGCAGGAAATCATTGTCGATCAGATTGAAATCGGTCGCGATCCCAGATGTCAGGTACGTTTCGACGATTCGTTCGCGACCGTAAGCCGGCGACATGCCGCAATCGTCAAATCGGGCGACAGATGGAAATTAGTACAACTGTCAGCTACCAATCCTACGTTTCTCAACGGAGCCAAAGTCGATAAGGAATGGTATTTACAGAACGGCGATGAGATACAACTATCCGCCGGCGGTCCCCGACTTGGCTTTATTATTCCGTCAGGCGCTAAAGCAGGGACAGGAAGCCTGCGCCTTACACGACGGTTAGACCTTTTCCGCCAACAGGCGCTACGACCCTACAAAACAGCCCTGACACTCCTGAGCATCCTCTTAATTTTAGTCATTATCGGTTCGGCAGGCTGGGGGTATTATTCTTATCAGAAACAGGAAGGTCTGTTAACCGAGAATGTAAAATTGAGTAATGAATTAAACGCATTGATCCTCAAAGCTGATTCGATAGCCGATAAGTCGTCGGCCGAATATCAGGAAGTGGTCAAGCAGACCGAAGATGTAGCTGCCAGGTTAGCGCAAAGCAACAGTCAGCTGGTTTCCGAAAACCGCCGCGTACGCCGCGAATTGGAAGAAGTGCAAATCCAGATATCGGAAGCGCCCCCTACAATCGCTACGCGAAGTTCGTCTGCCTACACCAGTAACGCCGCAGCCGGCAGCGCGCAGCGTTCCGCCGGCGCCGCCGGCGCCGAAGTCGGCGCATCCGGCATACATGGCGAGGCTTTAGCGGGCACACGCGAAGGGGGAGGAAATACCATTGGCAACATACTTCCGTCAGCAATGGATATCAACAGTTACAGTGGATATGTTTTTGCCATTCAATTGGAAAGAACGGAAGTGACATGGCGGGGCAGAACAACAGTCATTATTGAACCGTTACCCAAATTAGTCGGAACAGGTTTTTTGATGAACGACGGACGTTTTATTACAGCGCGGCATGTCGTGGAACCCTGGTTTTATTACAATGTACAACTGGATTATTCCATATTCGACGTTTACCGCCGACACAGATTGGCTGACCTGAACATGTATGTCAATAATGGCGGCTCTGTGATAGCGCACTATACAGCAGTTTCGAGTACGGGAAAAAGAATTTCTTTCAACAGCAGCAATGCACGGATAAACCGCACGACCGATAAGATGTCAACAGATCGGGCCGGCCGCACAAGTATCATCAGGCGCACAGCCGTTTTGGACGATACCGACTGGGCAGTTTATCAGACGCTCGAAAGAAGCGGCTTTTCACACAACAGCGCGCTTTCGATGAACTTGGACATCGGTACTACCTTAGCGGTACAAGGTTATCCGTGGGGAAGAGGCGCAGACGAAGCCGTACAGGTTACGCCAATCTACTCTACCAGCCAGGTGGCACGGAACGGATTGGACGTAAATGGCACCATCATGGTATCGAACGATAATACCGAGCGCGGCAACGACGGCGGTCCTGTCACGATCGTGGATAATCAAGGAGTCTATCAGATAGTAGGTATCCTGTCCGGCAGTACTTTCGCCAAAGGACGCATCGTACCCATATCTGTTGTCTATTCGCAATCCAATCAATATTGATAATTGAAATTAAATGAGCGATATTAAATTAGTTATGGCGGCCCGCTGCGAAGCGGCAGGCCGTCCTAACAACGAAGACAATTTCCAGTTGACCGACAACCTGTCGGGCGATGGGTGGGGCTTTGTTACCGGCAAAGAAGTCGAGCCTGACGAAAAAGGCGTCCTGTTAGTCGTTTGTGACGGGATGGGAGGCATGAAAGCGGGCGCGACAGCTTCGCGGTTAGCAGTCAATTCAATAAAAGAATGGTTTGCCTCCGACCGCCTGACGCCGCAGGTAATGGACACTCCCGCAACGATCATGCAATACATCAAACAGGCGATCGTTGCCGCCGACAGCCATATCAAGGAAGACGGCAAGCAAAACCGTGAGCATGAAGGCATGGGCAGTACGATTGTGCTTGCATGGATTGTCGGCAAAGAGGTGTATATCGGCTGGTGCGGCGACAGTCGCGCCTATCGCTACAATCCCGCTTTCGGACTGGAACGGTTGTCGAACGACCATTCGTACGTGCAGGAATTAGTCGATAGCGGCAAACTGATGAAAGAATTAGCCTTCGACCATCCCGACTCGAATATCATCACGCGCAGTCTGGGCGACTCCCGTCAACAGGCACAACCCGACGTAATCAATTACCGACTCAACAACGGCGATATGATCCTGTTGTGCAGCGACGGATTGAGCGGCGTGTTGCGCGATGTGGAAATCGAACAGATCATGGCAAACAACGCCGATACGGTCGAAAACTGCCGCAACGCCCTGTGGGCGGAATCCGAACAGGCAGGCTGGACAGACAATGTGACGATAGCGCTTTGTAAGATTGTTTCGGGCGCCGAACAGCTTGAACAGCCGGAAACGCCGGTCAGCGAGCCTGCTCCCATAGATACTGCCATAGTGGAAGTCAAAAAACGAAAAGGAAAGGGATTCCGGATTGTTGTTATTGTACTACTTTTGTTGGGTATTGCTTTCGGAATCGGATATTATCTGAACAATAAAAATCAGTGGTTTGAAAAAATAAAAACAAATTATATCAGTTATGTTACTTCAACAGGACACGTTATTTGACGACCGCTATCTGTTAATAAAAGTATTGGGTTGCGGCGGTTTTTCCGAAGTATGGCTTGTAGAAGACATCAAAGTAGGAAACAAAAAGATGGCGCTGAAAATATATGCGCCGGATAAGGGATTAGACTCTGACGGCGTGAAACTTTTCAGCAGCGAGTTTGAGCTGGTATTCGACCTCAATCATACAAATCTCCTGCGTCCGGCTCATTTCGATGTTTGCGATCGCTCGCCTTATTTGGTAATGCCGTTCTGCGAACAAGGCTCTGCAAGCAAATTAGTCGGTCATCTCACGGAAGAAGACGCCTGGCGTTTCCTGCACGATGTGGCGGCAGGTTTGGCGTATTTACATGAACAAAATCCGCCCATTATTCATCAGGACATCAAACCCGACAATGTTTTAAGGGACACACTCGGAAACTTTCAGATTACCGACTTCGGTATCAGCACCAAAGTACGCAGTACATTACGCAAAAGTGTGAGCTCCGTTACATCAGGCGGCACATTGGCCTACATGCCGCCCGAACGTTTCGGCAAAGAAAATATGCCAATCAAGGCAAGCGATATCTGGGCGGTGGGCGCAACGGTTTATGAACTGCTTACCGGCAACATGCCTTTCGGCGAACACGGCGGACTGATACAGAAAAGCGGCGCGGAAATACCGGACATGCCGGGCGACCGTTCGAACGAACTCCGGGAAATCATTTCCCGCTGCCTGCAAAAAGAACCATGGGACAGACCTGTCGCCGGGCAGATTGTGAAATGGACGGAACAGCGTTTAAGAGGCGAGGCAATCGTATTCGATGCGGTGGAGGAAAAACCACTACCTGTCTCTGATATTAAAAAAGCGCCTGCGGCGGGCATAATGACACGCCTTAATAAAAAAATGGTGTTGGGTATCGTAGGAGGAGTTTTACTACTGATTGTTGCCTTTATTATCATCAAATCTTTTACGCCTTCACAGCCTGCATACAAGCCGACGCCGCAAGGAGAGGAATACATTCAGGTCGTTCCGTTTGAGGCAGATGTAATGATAACGGAAGAACCGATAGAAGAATTATTAGCAGACGAAACGCCTCCGGCTGAAGCCGACGCGTCAACGCAAACACCGTCTCCTGCAACGCCTGACTGGGTAACGAACTATAATCGTTTTATCAGTCTCGCACAAACAGCAGTCAACAGCAAAAATTACGTGAGAGCCAAAGAAGAATATACGCGGGCATTGAATCTGGCAAATCAGAATCGGGACAACCAAAAAATAACGTTTGTCAACGGAAAGATAGCCGAATGTGACAAAGCCATTGAAGAAGCATCAACAGCGCAACGGCAAACAGCGGCGCAGACACAGTTGGATGCCTATAATTTTGTCGGTAACTTTAAGTTAGGCTCGGCCTACCAGATTGTGCAACGCAAATCGGATAACCGCTGGGGAATCATCAACCTCAACGGCGCCGAAGCCGAAGCGTTTGGCTACTCACAGGTATCCGCACGACTGAAAAACGGTTACTATGCCCTGAAAAATGAGGAGGGATGGGTCGTATTCGATACTTCGCTGAAAAAAGTGGCGACGGCGCTTGAAAATGTGGATGAGTATAAATAGAGTTAAGAACTAAGAGTTAAGAACTAAGAATTATAAAAAAATGAAAAAAGTTTTATTGTTTATGTGTTTATTCGTATCGGCGGCAGTTTTTGCCCAGAACGAAAGAGAGGCTGCCGATGCAATGGCTATCGATGAAAATTACAGCGGCGCCGCTATGATGTATCGTATTTGTATGGAGAAAGATGAACAGTGTGCAATGAAACTGTTCATGTTAATTTATGAGAATAAAATTGAAATGCAATCGACTGACGAACTCTATCAGTTGATCAACCAACCGGCGCGACGTGGAAATGCCGAAGCACAATTTTATTTCGCCAAAATGTTTCAGACAGGTAACGGCATTGCCAAAAATGAGCGCGAAGCGTTGAACTGGTTTGAAAAAAGCGCAGGAAAAGGAAAGAGTAAGGGTTATATCCTCGCTCAATACGAACTGGGCAATATGTACCGTTATGGGCAAGGCGTTAAAACGAATATCAATACAGCGAAAAAATGGTATGCAAAGAGCGCCGCCCAGGGACATTACGATTCCCAAAACAGCTTGACCGAACTATCGCAAAACACGAAAGAAAAGCCGGTAAAGGAAAAGAAAGTGAAGGAGCCTAAAGAAAAGAAAGTAAAAGAGCCAAAAGTTAAGAAAGAGAAAGAACCCAAAGAAAAGGGTAGCATCTTGAAAAATCCTCTTCGGTCAAATAAATAATAATTAACTTTGCAAAATTATAAACTTATGAAAAGAACACAACGTTATCGAAAAATTTTTGCAGGCGTAACCATATCGGTTGCAGCGCTGTTAATGACAGGCGTCCTTTTTACAGGATGCCAAAAAGAT
>Ga0082212_10011499_pt1 | contig 11225 bp, 10 predicted proteins | sample TergutNt197P3_FD_71548 | JGI IMG/M metagenome (GOLD analysis project Ga0082212, IMG submission 71548) | Neocapritermes taracua P3 segment gut microbial communities from Petit-Saut dam, French Guiana - Nt197 P3 | ecosystem: Host-associated > Arthropoda: Insects > Digestive system > Gut ... | reverse complement strand
TAGGAGAGTTTTGCGTTCAGCAAAAAGGCATCTCCCACCTTCTCCCGCTCCACCCTTGGGTCGGGGACGCCCCGCGCCCAGGAATCTGTGTACATCCTGTCCCGGTAGAGCGCGTCGGCGCTGAGCTGGAAACGTTCCAGAAAACGCCAGTTGGCCCCGGCGCTCAGCGTCCACTTCGGGGAATAGGGCAAATACGACGGCTCGGTGTGCAGATAGGCAAGCCCCGCGAAAAGGCTCAGCGTGTCACAGGGCGTGATCGTCAGCGCGCCTTCAAAGCCTGACTTCCAGTACTTGTCTGTATTGTCAAAGCCGCCGGGGGCAAGGGGATTCGTTGGCAGGGGCTTGGCGTACATCCGGTAGCGGTCCCGGCCTTCGTCCCAGAAAAAGGTGAACTCGGCCGTAAGCCAGGAACCGAATTTTTGGCTCACGCCTGCTTCGTAATGATCCATGACTTCGGCTGACAAGTTCCGCCAGCCCTGGCGATTGCTGTTTGGGCCGGCGAGAGCGGCGAGGGGAGCGGCAATGGTTTGCGAAAACACGGCGACGTTCAGGCCGGGATAGACGACGCTTCGCGCATAGCCGAAGTGCAGTTCCGTATCCTTGTAGCCGACAATCAGCCCGGCATGCGGCGCGGTCTGCGGATCGAACACGCTGTGCCAGTACTGGCGCACACCCGCAGAGGGGATGGCGTACCAGCCGTCCTTCTTCCCGAACTGGTGGCTGAGCGCGATGTAGGGCGAGGTCACGGTAAAGGTGTCGCGGTCAAATGTGTTCCTTGTCCCGGCAGTTTTATTAAAATTTTCATATACGCCGGACATGGCGTCAACATCCAGACCGAACAGGATCTCGCCCCCCTCCCACAGGAAAAGACGCTCGCTTGCCCTCAGTCCATACGTATCCCAGTCAAAGGCCGTGTCGACGTTCTCGTATCTGCGCGCATTGCTGTTATACGTCGTTTCGTCATCCCAGCGCACCTCGCCGTGCGAGATGTACGCCTTGATGGAACCGGCCGCTTTTTCGTAGTTGTGCGACAGGTTCAGGTAGCCGAACATGTCCCTGGTGGTGTAGCGGCCGTGATTCCGCCCGTCCCAGTTGACGTATCGTGCGTCCGTCTGCCCGCCGGAAAAGCGCCTGTCGCCGGGGTCATGGGCCGTATTGTCGGTGAAGTTGCCGAAGCCGGAAATCTGCCAGTTGTCGTTCAGTTCGGCGCCCAGGCGGGCGAAATAGCTTTGCAAATCCCCGCTTGAGTTTTGTCTGTGCCCGTCGGAATGCTTATAGCTCTGCCCGAGATAATAGTCATACGGCCCCAGCTTGCCGCCGTGCTCCGCCGTTTGCATGAAGCTGTTGTAAGAACCAAACTGGCCGCCCAATTTTGTAATAACGCCCTCTTCCTCCTTTCTTTTCGTCCGTACGTCCACAGCGGCGTGGGCATTGCCGAAGATCTGCGGCTGCGGGCTCTTGTAGACCCTGACGGACGCGGCGGGTTCTATGGAAATGATGTCCAGGAGCGGATGGCTGAACAGCGGATTGATGCGGGGGATGCCGTCGTAAAAGATCTGGAGTTCGCCGCCGGGCCGGCTGGAGCCCGAGCCGCGGACAAAAACGCCGCCGCCCTGGGCGCCGCCGAACGAGCCCACGGGATTGTACCGGGAAATGGTCACACCGGGTGTTCTGCGCAGGGCTGAAGTAAGATCCTGCGCATTCATGTCCTCGATCTGGCTTTGACTTACCACGGTTGATTCCGTGCCGTAGCGGGAAACGACATTCCCCTCGATGATCGGATTGCCCACAACCCGTACCGTGTTGAGCCGGGTTTCCTCGGCCGTGCCGGTGCTTGCGGCCAGCCCCGGCAGCGGGGCCAGCATCGCGCACACACATACAGTTACAACCAACAATGCCCGCATACAAGCCGATGACGCCCATGAACCACGCATAACCGGATACTCCTTGAGACTTTTTTCGCTTAGTGTTATCTTTTACAAAAGCGTGTTACCGGAAAGACATAAAAAAACCGGCGGATGGTCGGCCGGTACTTTTGACTGCAAAGCAAAACGAACGCCAAGTGTTACTTTTTTCAAAAACGTGTTACTAGCACATACTGCACACCCGCATGACGCGTCAAGATCAAAATCATTTTTTGTCGGAAGCAGCAAATGCTTCACCCACGAAGCATGCTCCGCCGTGTCCCCGCTGGTGGCCGGCTCTGGCTTCCGTCATGCTGCACGGGGTGCTGCTTGGCGTGATCTTGCTCGGCCACTCCGGCGCGCCTGCCGGCGTGGCCGATGGCCCCCTATCCCTCATTGACGTGACGCTGCTTGCCCCGCCGCAGGGGTCTGGCGAAAATACGACTGACCGGGAGTCCCACCCGGACCCCCCAGGGCAAACACACCAGCCGGAAGCGGCGCCGCCGGAAGAGGCACGTCCCCTGCGCGTGGAACGCCCGCAAAAACACGAAGCGCAGCCAACTCCGAAGCAGCGTCCGAAGCGGGCGCAAGCCCAAGCCCCGGCTGTTTCCGAGACGCAGAGGGAAGACGGCGATAGCCGTGAACGCGTTGCGGGCATAGCAAAGGATCCTGACGGCAGAGCGGGCGCGCCTGCCGCGCCCGGTGCCGCAGACGGCGACGGCAGACCCTTTGGCTTCTCCCTGGGAGAAGTCAGCGGCAAGCCAAAGGTGCTGCAAAGCGTGCAGGTCGCCTATCCTGTTGAAGCCCGCAAAAAAGGGATTACCGGGCAGGTGCTCGTGCGCTTTCACCTGGATGAACACGGCACGGTTTCACATCTGCATATCAAAAGAGCGAAACCGCCGGACATCTTTGACCGGAACACCCTGGCCGCCCTCAGGCAGTGGCGCTTCCAACCGGCAAGCCGCAACAGCAAGGCCGTGCCCGTGTGGGTGGAGTTGCCGATAGAGTTTGCATTACGGTAAGGGCGCGCACCACGGAACGCATCCCGCGAAGCGCGCCCTTTTTTGCGGATCGTTACCTTCTGCCGCGTTGCGTTTAGCGCAGCTTCTTGCCTTCGGTGGATCCGAGTCTGAAATGCTCCTGCGACGGGACGAACACGCCCTGGTTGTCGTCGCGGCCTTGCAGCAGGTACTTGGCGTCGGCCTTGCCGTAGGTGTCCACAGCGGTCTTGGAGAACTGGCCGATAAGGTTCATGGGGTTGCGCAGGCGGTTGACGATCAGCACGGTCTTGATGGAATCGAAGTCGTTCATCATGTTCTGGTCGCCTTCGCTGTCGCCGGCGATAAGGAGCGGGCCGTAGCCGTATTTGCTAAGCAAAAAGCGCTGAATGGCCTTGGTTTTGCCTGGGCCCTGGGTCTGGTCATAGCCGGCGCGGAATGCGGTCATGATGCGGCCCTTGGCGTTGCGCTCCAGTTCCATGGCGATAACATGCTGATCGGAATTGTTGTAGCCGAACTTCGGGTTGGAGGAGATTTCCTTGATCATGTCCACAAAGGAGGCGGAGCATATCCACACGTCAAAGCCGTTGGCGCGCAGCTTGTGATACAAATCCTGTATTTCCGGCACAAGGCGCAGGCCGTTCTTCCACTTGACGGACACCACACCTGCCTTGCCGGGCAGGGAGGCGGGGCTGGTCCACTTCACGGATTCGATCGGCTGGGTGAGCTGCCACTCGGTCGACTTCGCGGTCATGGCGCGCGTCTCGGCTTCCGTCATGCCGGTCAGGAGGTAGAGCACCCAGGGGTAAGACACGGCATGGTCAAAGGTATCGCCGATGGCTTCATACAGGTAGCGCACCTTCGTGCTGAAGTCCTGGTACTGCGGGCTCTTTTTCACCTCGTCCAGCGACTTTTTGCCCTTGAGACCCTTGTAATTATAATACAGCCAGGAGTAGCTCTTCACGATGTCCGGCGCGATCTTGTCAATGTTGACCGGCTGCCCGGCGGCATTGTTGTAGTCCTTGACAAAGTCCTTGTTGCTGAGGCCCTTGCGGAGGGCTATGTTCATCTGGGCCGGCGTCATGTTGAAGAGCAGCTTTTCGATCTGGTAGATCAGCGCTGCTTCCTGCGTGTCCAGGAAAACGCAGGTGTTGTCCCAGTCGAACACGACATAGGGTTTTTTGGCCTCGTTATAGTTGGAGCCGGCGTTGCCGTACGTGGCCAGGAACGCGTTCAGCTGATCCCGGTTGAATGTGTCCCAGTTGCCCTGGGCAAGCTGTTTCGACACGGGCAGTGCCGACCCGGCGTCAGGATCCGCTTTTGTCGCGCAGCCCTGGGCGACGCAAAGCATCAGCATCACTGCCGCCAGCATGTGAAGTGCATACCTCATGAGACCACTCCTTCAGATTGGGGTTCCTCATTAGTCGTACTATGCTGCGGCCGGGGAAGCAAGTCTAAGAACCCTTCGAAAACCGCCGGATGCCTCACGCGAGCGCCACGCACAATGCGCCAAGGCCCGCGATCGGCCACTGCGCCCTCGACGCGCAGGCGGACAGACGGGGAAACATGTTCCCCGCCAGCCAGATCGCATGGTCCGCTGCCAGCAGTTTCAGCCAAAAAAACAGGGCATCCACGGCAATGCCCGTGACGCCGGACATGCCGAGCCGGCCCGCCGGGCACAGGGGCGCGAACAGGCATACCGCCATGCCGAGGGCAGCCAAAATCCAGACCTGCCCTATCAGGGCGGAAATGATCAGTGGCCGCGCCTCGCCGGCGTCCAGGCCCGCCACACGGGCAAGCCCGGACGCCAGATCCTGCTGGACATCCCGGAGGGCGATCAGCAAGGCCAGGGCCAGCAGCAGCATTCCGATCCTCCCCTGCCATCCCATGAGGCCCGCCAGAGGCGTTGCCACATAGCTATCCAGGGAGAAAAGCTCTCCCGGCACGCCCCGCTGCCGCGCATACCAGGAGAAAAGCGCCAGGACAAGGCCAAGCAGCGCAAGGACGCACGCCTTGCGCCGCGTTGCGGCGCTCCAGGCCCACTGTTCCTCCAAGCCGGACGTGAGGATAAGGCAGCCCAAAACCGCAAGCCCACCCCAACTGAAGGGGAAAAGCGCGGGCAGGCTGCCGAGCGGAATCCCCAGAAAGGCGGCCAGCGCCATGCACGAGGCCAGGGAAACGGCCAGACGGCTGCCGTGCGTATGGTTTTTCGGCGAGGACTGCGCTATGCTGTCCGCAGCAGCGGACAGGCCGGATTCCCCTTGCGGTGTGCGCAGCTTGGCGCGCAGGCAGACCGCCGCAAGCAGCGCGCAAAAGACGCAACCGGCCAGACCGGAAAGGATCGTAAACCAGTGGAAGGACATAGTGTTCTCCTGCCCCAGACTACCCTTTTCCCAACTTCCGGCAAAGCGGAAATACGTGATCCTGCCGCTCTTCTTTCTGCTTGCCCTGCTCTGGCGGCCCGTGGATGTCCTCGTCCTGCGCGCGCCCCCTCCGCCGCACGGGGACGCCCCCCTGCCCGTCTTCCAGGAGATCGCCCCGCTCGGCCAGGAAGTCTGGACGCAATACCTGCATTCCGTGCAGCTCACGCCCGTTCTGGACTGTTACCGCGTCGTGAACGGACGCATCTGGTCCTGGCGGGAGTACGCTCAATCCCACAATGCCGGCCTGCCCTTCCAAACGCCGGTCTTCGGGCGTTTTATCATGGACGCCCCCTGGATGATCGTCGAGGGCGGGCGGCAAGCCTGGGAGCGCCTTGCGCTGCGCGTCGGCAACGCCGAACTGGGCCGCAACGCCTTTGCGTACGGCCGGGGCATGCCCGCCGCATGGCGCCCGCTCTACGAAAACCATGCCGGCGAACGCCTGCTGCTTGAAGTGGAAAGGCGGCCGCTGCTGCACGCCGCCGGCTTGCGAAGCCCCCTATAAAAGCCCTGCCGTGGAAAAGCTTGCCTATGCCGCCGATCGTGTGGTATCCGGTTTACATACACTTTTTTGTTATGGAGCGCCGCATGCGCACGGGAAGAGACCTTTCTTCTGCCCTCCCAGGCAGCGAGCAAGGCGCCATCGACTTTGACGCGCTCATGCGCAAATACGATACCGAATCCAGGTTCCGCCTGCTCTCCGGCCGGCGGGCAAAGCTGATTACGATCCTGGCCGTCGCCCTCTCCTGTTTTCACCTCTATACCGCCGGTTTCGGCCTGCTCCCAATCCAGATGCAGGGCGCGGTGCATCTCGCCTTTGTGCTTGTGCTGACCTTGTTGCTCTATCCCCGTACGCAAAAGGAAGACAAAAGGGCGCCCACCCCCTGGTATGACTTTTTTCTGGCCGGTCTGGGCGCCGCCGCGGCCTTCTATCTTGTGGTCGAACACATCCCCCTCACGGAGCGCGCGGGCCTGCCCACGGACATGGACCTCTTCATGGGCTTTCTGCTTATTCTGATGCTGCTGGAAGCCACACGCCGCATTTCCAACCCCGTGCTTTCCTCCCTGGCCATCATCGCCCTGCTGTATTGTTATTTCGGGCGCTCACTCCCGGATGCCATGTCGCACCGGGGTTTTTCCATTGATCGCATCATCAACCACATGTACCTCGGGACGGAAGGCATCTTCGGGGTTCCGCTGGAGGTTTCCTCCACCTTCGTGTTCATGTTCATTCTCTTCGGAGCGGTGCTGGAAAAGACCGGCATCGGCAAATTCATCATTGACATTTCTCTCGCGATCGCCGGCTGGTCCGTCGGCGGCCCCGCCAAGGTGGCGGTTGTCGCCTCGGGCCTCATGGGAACCATTTCCGGCTCTTCCGTGGCCAATGTCTGCACTGTCGGGATGTTCACCATCCCCTTGATGAAAAGCGTGGGCTACAAGCCCGAAGCCTCCGGCGCCATTGAAGCCGCGGCGTCCACCGGCGGGCAGATCATGCCCCCGGTCATGGGGGCCGGGGCCTTCATCATGGCGCAGATCCTCGGCAGGCCCTACCTTGAGGTGGCTGTCGCGGCCATTGTTCCCGCTGTCCTGTACTATGTGGCCCTTGCCATCCAGGTGCATTTCGAAGCCAGAAAGGAAGGCCTGGTGGGCATTCCCAGAAACCGCCTGCCGAACCTCCTGCGCCTGCTGAAGGAAAAGGGCTTTCTGCTCATCCCGCTCTTCGCCATCATCTACTTCCTGATGGCCGGCTACACGCCGCTGAAAGCCGCCTTCTACGGCATCCTGACCTGCATCCCGCTTTCCTACCTGAACAAGGAAACGCGGCTGACCCCCAAAAAGCTCATGGAAGCCTTTGAATCCGGCGGGCGTTCCGCGCTCAGCGTGGCCTGCGCCTGCGCCTGCGTGGGCATGATTGTCGGCACGGGCACCTTGACGGGGCTTGCCCTGCGCATCGCCGGGGGCATCATTGACCTCGCCGGCGGCCTGCTGCTGCCGACCCTGCTCCTGACCATGTTGGCCAGCATCCTGCTCGGCACGGGCCTGCCGACCACGGCGAACTTCATCGTGACCAGCACCATGGCCGCGCCCGCCCTGCTGCAACTGGGCGTTCCCCCGATGGCGGCCTACATGTTCGTGTTCTACTTCGGCATCGCGGCCGACTTAACCCCGCCCGTGGCGCTCGCCGCCTATGCCGGCGCCGGCATCGCCGCATCGGACCCGATGAAAACCGGCCTCATGTCCTTTAAGCTCGCGCTTGCAGGCTTGATCGTCCCGTTCATTTACGTGTACAATCCCATGCTGCTCTTCATTGACGCGGAAACCCTCCCGATGATCCAGGCCATCATAACGGCCCTGATCGGCGTGTTTCTTTTGTCCATGGCCACCATAGGCTTTTACCGCACGCACATGAACTGGCTTCTGCGCGCTGTCGCCTTCGCCGGCGCGCTGTGCCTGCTGAATCCCGGAACCCTGACCGACCTTGTCGGCCTCTCGGTCCTGGCCGGCATCCATGTCATCCAGGTATTTCGAAGCCGAAAGGCTCCCCCCCCTTCAACCCCCATCACAGGAGAATTTGCAGCATGAAAAGAAAACACCTGCTCGTCATGGCCCTGGCCCTCACAACCCTTCTGGGTTCCGCAGGCATCGCCCTTGCGGCCAAATCCTTTGTCTCCATCGCCACGGGCGGCACTGCCGGGACATATTTCCCCATCGGCGGCGCAATCGCCCAGGCCGTCAGCAAGACCGGCACCCTGCAGGCCACGGCGGAAACCGGCAACGCCTCCGTCGCCAACATCAACCTGATCGCCAATGGCAAGATAGAAATCGCCTTTGTGCAAAACGACATCGCGTACTGGGCGCTCAAAGGGGAACAGATGTTCAAGCAGCCCCTGACCAACGTGCGCGCCGTGGCGGCCCTGTATCCCGAGCACATCCAGATCATTCTGGCCAAAAACGCCGGCATCAAGAAGATTGAGGACATGAAAGGCAAGCGCGTTGGCGTGGGCGCGCCCGGCTCCGGCACGGAAGGAGACGCCAAGGCCATTCTGACCCTCGCCGGCCTGCAATACTCCGATATGAAGGTGGACTTCCTTGATTTCGGCCAGACCACCACCCGCTTCAAGGACAACCAGATCGACGCCGGCTTTGTTGTCGCGGGCTACCCAACGGCTTCGGTCATGGACCTTGCCCTGACCAAGGATATCGCCCTGCTCAGCTTTGACGACGCCTTTTTGGCCAAGCTCTCCAAGGCGCATCCCTATTTCGTGGCAAGCCACATCCCCGGCAAGACATACAAGGGCGTGGACAACGACGTAAAAACCCCTGCGGTCATGGCTATACTTGTCACTCATGACAAGGTGCCCGCCGATGTGATCTACAACTTCACCAAGGGCATGTTCGACAATCTTGCCGACGTGCATCTCTCCCACGCCAAGGCCAAGGAAATCACCCTCAAGACCGCCCTCAGCGGCCTGACCGTGCCCCTGCACCCCGGCGCCGCCAAGTTCTACAAGGAAAAGGGTCTGGCCGTAAAATAGCGCATTGACCCTGCCGTATAGTCCGGCGCAGACGGAAGGATCCGTCTGCGCCGTCTGCATTCTGGGCAATTTTGCACCCTGACGATATCCAGTCCCTTACTTAACGGGGAATGGACACTCTATCGTCGTCGAAGTCACCCTGTTCAGCGCCGGCATGACAGGCAACACAGTTTTGCATGCCGCCCACAGAAGGACGATTGAAGACCGTAGGGTCAATCTTTCTATGTTTCCGTTGAAAAAAGGGTAACGTTGTTATACGTTCCAAAGCGTATCCTTTGGAATGTTTCATTATTTTTCTGCCGATTTTCCCGCCGTTCCTGTCCGCCGCATTCGTGAGCAAGTAGTCTGATACCTGCCGCTTTTCCCCTGCATCCAAGTTCACTTCGGTGTTAAAGTGAGCATTGAGTGTATCAAGCATTTTACGCCAGGATGCTTCGGGCAACAGATACGCGCCATAGGCCATATGGCAGCTTCCGCAGCTTGCTTTATATTCCGCTGGGATGATGTGCATGCCGGCAGAGTGTTTTGAACCGTGCCGCCCTTTCTTACCGTGCTTTTCGGAACCAATAGCGGTAGTGTACAAGAATCCCATTACCAATAATACACCCATAATTGCAGTAAAAAATGAAATCCTGGAACAATTTCGCATAAACTCCTCGCAAGCGCTGCTTGTTTAAAATTGGCATATTATACATGGGTATGATAAGGCAAGTTTACCCTTCAACGGAAATGTTAACGTCCTCTTTCATCGAGCATCGGCGTACACGCAGCTTGAGTTGTACCACGAAGCGCACCTTGCGCCGCGTTTCCTGTGTCGCCTTCACCGGCCTTGAATGCCCTGCGGATTTCATGTAAAAAAAGCCATGCCAGCAGACAGACCTATCGGCGTTTTTGATTCCGGCGTGGGCGGCCTCAGCGTTTTACAGGAACTCAGGCAGTTGCTGCCCAATGAAGCCTACCTCTATGTGGGCGATACCGCGCGCAACCCCTATGGACCCCAAAGCGCCGCCACGGTCATCAGGTATACCCTGGAAGCCGCGTCTTTTTTGGCAAAGGCCGAAGCCAAACTCGTGGTCATTGCCTGCAACACGGCAACTGTCGTTGCCCTGGAAGCAACGCAAAGAGCCCATCCGCAACTGCCCGTCGTCGGCGTTGTTGAACCGGGCTGCCTTGCCGCCGTTGCGGTCACGCGCGGGCATGTCGCCCTTCTCGCGACGCAGGGCACGGTCAACAGCGGCGCGCATGCGGCCCGCATAGGCGAGCTTTGCCCGAATACAAGGGTAACCGGCATCCCCGCGCCCATTCTTGTCGCTCTGGCTGAAGAGGGCTGGCTGGAGGGTGCCGTTCCCGACGCCGCCGTGGATCGCTATCTCGGAGAGCTGTTCAGCACGCCCGGCACAGCGCCCGACTGCCTGCTGATCGGCTGCACGCACTTTTCGCCTCTGCAAGGCGCCATCCGCAAGGCGGTAGGCGCACAGACCTCCCTCGTGGACCCCGCCGATCTTACGGCTCAGCATACACGCGCCGCATTGCGGGAACGCGGCCTGTTGCGCGGGGGCAGCCTCACCGGAAGATCCCGGTACTGCATTACGGCTGATCCCGCCCGTTTCGCGCGCGTCAGCGGCTTCTTTTTGCGGACGCCCGTCACGCCGGACGAGGTTGAGCTGATTCAGCTCGGGTAGCTTTTTTGCTCCACTCTACATCAGCGAGCGAAAAACGCTGTGCTTGCTCCTTGCGGCATACGCCGCCGCGCGACCTCGCGGGCGGCGTTGGAAGCCGCTCAGAAAGGAATTGTACGGCTTCTATTCCTGATCCCGCGTCATTCGCGAGGGCATCATGATGCGCTCCAATGACAATGCGTCGTCACCGCCGCTGACCTTGCCGCTTCGGAGTTCCTCAAATGATTTGGATCCCAGGTAGATCGCCCCCAGTACCCATATCACTAACGCGCCAACGATGAATTTCTTCTTTTTCGTCATGCCTTCACGCACAGCATTGCAGCACAGCTAGACCATACCCTTCTGGAGTCCGGCTATCACCCATGCAGTCACAAGCAGAATGACAACCATGGCAGTCATCCATATGAGGCCTTGCGTTTCCGGTTTCATATTTCCTCCCGTGGTAGTTCAATGTAATATTTGTAGCAGATTACCTGCAAGACGCCCCACCCGGCGCGGACGGCAAAAAAACATTCCGCGCCTCATTGGAGGGCGTTGCCGCTTCGCTCCAGCGCGTACCTGACGGCGTCCTGGGTTTCCTGCTGTGTTTTCAAGTCCGTGTAGTACATAAGGCCGCTGTGTATGCCCAGAAAATCCTGGATATTGCCGTACTCCTGCAGGGCGGGCGAACTGGAGACGATGCGCGGCG